>JAEEGL015072892.1_pt1 | contig 12032 bp, 12 predicted proteins | sample 9134231 | NCBI WGS metagenome assembly JAEEGL01 (sample SAMN16246548, study PRJNA631951) | gut metagenome | biome: gut microbiome; feature: rumen; material: fiber-attached | host: Bos | place: Iran: Karaj | collected 2018-10
ACCGATATAATCAATTACACCTTGCAATTTTCCAATCATTTGTTATCCTTTGTTGGTAATTTTAATATAATAAAATCAAAAGGTCAAATATGAGTGGACACAGTAAATGGCACAACATCCAACACAAAAAAGGACTTGTTGATGCAGCACGCAGCGGTTTGTTTACAAAATTGGCGCGTGAAATAACTATGGCGGCAAAATTGGGCGATAAAAATCCAGATAACAACCCAAGGTTGCGTTTGGCAATTTTACAGGCACGTAAAAATTCTATGCCAAATGATAATATTAAGCGTGCTATTGATAAGGCTTCGGGTTCTAATACTGATAATTTCGTTGCGGTAAGATACGAAGGTTATGGTCCAGGTGCAGTTCCTGTGATTGTCGAAGCGTTAACTGATAATCCACGTAGAACAGTGCCCGAAGTTCGCAATATTTTTGCCAAAAACGGTGGAAATATGGGCGAAGAAGGTTCTGTGGTATTTATGTTTTCACATGTTGGACAAATTATGTATCCAGCCAGTATCGGCAAAAGCGAAGATGAAATGATGGAATTGGTTATGGAAGTTGATGCAGATAATTTGGAAACATCCGAAGAAGGCTTTATCATCACAACCAAACTGGATAATTTTATGAATGTTCAAAAAGCATTAAGCGATAAATTGGGTGAACCAGAAAACGCAGAATTAACATGGATTCCAAATATGCCAATGGATTTGGACGACGAAGCATATGCAAAAATTGAAAAGTTGGTTGATGCGCTGGATGCAAACGATGATGTTCAAAAGGTGTTTACAGCGGCTGCATAGTTTGTTGAATCGTTTTTATTTTATAAAAAAAACCGCCGATTTGGCGGTTTTTTGATTTTTTTATCTTTACTGATTAGCAGGTTTTGGTGTTTCTTTGTTTGCGCCATTTTGTCTTTGTTCATACAAATCAGCAAAGTCAACAACTGGCATAACAAATGCAGGAAATCCGGATTCCGCTGTTAATCTTGTCACCAATGCACGAACAGATGGGAACAATAATGTTGGAACATCAATCAATAATGTGCGTTTTTTTGTTTCTTCGTCTTTTTCGTCGTATTGAACCATTCCGGTATATGTAGATTCAATCATAAATATTGTTTTTTCATCTTTTTCCAATTTAGAATGAACTTTGGTCACCAAATCCACCATGAAAAGGTTATTTTCCGCACCTTTGATATTAATATCGATATTCATTTCTAATTTTGCCTGGGTATTGTCTTGTTTAAAGAACAATTCTGGAACATTTGGGCTTTCGAAAGAGATGTCTTTTAAGAATTGTGAAATAATATTAAACTTTGGCATATTTGCTCCTTTTTTTATCCATCGTTTTATGATAATATAGCATTAAGAAATATTTTTTACAAGGGGGGACATAATAAAATGTTGTCGATTAATAAAATTTTGCGTTTTGTCGGGTTAATGGGCTTTTTGATAGTTATGGCTGGATGTGATTTATCTGCGCCGACACATGTGGGGGATGATTCTAAGATACCGTCTAATTTACATGCTGTGTCATATTCTTCTTTGCCTGGATGGCGTGATGATGATGTCAGATATGCTTTGCAGGCATTCCGTAATACTTGTAAAGCAAAGATACAATACAAGGGTTCGGTTATCCCAGATGCTGATTTGTTGCGGGAAAAGTGCAACATGTTGCCATCTGCATCGGCTGATGTTAAAACTGTGCGTGCTTGGTTTGAATCTCATTTTCAACCGTATCAAATATTTAATGAAAATGGCGGAAAAACAGGAACGTATACAGGTTATTATTCACCTGTGATACCCGGGTGCAGGACCAAAACAGCAAAATGTAATGAACCGATAATGGGGGTGCCTGTGGATGGTACTAAATACAAAGGCGTACCAAAGAAAGACATTGTAAGTAAAAAAATAGGGCGTGTTTTGTATTGGGCAAATATGGTAGATGTTCAAAATCTTCAAATTCAGGGCAGTGGCATGTTAAAATTAGAAGATGGTTCAATGGTTAAATTAAATTTTGCCGCGGTGAATGATATGCCATTTAAGTCAATCGGTGGTCAATTACAAGCCAAAGGTATTAAACCAGCAGGGGGTTATAGTGCCGATGCTGTGTGGACACATTTAAAACAAAATCCAAAGTTGGCCAAAGAAGTTATATATAATAACCCAAGATATGTTTATTTTTATGAAACAGAGCAAAAAAGTGTGATTGGAAAATTGGGAACACCGCTTTCGAAGATACGCAGTATTGCAATGGATGATTCGCTGTATACGTTGGGTTTACCTGTGTACATAAATACGACATTGTCTGATGGGCGTGCATTTAATCGATTAATGATTGCCCAAGATACAGGTGGGGCCATCAAGGGATGGATAAGGGCAGATATATTTTTTGGCTCTGGGGACGAAGCCTATAATGCAGCGCATGGTCAACATGCCCAAGGGCAAATGTTTATTTTGATGCCAAAGGAATATACTTATGTCAAACCAAGGTAAAAAAGTAAATTTGAATGTACGAAAATCAAGACCGCAAACGTTGGCATCTGCATTTGGGGGATTAATGGAAATATTTGGTGTGCGAACTGGGGATGCTGATTTAGCGAAAAATTGGAAAAATATTGTGTCGCCAGATATATCAGCTATATCAAATGTTGTTGCCGTAAAAAAAACACGCGATAAAAAGTTTAATATTGTATTGCGACCGGTATCCCCTGCGTTCGCATTGGAATTGTCATACAAGATTGATGAATGTAAAAAACAAATAAATAAATATTATGGTGATGATTCTGTGGCTAAAATAACAATAAGAAAATAAAATGAAACGAATAATTGGTATTGATCCAGGGCTTTTGCATACAGGTTGGGCGATAATTGATGTCGCTGGTTCATCGTGTAAATATGTTGCCAGTGGTGTTATATTACCACCAACAAAAATTGATTTTGCAAAAAGATTAGCATTTATTTTTAATAGTATTGTTGATATTTGTGAAAAATTTCATCCAGCTGAATGTGCCATAGAAATTATTTTTGTAAATAAAAATAGCAAAACAACATTATTACTGGGGCATGCACGGGCTGCGGCAATTACTGCGATAGCGGTGAGAGATATTCCAGTGTTTGAATATGAACCCAATAAAGTGAAAAAGGCTTTGACGGGGATGGGACATGCAGACAAAGAACAGATATATAAGATTTTATCTATTTTATTGCCGGCGGCACATCCAAAAACTGCGGATGAAAGTGATGCTATTGCAATTGCTTTGACACATGCGAATACATCAAGATTTATATGATTAATTATAATAGGAACAAAATGAAACGAGAAAAATATCTTTCTATGAGAAAAAATGTGACAGGTTTTTCATTCACAAATTTGGGACTTTTTACCGGTTTCGCAAGCAGTGTTGTTTATGCGGTATATTCGTTGATATTGTTTGAAATATTTAAAATATTTTTTAGTGAAGAAATGGCTTCTGGGATGGTTGGTGCTTATGCTGCAATTATCGCGCTTTTTTCAATGTTTGTTGGGATGTTTTCTGGTCAGATATTAAGATGGTTTACAAAAACCAGGTTGTTGTACATTGTATTAAGTTGTTTAGGTGCGTGTTATTGTATGATGAGTTTTTCTGTAAAGCCTGGAACATTTATAACTTTGGATTTTATAGCGCAATTTGCATTGACTTTGTTGAATATTTTGTTGCCTTTGTTTATATCTGATTTTTCCAAAGGTGTTGGTATGGAAAAATTAAACGCAAGGTATTTATTGTGGGTAAATATTGGTGCATTGATTGCGCCTGTGTTCGCAATGAGTGTGGTGACATTTTTTGATAATAATTACAGAATGCCTTTGTTGGCTGCGGGTTTTGTTTATTTGTCTGGGTTGTTCGTTTTTAAACAATTTAAGATTGTACAACAAGATAAAGTTATCAAAAAAGTGAATATGCACAGAACAATTCGTGCTTTAAAAATAGCCGCGATAGCATTTTTTAAAAAGACAGGGATGTTGCGGGCTTATGTTGTTAATTTTGGTTATTATGCATTGCGGGCTATGCGATTACTTTATGTTCCAATAGTCGTTGTTGAAAATGGTTTTTCCAGTGATGTTTTGGGTGTAGTGTTATCATTGGGAATTTTGCCTTATATAATCATAGAATCTTTTATCGGCAGGTTGATAAAACGGTATGGGGTAAAGATTTGGTTAACTATAGGTTTTACTTCGTTTGCTTTGTTTTCCTTGTTGGCGACATTTTTATCTGGGTATGCGTTATTGTCGATATTTGTTTTATGGCAAATTTCAGGTGCTTTTATGGAGGCCGCACATGATTTGTTGTTTTTTAATAATGTGCCAAAAAGTGAACAGCCTAAATATTACGGCGTTTTCAGAACAAGTGTGAATTTTCCCAGTGTTATCGCGCCTGTGCTGGGTGGAATTTGTATTGCTTTGTTTAATTCTACATCTGCAGTATGGCTGATAACGGCGACTATTGGTGTTTTATCGACAATTGTTTTGTGGTCACGGCGGTAAAATATATACCTTGCGTTAGTGATTTTTTGTTTGTATTATTCTATGTATAAAAGGGGTTTTTTATGGCAAAAAAAGAAGTATCAAAAGAGACAATATCTACAAAGAATCCAGCATTGGAATCTGCGCTGGCACAAATTCAAAAACAATTTGGTAAAGAAGCCATTATGAAAATGGGCGATGGTTCCCAACAAAATATAGAGGCTATTTCTTCCGGCTCTTTGGGGTTGGATATTGCATTGGGTATCGGTGGTTATCCACGTGGTCGTATTGTTGAAATTTATGGACCTGAATCTTCTGGTAAGACAACTTTGGCTTTGCATGCTGTCGCCGAAGCACAAAAGAAAGGTGGTACATGTGCCTATATTGATGCAGAAAATGCGTTGGATCCATCATATGCAAAAAAATTGGGTGTTGATGTTGCAAATTTAATTATTTCACAACCTGATTCTGGGGAACAGGCTTTGGAAATCGCAGATACACTTATTAAGTCAGGTGCTGTGGATGTGGTTGTAATTGATTCTGTGGCTGCTTTGGTACCAAAGGCTGAATTAGAAGGTAATATCGGCGATTCTTTTGTTGGAACAACCGCGCGGTTGATGTCGCAATCATTAAAAAAATTAGCAGGGTCAGTTTCACGCAGCAATACGCTTTTAATCTTTATTAACCAGATTCGTATGAAGATTGGCGTTATGTTTGGAAATCCGGAAACTACATCTGGTGGTAATGCTTTGAAATTCTATGCATCTGTGCGTCTTGATATTCGCAGAACAGGTGCGATTAAAGACAAAGAAAATATTGTTGGTAATGAAACACGTGTTAAAATCGTGAAAAACAAAGTTGCGCCACCTTTTAGAACAGTTGATTTCAAAATTATGTATGGCGAAGGTATTTCTAGAATAAGTGAAATTTTGGATATGGGTGTAAAATATAACTTTATCGAAAAGGCAGGGTCGTTCTATTCTTATAACAATGAACGTATCGGTCAAGGCGAAGCAAACGCACGTCAATGGTTAAAAGAACATGAAGCGGCTCAGCAAGAATTATTGGATAAAATTATGGCAAAATCTAATGGGATTGCCGAAGAAATGACAACTGGTCCAATTGATGACGACGATGGCGGAACCAGCAATGGGGAGTGATTAACATAAATATTTTGCGGGCATATTGCCCGCATTAATACATAAACAAAGGATTTTTTATGAGTTTTGCACGAAATTACGCATTGTTTAAAATAATTTTATTTGGGCATGTTTTGGTGCCAATTTGGTGGTCGCGTGAACGCAGACGTGCACGACGTTGTGATGTTTTATCATCTGTTATACCAAATTATTTTAAGCGTTATTTGCCGGCGGTTGATGATGTCAAAGAATGCAAAGTTATTCATGATGATAAAAATGAAAAGATTTTTACACTTTGGCTTCAAGGTGAATATAATGCACCGCCATTGGTAAAGGCATGTTTCAGGAATATTCGTAAAAATTGCAAGCAAGAATTAATTGTTTTGGATGAAAATAATATTTTTGATTATATTACTTTACCCAAAGAAATAATTAAAAAACGTAAAGAGGGAAAAATCAAGCATGCACATTTTGCAGATATTTGTCGTGTAGAATTATTGTATGAACATGGTGGCTTTTGGTTGGATTCAACAGGGTTTGCAACAGGACCAATTCCTGATTGGATTGTTGATGAAGATTTCTTTGTTTATATGGCTGGTCAAAAAGTCGGTTCGCCATATTCATATATGCAAAATTGTTTTATTCGTGCAAGAAAAGGCGCATATCTTTTGGCGGCTTGGCGTGCGATGATACTGGATTATTGGATTCGTGAAAATCATAATTTTGATTACTTTATGCATCAGTTGTTATTTAAAACTTTGGTTGAAAATGACGAAAGGGCGAAAAAATATTTTGCAAAAATGCCGCATGTTGATCAAGATCCAACACATGTGCTTTGGTGGACATATGGCGCAAAACCTTTTGATAAAAATATTTTTGATGAAATAACATCACGTGCTTTTTTCCAAAAAACTACGTATAACAGTCCATGGGCAAAAAATATAATTCCTGGGTCTTTTGCAGATGTTATGATAAATAAAATGTAGGGGGGGCATATATGGCATCACCAAAAATTTCAATAATTATTCCAATGTGGGGTGTGGAAAAATATCTGCGCCGGTGTTTGGATAGTGTTCAAAATCAAACTTTTCAAGATTGGCAGGCAATTTGTGTTGATGATGAATCCCCGGATAAATCTGGCGAAATTGCAGAAGAATATGCCAAAAAAGATAAACGTTTTATTGTGATTCATAAAAAAAATGGTGGATTATCTGATGCAAGAAATGCTGGTATGCCATATGCCAAAGGTAAATACATAATGTATTTGGACAGTGATGATTTTATTCATCCGCAAACAATGGAAATCGCATACAATGCGATTGAAAAAAATAAATCTGATGTAGTTTCGTTTCAATACGACAGATTATATCGTCCAAGATTGATGGTTCGTCATTTTTTACATATGGATACTGATAATGTTGTGCCACGTGGTATCAAGAAAAAGTTTAATCTTGAAAAAATAAAAACGCGGACAACAGATGATGTGTTTGAATTAGCAACTGAACGGACGCATAATAAAACAAATCCAAATCGTAAATGGTTGATTAAGCATTGTCAGGTTTGGAAAAATATTTATAAAAAATCTTTGATTAAAGATATTCCGTTTATCAAAGGCATTTTGTTTGAAGATTTTCCTTGGTGGTCTGCGGTTATGTTAAAAAAACCGCGTGTGACGGTTGTTCCATTGCCATTGTATTATTATATTCCGAATTTTGGTGGGATTGTTTTGTCGGCAAAACAATTACGTATTATGAAAAGTTTATGCACAGGTATAAAAACAGCATATAAATTATATTCTGAAAGTGCAGATGATGAACAAATGAAAAAATGGCAATCGCAATTTATGTGGTATTTTGTAAATTGGGCTTTTCGTAAATTGAAATATCTTAAAACCGATTCGGAACAAGATGAAGCACGTGATGAATTTACTGAAATGAATAATATGGGTATATTTAATGATGTGCCAAATGAATGGTACGGTTTGCGCGAAAAAATTTACGAATTCATAAGAAAATAAACCACTTTTATTTTTCAAATTCTGATTTTTTTGGGAAACGCGATTCTAAAAATTCAATATTATTTTTGATTGTGTCGTTTGTCGTGTATTTTGAATCGTTGATACAAAATATAGGTGCGTGTTTTATGGAATTTTTTGATGCTTTTGCATCAAAGCAAAATACTGGTGATTTGCGAACCGCCAAAAAATGAATTGTGTTATATATGAAATTCGATAACCAATGTTTTCCAGATTTATACCCCCGTGCCTTTTTCAAGATGGCACGCCCAGTCATATATGCATACAATTCAAACATCCACATTAAAAAAGAATCTCTTTCACGAAATTTTTGTAAAATTTGCTTTTTAAGTTGTGTTTTTACCAATGGATGATTTGAACATTCAATGATAGAAGATTTTATATATGGGTCAATACCATGTGATGGACGATACGATAACCGTGTTTTTCCAAAAATTTCTTTTATTTTTAATGCGGATAATATAATCATGTGGGTATATACATCAACGGATGCCATCCATTTATTAATATTTTTAGATAAATGTTTAGGCATATCTTGGTGTTTGTTGTATAATATGATTGCGCGTCCATGTTTGTCAAAAAAGAAAGACGGTTTAAGTTTTTTATTAAAAAATGTATCATCATTTAAAATTATAAATTTATCAGATAAATTTGGTATATTTGCAACGCATTTTGTTATGGAACTGGAATTAAATGACGGAATTGCAGATTCTGGCATAATTTGTTCGTGTGGAACAATACTGATGTTTGGATTTTTTGTGTTTAACCATTTTGGTTTTTGATTAAATCCAGTCACAATATAAATATGGTTTATCCATGGAATACATTCTGAAACAGAACGCAGGGAATATTTTAATTCGCCATTATCACGATAAAGTGCTTGGTTTAAATTATTTGCCGTTTCAACAGTTTTATTTTGAATTTTATTGTACCAAAAATTTCTTGTTTTTTGCCATTTTTTATCGTTTCCATCAACCCATAAATAAACTGCATCAATTTTATCGTTTGTCATTTTTATATCCCTGATTTTTTAAAGCGGTTTGGTATCTTTATAACTGGTTTTAACCATAGCATCGCTGGTTTTCTAATTGCGTAAATTGGACGCAAACAAGTTTGCAAAACACGTGCAATATCTAACCATTTTTCAGATTTTGGTTTTGATTTAGTGATTGTGTTTATTGTTCCGTTTCCGCGGCGTTTTAAATGATTGACCCAATCAGTTCCACGTTTTTTTGCTTTGTCGGTTAACATATCCATATCGATTGCCCCGAAATGCAAAAGATACAGATTTTTATCAATGTGGAAATTGTGGCATTTTATGCTGTGAAAACCGCTGCCCCAATTTACAGGTTTGTTTATAACAACTGGTTTAGTATAACGGGTGGAAAGCAGGGCGTATTCCCTTTGTTCCAAAAATGGTGCATCTTTGTCAAGAATTGCTTCGTTATACATGTTTTGTCCAATGTCTAATCCCAATCCAGAAAGAGTTGTGTTGATTTTTTTTGTTGATAAATATTGTGCTAAATTTTGTTTCGTTTTTGGGTCAACAATTAAAAATTCATCACTGTCACAACCAATAACAATGTCGTATTTTTTTAATAATTTATGTGCCAGTTTAGATAATTCACCAATCCTGTATTTGTCGCCACCGCTTCGTGATAATTGTTTGTGTGGTAGTTTTGTTATGTTGGCAAGTCCGGCATTTTTGGGCGTTTTTTGATCCAATCCATCTAATAAAATGTAAAGATTTTCGGTTCCGATTTGTTTCCCATAATATGCAATCCATCGCGATAAGAAAAATTCGTCATCACGTGCCATAGTTATTGCAGCTATTTTTTTATTTTTTTTCATATTTTGCCATTTTTTATTTTTTCTATTCCGTATGTTATATTCCGCCAGAATATTTTTAACGGGTTATAAGTCAATAGCCATTTCATATATTTTTCCCCGTATATACGATTTGCCGTTTGCATTACCGATTCTCTGGCGACTGGATTTGCATTGTCTAATATATATTTTATTTGATTTCCGATTGCGCCGTTGTGTCGTGTAAATGATGCGCGCTTTACAAAAGGACATCCATTTTTGAATAATAATTTCGGTTTATTATATGTCGTGCGCCCATGATATGTGTAAACACCACCCCAAGAACAATCATTATTTTTTATCACATTTGTTAATCCATGTTCATATTTTATAGTCACAAGTGCTTTGCGTTCTTCGTGTTTGACATTTGATATGAATTCATTAAACCAAGGTGCAAGAAATATTTTTTTATTTAATCTGATAAACCAAGATTCCATAAAGACATGGGTTTTATGTTCTGAAACGACCATTCCAGCAGCATCTGTTTTTAATTGTTCGTTTTTATTTAATGTTGGTTCTATATCTATAAATGGTCCGAACACGGAATCATTTAACAAATACAACACATCGTAATTTTTTAATATGTTTTTATCGTGTGCGTATTGGTATGCACGTTTATATGAACCAAAATCATATTCGCTATGACGGTTGTTAATTATATGAATAGTATATGGTTTTAATTTGTCGATTTCTGGTTTAGAAAAATCATAATCAGTGCATACAATTACATCACCGTATTTTGCAATTTCAGATACATAATAAATCACCGCATCATCAATGATGCCTGTGGGGTCATATACCGCAAATAAAAATAATCGTTTAATATCTGTCATATACCAAATATTATATATATAAATGCAGATATCTTCAAATAGTTTTTATATTTTAGTCGGTTTCTGCGAAACGATACGCTTTTTTGCGTTTGCCACTGTCCAATTCTTTTTTACGCAAACGAATTGTGCTTGGTGTCACTTCGACTAATTCATCGTCTTGGATATAAGACAATGCTTCTTCTAGTGACATTTTTCTTGGTGGTGCCAAGAATAGTTTTTCGTCAGCCGTTACCGAACGAACATTAGTTAATTGTTTGCCACGAACCGGATTAACCTCTATATCATTTTCTTTGCTGTGTTCACCGACAATCATTCCAGAATAAACTTCGGTTTGTGGACCAACAAATAACACACCGCGTGGTTCCAAATTATGCAGGGCGTATGTTGTTGTAGAGCCTGCTTCCATTGATACCAAAACGCCGGGACGGTATTGTGTAATTGGACCACGATATGTGTCATATTTATCAAATACGCGATTCATAATTCCGGTTCCGCGTGTGTCTGTTCTGAATTCAGACAAATAACCAATCAATCCACGGGAAGGTGCAGAAAACACAATGCGTGTCTTACCGATTCCGGATGGTTTCATTTCGGTAATAGTTGCTTTGCGTTTTGTCATTTTTTCAATTACAACACCGCTGAATTCATCATCTACATCGATAACAACTTCTTCAATAGGTTCTAGTTTTTCGCCGTTTTCATTTGTTTGCATAACGACACGTGGACGCGATACACTTAATTCAAATCCTTCGCGACGCATTGTTTCAATTAAGATACCCAGTTGCAATTCACCACGTCCGGATACTTCGAAAGCTTCGTTGTTCGCACTTTGTGTGACACGCAAAGCGATATTTGTTTCGGCTTCGCGGAATAGTCTTTCACCAATCATACGTGATGTTAATTTTTTGCCACTTTGTCCCGCCAATGGTGACGTATTTACAAAAAATGTCATAGTTAATGTTGGTGGGTCAATGGGCATTGCCGGTATTGGTTCTGTGACAGATGGGTCACAAAGTGTGTCTGCCACAGTTGCTTTAGAAAAACCGGCCAATACAACGATATCACCAGCAGATGCGCTGTCCCGAGAAACTTTGTTAACACCTGCGTGTTCAATGATTTTAGTGATTTTTGCATTTTCAATGAATTCACCAGCCATATTGATTGCTTTTACACTTTGACCAACACGCACAGTGCCAGATTCAATTTTCCCAGTTAAAATGCGTCCAACGTACGGGTCTGCCTCTAATGTAGTTGCCAACATTTTGAACGGCGCATTGATTTGACATCTTGTTCCGTCACAATCAGGGGCCGGTACATGGTCGACAATTAATTGGAAAAGCGGGGTTAAATCTTTGTTTGGATTGTCAATATCTTTTAAATCGCGAATTGCCCAACCATCACGCCCACATGCATAAAGATACGGAAAATCAAGTTGAGAATCTGTTGCGCCAAGTTTATCGAATAAATCAAAAGTTTCGGTTAAAACTTCGTCTGGACGTGCATCACTACGGTCTATTTTATTGATACAAACAATAGGGCGCAGGTTTAATTGCAATGCCTTAGATAACACAAATTTAGTTTGGGGAAGGGGGCCTTCGGCACTGTCCACCAATAAAACCACGCCGTCAACCATAGATAAACTACGTTCTA
>JAEEGL015110041.1_pt1 | contig 12032 bp, 8 predicted proteins | sample 9134231 | NCBI WGS metagenome assembly JAEEGL01 (sample SAMN16246548, study PRJNA631951) | gut metagenome | biome: gut microbiome; feature: rumen; material: fiber-attached | host: Bos | place: Iran: Karaj | collected 2018-10
CTGCTTGCCGTCAGTAACCGCTTTAAACGCAGCTCTGAGGGCAATCTCTGTCTTACCGTATCCCACATCTCCGCATATGAGTCTGTCCATGATGCGGTCGCTCTCCATATCTGCCTTGGTATCCTCTACAGCTGTAAGCTGATCTTCTGTCTCCTCGTACGGGAATAACTCCTCGAATTCCTTCTGCCATACAGTATCCTTCGAGAAGGCGTGACCCTTACCCTGTTGTCTGGCTGCATACAACTTAACCAGATCTTTAGCAACGACATCTACGGCTTCCTTGACCTTGGTCTTGGTATTGACCCATTCCTTGCCGCCCAATTTATTAAGTTTGGGCTTGGCTGCCGTATCGACGGATGCATACTTCTGCACGACATCGAAACCGCTGGCCAGGACATACAGAATTCCGCCGTCGCGATACTCTATCTTCATGTAGTCACGTTCTACATTATCTGCCTTAACTTTCTCAATTCCCTTATATATACCTACGCCATGGTCGATATGCACCACGTAATCGCCCACTTTAAGTTCAGCGAAATCGCTTATCTTCTGGCCCGAATACTTACCTGTTCTCTTTCTTTTCTTATGTTCCGTACTTCCGAATATATCGCTTTCGGATATTACGACATATTTAAGCAAAGGGTATTCGAATCCGCTTCTTAAACTTCCGTGCATACACAGCGTCTCACCCGGCACAAGTTCACGTGTCGGATCAGGCGAATACACGGCTGTAATGTCATTATCCCTAAGATCTTTCGCAAGCCTTCCGGCCCTTGTTCTGGATGGAGACAGGACAACAATGTTATAGCCGTTCTTACGATAAGTCTTAAGATCTTTAAGAAGCATATCAAAATGCCCCTTATAGGGTGCTACGGATCTAACAGTTATGTTAACCTTAATATCAGGTTTTCGTATCTTACCCTTATCATCAAGTGTGGACAGCTGAAGAATCGGGAAACCCTTACATCTATTTAGCGCCTCCTTATGTGTATACAGAATCTTTGTCTGACCGGATAACACATAGCCACCCATCAGTCTTGAGCTCATGCTCTGTTCAAATTCATATTCCACAGCATCAATATGCTCAGACAATCTCGAAGGTTCATCAAGAATAATCAGTGAATCCGACGGATCAAGATAATCCGGCAAAGTCGCCGGTTTATCGCAGAAATAATCTATATAACTCTCCAGATTGACAAGGCGGCCCAGTTCCTTAATATCTTCCATAAGCGTCTTGATTGACACATCCAGCCTGTGAGCCTCTTCGGTATGGAAACCGGCCCTTAAGGACTCTATCGAAGCCTTGGCTTCTTTTTCTATTTTATTAATTCCTGATTTAAGTATATCCTTACTTATGACAAGTTCTGTACACGGGAATATCTCGATGGATTCAAGCTTCTCATAGGATCTCTGGCTCTCTGCATCAAAGGAACGAATCGATTCGACATCCTCACCCCACAACTCTATTCGATACGGTTGTTCATTAGTCGGATCATATATATCAATTATTCCTCCCCTGACAGAGAACTGTCCCGTTCCTTCAACCTGGGCTGTACGCTCATATCCCATCTCTGTAAGCTTATTCGCGATGATCTTCTCATCCACCGTATCGCCTGAAGATATCCTGATAATATGATCCTTATATACGTCTGACGGCAACATATGAGTCATTATTGCATCAAAAGTAGTGACTATTGTAAGCGCCTCACCTTTGATCAGTCGCTTGATAACAGCCATTCTGTCCGTTATTAATTTATCACCGTGAATATCCGCCTGATAGAATATCAGGTCTTTGGCCGGAAATAACATCACATTGCGCTCGTATAAGCGCATATCTTCCGCTATTTCCCTGGCTCTTATCTCGGAATAAGTAAGAATCAGCTTATTTCGAAGGTTCTTACGAGTCGTCGCAGTAATTCCCTCGCAGACTCCCATAGCCATATGCAGTTTCTCACTGTCTATACAACCGGATACCGATACCGTTTTGCTCTGATTCAGAGCCTTAACGACCTCCTCATATTCCGGCCACTTAGCAAGCGGACTAAGAATTGTATTCATATCTGACGCTCCTCGTCCGAATATATATACAAAGGCTTAATTGAACTTATTCATAGCCTTATCCGTACCATCTGTTATTATTGTCTCAATCGCATCGCAAGCCTTGATTATCGCTTCATCTACAAGCTTGCGGTCATCCGGTGCAAATCTTCCCAGTACATGTGCCGCAAGGTCAGAACCGGCAGGTTTATCACCGACTCCGACTCTGACTCTGGTGAAATCCTGCCTTCCCAGACTGCCTATTATACTCTTAAGTCCGTTATGTCCTCCGGCACTTCCTCCGGGACGCACTCTTAACCCTCCGGCAGGCAGTGCAATATCATCAGATATTACAATCAGTTCATTGGCCGGATCAATCTTATAATAATCCACAAGCCTCCATATGCTGTCACCGCTTTTGTTCATATATGTCATTGGTGCTGCGAGCAACACCTTCTGTCCGCATATAAATCCCTTACCGGTCATCGCCAGATTGTCTTTGACGCTTATTCTTATGTCGTGACGGTCCGCCAGGGCATCAAGCACATCAAATCCGACATTATGCCTTGTCGCCCTGTATTTTTCCTCCGGATTCCCTAGTCCTGCTATTAAATACATATCTTATCCTTGTCTATCCAATAATACGAATCCTTCTATCTTCATATCTTCTCCCATTCCGCTTAATTCTATCACAAAAAAGGTTGCAGGCAAACCTGCAACCTCTTAAGCTCAGTCATAATTACTTAGACCTGTGTCTCTTCATCCGGTATAAGAAGCGCCTTATCATAGGCTTCCAGCACTAACTGCTGCCACTTCTCTCTTGTGGATGAATTGATTGGATGAGCAATATCTCTGTACTCTCCGTCAGATGATTTCTTGCTCGGCATTGCGATGAATAATCCCTTCTCGCCTTCGATGACTTTGATATCATGTACCACGAATTCATCGTCCAAAGTAACTGAGACAACGGCTTTCATCTTGCCTTCTTTGGTGATCTTGCGGACCCTAACATTAGTGATCTCCATAACATACCTCCTATGTGAGTTGACCCTAAACCCTCCGGGCGGTGTTACATTACGTAGCGGTCACTACTCTCTAAGACTATTTCTATACCGTTCTCTCCTTTGTGGTACGAATTAGCTCTTACCGTTCCATGACTCTCCACTATGCAATTCTCTATATATGAATTATCCCCGATGTAAACATCATTGAGAATTATAGAGTTCTTTATGGTGCAGTTGTTACCGATAAATGTCTTACGGAATACAACTGAATCCTCTACTGAACCGTTAACTATTGTTCCGCTGCTTATAAGGCTGTTGCTTATATGCGCTCCCTGATTAAACTTAGCCGGCGGAAGATCATCCACCTTGGAATATATCTCGGGATACTGCTTAAAGAAATAATCCCTGACATCTCCCTTAAGGAAATCCATATTGGCATCGAAATAATCCTGAATCGTGGATATGTTCTTCCAATACTCCTTAAGTTTGTATCCGAATATTCCCTTCTGATCCTTATATCTTATAAGAACGTCTCTTACGAAATCATATCTGTCTTCATCGGCACATTTCTCAATAAGCTCGATCAACAGCCTTCTTCTGATTACATATATGCCGCAGGAAATCGTATTGGATTTGGCCACTATGGGTTTCTCCTCGAAGTCCTCTATCTGGCATTCTTCGTTCATCTTGACGGTTCCGTATCTCTCAAGATTCATGTCCGCAGGCATATCTTTGCATACTACGGTGATATCCGCCTTCTTCTCGATATGATACTCCAAAACTTTGTTATAGTCCAGTTTATATACACAATCTGATGATGCAATTACAACATAAGGTTCATGAGATGACTTAAGGAAGTCAAGATTCTGATATATAGCATCAGCCGTTCCTCTGAACCACAAACTGTTCTCAGCCGTAACAGCAGGAGTAAATACGAACAATCCTCCCTGCTTACGTCCGAAGTCCCACCACTTGGATGAACTTAAGTGTTCATTAAGGCTTCTGGCATTGTACTGTGTGAATACCGCTACCTTCTGTATATGGGAATTAGACATGTTGCTAAGTGTAAAATCTATTGCTCTGTAACTTCCGGCTATCGGCATTGCACCCGCCGCTCTCTTAGCGGACAGTTCCTTCATTCTATGGTTATTGCCACCGGCAAGTATGATTCCTATCGCTCTCATTATTCTTCACCTGCCTTAATCAAAGTCTTGCCACTTGGCAGAGCCTTGCCTTCATAATCAGAATCATCGGTAACACCGAATATGCATGCGTTCTTACCCACGGTAATACCTGCAGGAATAACACTTCTCTCACCCACACATACCAATCCGTGATTGTAGATGTGAGGATCTGTCTCATTCTCGGCTTCATCTCCGATACCGAATCTGCTGTTATCGCCTATAGTTACATTCTCGGCCACAATTGCCTTATTAAGTTCACAGTTGTCGCCTATCACGGTATTATTCATGATAATTGAATCTCTGATTACCGTGCCCTTGCCTATCGTTACACCGCATCCTATAACGGAATTGTATATCTGTCCGTATATATCGGTGCCTTCACCGACGATGCTTCGATCTATTACGCTGCCGGGAGCATAATACTGAGGAGGAAGTGCCTCACTTCTGGTATATATCTTCCAGTATTCTTCGTATAAATTGAATTCCGGAACGATATCAATAAGTTCCATATTAGCTTCCCAATATGAGTTAAGAGTTCCGACATCCTTCCAATATCCGTTGAATTCATAGGCATACATCGGAGAACCCTTCTCATGACAATAAGGAATAACATGCTTACCGAAGTCAAGATTGGGAACCTGTGCCTTCTCAACCAGCGCCTCCCTAAGAGTCTCCCAGTTGAATATATATATACCCATGGACGCAAGATTGGAACGGGGATTCTCGGGTTTCTCCTCGAAGTCTGTAATCTTGCGGTTCTCATCTGTAATCATGATACCGAAACGCTTGGCCTCTTCCATGGGAACAGGCATAACCGCTATCGTACAATCTGCCTTGTTCTGCTTATGGAAATCAAGCATCACCTCGTAGTCCATCTTATATATATGGTCACCCGAAAGGATTAGGACATAATCCGGATTGAAACTGTCGATATAATCGATATTCTGGTATATGGCATTGGCAGTTCCTGTATACCAGTCAGTATTACCGATCTTCTCATAAGGCGGAAGAACCGTCACTCCACCGATATTACGGTCAAGATCCCACGGAATACCTATTCCGATATGTGTGTTAAGTCTGAGCGGCTGGTATTGTGTAAGTACGCCGACCGTATCAACTCCCGAATTGATACAGTTACTTAACGGGAAGTCAATTATTCTGTATTTGCCGCCGAATGAAACTGCAGGCTTAGCCACTTTGGACGTAAGCACACCCAGTCTGCTTCCCTGACCTCCAGCAAGAAGCATGGCAATCATTTCTTTCTTAATCATGTCCTTCCTCCGTATTTGAATTGAAGTAAATGTATAGAAATTATAGCACATTAGTCCTAAATAGTGAATAATTTTTACAAAATTGTGTAAGATTTAAGACTATTTTTTGTAAATTTTTTATAGTGTCTCATATGGAATTGTGTTTTTATCATTTTAGCGTTAATATATGGTTATGTATCAGATAGATTTTAACAAACCAATACACGTATTTTTCTGCGGAATCGGCGGAATCAGCATGAGCGGACTGGCCGAGATATTACACAGCAGAGGATTCAAGATCTCGGGTTCCGATATGAAGGCATCCGAGCTTACTTCTGCACTTGAGAGTAAGGGAATCAAGGTGTATATAGGTCAGCGTAAGACCAATATATCCCCCGATGTAGATCTCTATGTTTACACCGCAGCCATCCATCCGGATAATCCCGAGTGGATCGAGATGAACAGGCTGGGAATCCCAAGTTTATCAAGAGCCGAGTTGCTTGGCGAGATAATGAAGAACTTCGGTCTTCCGATTGCCATAAGCGGTACACACGGTAAGACCACCACAACCTCCATGATATCCGAGATACTTATGGGTTGTAATTTGGATCCTACACTGTCTGTAGGCGGAATGCTTCGAAGCATCGGCGGTAACGTCAGAATAGGTCATTCCAAGTATTTCGTAACCGAGGCTTGCGAGTACACCAACAGTTTCTTAAGTTTTTTTCCGCGAATAGCTCTGATTCTTAACATAGAAGAAGACCATATGGATTTCTTTAAGGATATAGACGATATCCGCAATTCCTTCACCAAATTTGCCTCTTTACTTCCTATGGACGGAACTCTGGTCATCAACGGAGAGATCGATCGACTTGATGAGATAACCGCACAGCTTCCGTGCGAAGTTAAGACGTTTGGATTTAACGAGAGTTTTGATTATTATGCAACGGATATAGAATATGACGAGTTATGCCATGCGACATATAAGTTACATTATCCGGACGGTGTTAAGACTGTTAAATTAGCGGTTCCCGGCAGGCATAACGTCGCTAATTCGATGGCTGCTCTTTGCTGTTGTGTGACCTGCGGAATCCCTATAGATAAGGCAATATCTCTTCTTGCTGATTTCCACGGTACAGACCGAAGATTCGAATACAAGGGAACGGTTGGCGAAGTTACTATAATAGATGATTATGCCCATCACCCCACAGAGATTGCCACTACGCTTAATTCTGCCTTAAAATGCAAACACGGTCGCCTCTGGGTTATTTTCCAGCCCCATACCTACACCCGTACCAAGGCATTTCTTAAGGAATTTGCTGAGAGTTTGTCGATAGCGGACGTTATTGTCCTTGCTGATATTTATGCGGCACGCGAGAAGAACACCATCGGAATATCCTCTAAGGATCTGCAGGCTGAGCTGTTGGCCCGCGGTAGCGAGTGTTATTATTTCCCCAGTTTTGACGAAATAGAAAATTTCTGTTTAGAAAAATGTGCTCCCGGGGATTTGTTGATAACTATGGGGGCCGGAGATATTGTAAAAGTCGGCGAAAGCTTACTCGGAATCTAATTGTCCACACTATCCACAAATTTTTGTTTCTCAAATGATACAATTTTTTGTGGATATTTCTTTGCCCACAAATCCTATATTTTCACGCCATACAGGGTGGTCCAAATATGATATCCACATTGTCCACATTATCCACATTGATAAGAAACGCCCGTTTTACGGGCTTTTCCGGCATTAGTACTATTTTATTTTGAATATTGCTGTGCTATAATTCACGGTATCGAAAAAAATGTATCGGGAGTAATCATGTGCGAATTAACTCTTTACAGAGACTGTGATCCCGGCAGTATCACGGTTTCCAATTATTTTGTGGATGAATTCCTGGCTGAGGCCAATGACTGCCAGATCAAGGTGTATCTGTACCTTATTCGCATGTTAAGTGCGAGAAAACAGACCAACATAAGCGATATCGCAGACAAGTTCAATCATACCGAGAAGGACGTATGTCGTGCGTTAAGATTCTGGGAGAAGAAGGGGATACTGTCTTTAGACTATGATGCTAACGGGGGCATAGTCGGCATAAGACTGCATGAGCCCACAGTGCGTAAGCAACCTGAGAATATTATCACGACACTATCTGCAGGAAGAAGTGATATGCCTGTCTCTGCTGTAGCGGATAAGGTAATCCGTCCTAATTATAATGCCGATGCGCTTAGGGAATTTAAGAACAGAGAAGAGACTCCTCAGCTTATATTCGTTGCTGAGCAGTATCTTAAGAAGACACTTTCGGCAGGAGATATTCGCTCACTTTTATTCTATTCGGATGAACTTAAGTTCACGCCGGAATTAATTGACTATCTGCTGCAGTTCTGTGTATCAAGAGGTAAGTCCAATTTCGCATATATGGACAAAGTTGCCATTGATTGGGCAGAACATGGAATCGATACTGTTGCCGGTGCACGGGCTTATACATCATCATTTGACGGCAGTTCCAATACTGTAACTATGCCGCAGGTTAATAAGAGCAGAAGCGTAGCAACGAGCACTCGCCGTAAGCAGACACAGACCATGTTCCATCAGTTTGAACAGAACAATTATGATTTCAATATACTTGAGCAGAAGCTGTTGCAGCAATAACAGGAAATAATATGTCCTTATCCAATACTCAATATGACAATATTCGTCGTGAATACGACAACGATCGCATGGAAGCGCAAATGAAAGCTTCCGCCAGAAAAGAAGAGATCTTTGCTAAGGTTGCCGGTTATAAGGAATTAGACGATATGACCGCCAATCTTAGTCTTGAATATACCAAGAAGGCTCTTGGCGGTGATAAAAGCGCTTTATCGGCTCTTAAGAACAGATTAAAAGAGATCAATGATAAGAAAACTGCACTTTTGGTATCAAACGGATACGGTGCAGACTACCTCTTACCCGTATATAAATGCCCCGATTGTAAGGACACGGGGTATATAAACGGGATCAAATGTCACTGTTTTAAACTAAAAGAAACAGAGATTCTTTACGACCAATCGGGAATAAGAAGTGAACTAAATACCACAAGTTTTGACCGACTCCTTGAAGAATACTATTCAGGAGAAGACTTGGAACACTTCAGAGAATCCAAACAAAAATCTTTAAATTTTGTAAATAATTTCGGTTCTGACTACCAAAATCTTCTGTTCTATGGTACAGTAGGAACCGGTAAGTCTATGCTGTCTTCTTGTATAGCAGGCGACCTGTTAAGAAGAGGGCATTCGGTATTATACTTCAGTTCCTCGGCACTTATCGACAGATTAGCCAAGAGCACGTTCGAACGAAGCGGTGTTTCAAGTACTGACAACAACCCCATATACGAATGCGAATTGTTAATCATCGATGATCTGGGAACCGAAATGACCAACAGTTTCACGGTGGCAGCGCTTTTTGCCTTGCTTAATGAGCGTTTCTTACGCAAGAAGCCCGTGATCATCTCCACCAATCTTTCGTTGGAAGAACTGCAGGCCAGATATACCGACAGGATATTCTCAAGACTTACAGGCAATTTCACTTTCTGCAGACTCTCAGGAGCGGATATTCGTATTGCCCGCAAATTTGCAGGAAGCGTGTAATATCATACAGGTTTTATAAGAAAGGTTGTACCCTATGCAGACTTCAGGTTCGGAAAAGCGTGAAGAGAAGAGAAATCTTGAATCCATACCCGTCGGCTCGTTGAGGATTATTCCGCTAAACAGCTGTAAGGAACTGGGTGAGAAAGTCGATTCGTATCTTGTAAGATGGCGAACCGAACGAGAGAACGAACACAAGAACAGTATTGCTTTCTCAGGATATCAGAGAGATTCCTACATATTAAGCACCAGAGTTCCGAGGTTCGGTTCCGGAGAAGGCAAAGGAGAGATTTTAGAATCCGTCAGAGGATCCGATCTGTACATTCTTGTGGATGTCTGCAACTATTCACTTACATATTCTATGGGCGGTTATGTTAACCACATGTCACCCGACGATCATTACCAGGATTTAAAGAGAATAATAGCTGCCGTCGGCGGTAAGGCAAGACGTATTACCGTTATTATGCCTTTCTTATATGAGAGCAGACAGCATAAGCGTACTGCAAGAGAATCTCTTGATTGCGCCATAGCACTCCAGGAACTTATCAAGATGGGTGTAGATAACATTATCACCTTTGATGCACACGATCCCAGAGTACAGAATGCCATTCCGTTACACGGATTTGAGACAATACAGCCTGCTTACCAGTTCATCAAAGGTCTGCTGACTAATGTTAAGGATCTTACTCTTGATGCAGAGCATATGATGGTTGTCAGCCCGGATGAAGGCGGTATGGGCAGAGCAATATATATAGCCAACGTTCTTGGATTTGATATGGGTATGTTCTATAAGAGAAGAGACTATACAAGAGTCGTTAACGGACGTAACCCTATCATTGCACACGAATTCTTAGGCTCAAGTGTTGAAGGCAAGGATATAATCATAATAGATGATATGATTTCTTCCGGAGACAGCATGCTTGAGGTAGCAGGAGAATTAAAGAAGCGTAATGCCGGCAGAATATTCATATTCTCAACATTCGGACTCTTCACCAACGGTCTTGAGCGTTTTGATGAATATTACGACAAGGGAATCATTACCAAGATTCTTACTACTAACCTTGTATATCAGCCTGAAGAATTACTTAAGAGAGACTGGTATATAAGTTGTGACTTAAGCAAGTATATCGCTTATATAATAGATACACTTAATCACGACTCATCAATAAGCGATCTTCTGGTTCCTAACGAGCGTATTCAGAACATTGTTGCAAGATACAGAAACGGTGAAATAGGTTGATTTCATCCAATTATATGCAATAATAAAAGCCTGCAACTTGCAGGCTTTTATTAATTCAGGATATAATTAATTGCTATTCTTCGAACTTCGGTGCAAAGGTTAAGAACCTGTTACCGTTCTCCTCAAACAAATCTCTTGCATCCTTTCTGCCTATCTTATATATGGTTCCCTCATTGGGATCCATAACCACTATATTCTGCTCATTGAAACCTATTATAAGCAACGCACTTCCGTCATTCATATAGGCAAGTACAGGAATGTCTCTGTTGGCGTAGTACAGCGTTACGTCCAGTACACAGCCCGTAAGATTAAGTATATATGCATTATTTAGATTATTCTCAAGTATTTCGTATGCACTCTGTCCCGATGCCAGCATATACTCGGTATTTCTTGATACTCCCATAAGCCCTAACATCGTATCAAGACATACGGTAAGAGAATCTTTATTATCCGTAACACTTCTCTCGTTTATGGCCATAATCTGATTTCTGGCAACGATCTCACCTCTTCGGTATATTTCATTACCGAACATATCCATAACCGTTCCTCTTATGCTGTAAGCGTATTCAACGGCTTTGGCCGGCTTATCATATATTCCGACTATATCACCGTCTCCGTATACCACAAATCTGTCCTTAGTATCGCTTGATTCAAGGAATATCTCTCTTCCACCCTCATACAGAACTTCCTTGGGCGTTAGGAGCTTCATGCTCTTAATGTCCATCTCATTCTTGACTTTAATCTGGGCTATTTTCTCATAATCTTCCGTCGCGGCATATGTAAGTACATTCTTACCTTCCTTGACTTCTACATTGCTTGTTATCTGATCATCGTCAGTCTCAACGAGCGTACCCTCTTCTCCCTCCTTAACGGCTCTGTATAAGGTCATCTGATTGCCCTCTATCGTGCCCTCAGTTACATATATTCCTTCTTCATCATATTCTTTGAGTATCTCACCGGACTCTGACTGGATTATTACTCTGTTCATAGGGAATATGACATCACCCAATTGATTGTGGACAATATCATCCCTGTTACATTCACCGTAAATAAGATCATCATCCATGAATCCGATCGGACGTATATACTCTCCCGGTCTGCTCTTAACAACGTTGGTTTCGCCCCTTGTAAGGCTCATTACCGACAGTTCGGTGAACAATTCCTCCGCAGCGGCATCAGTGGGTTCCTGCCAGACTATTACATTCTGACTTCCGGATGCGAAGAACGTATCTTCATTAACATTTCTGGCAATAATGGTCTCATCCATAAGACCGGGGATTATCTTATATATAACACCGTCCACGAATATAAACAGATCTCCACCCGCATTTAAGAAGCTTAAACTGTCCATATCGCACTTAAGGATGGATGCTGACTTATCATACGGGATAAATGCCTGTTCTTCCACAGTATTAAGCAGGCTGTCATAATAATACACATCTATTCCGACTCTTCCTTCATGGATGCCTCGGTTCATATATCCGTATACCATAAACGATATATTGCCGTTTTCCTCAACATCAAGTATCTTAATACCGCTGTCTCTGTATCTTGCTCTCTCATCGTCAGTTCCTTCGTCAAAGAAAGCGAACAGTCTTGCAAGCTTATTATCCGTCACATTATAGCTGTAGAGTCTGCCCTCATTGGTAAATGCGATTATTTCTCCCCCTTCACTCTCTACCATTCCGGGCTGTTCACC
>JAEEGL016034303.1_pt1 | contig 12032 bp, 12 predicted proteins | sample 9134231 | NCBI WGS metagenome assembly JAEEGL01 (sample SAMN16246548, study PRJNA631951) | gut metagenome | biome: gut microbiome; feature: rumen; material: fiber-attached | host: Bos | place: Iran: Karaj | collected 2018-10
TCAAAGTTGATCGAATCATCTTTCCAGTAGACGGTCAGCTGATTCATTCCGTCCTCTTTGGGCAGGAAATACTCATCCGGCGCGGGTTCTTCCGTCGCTTCCGCCGCAGGAGCTTCCGTCGCCGGGACTTCTGTCGCCGGGGCGGGTGTTTCCGCCGCGGGCTCCGGTGCTTCGGGCATGTTCTGTCCGCCGCAGGCAAACAAGCCGAAGATCATCAGAAGCGCCAAAACACATGCGATCCATCGTTTTTGCATCGTTTTTTCCTCCTTTTCGGCATCTTGTGCCGATATATAAATAGTATATCATAGTCGTCTCTGAGAGACAATATATTTTCCATTCTTTTCCGCCGACTTCGGAAAAGTCAAAAAACGCTTGACAAGAACGCGTTCCGTTTGTATACTATATACAATCTTTCGGAAGGAGAAACGGGTATGCTGCAGTGCAATCGCTTCGCGTGTTGTTGTCTTTGCTTTGCTATGCCCGTTTGCGTCTCCGGATAGGGCTTTTGCCGTTCTGCCGGAAAGTCTGCGGGCTTTCCGGCTTTTTGTTTTTCACACGTTTCAGAGACCAACTCATATGTTATTCGGGAGGTAAATCATGAACATCTATACATCTGCAGATCAACTGATCGGCCGCACGCCGCTTTTAGAACTCCGTCACACCGAAGCCGCCGAGAAACTCGACGCAAGGCTTCTTGCAAAACTGGAATACCTGAATCCCGCGGGATCGGTCAAGGACCGCGTCGCGAAGGCCATGCTTGACGACGCCGAGCGGCGGGGACTGCTGAAGCCCGGCTCGGTCATCATTGAGCCGACCTCCGGCAATACCGGCATCGGTCTTGCCGCCGTCGCCGCAGCGCGCGGATACCGCACGATCATCGTCATGCCGGAGACCATGAGCATGGAGCGCCGCCGCATGATGCGCGCGTACGGCGCGGAGCTGGTGCTGACGGACGGCGCGCAGGGCATGAAGGGCGCGATCGCAAAGGCGAACGAGCTTGTAAACGAGATCCCGAATGCGCTGATCCCGGGACAGTTCATAAACCCCGCAAACCCGCAGGCGCATTACGACACGACCGGTCCGGAGATCTTCGACGATACGGACGGAACGGTCGACGTCTTTGTCGCGGGCGTCGGCACAGGCGGCACGGTCACCGGCGTCGGCAGATACCTGAAAGAGCGGAACCCGCACGTAAAGATCGTCGCGGTCGAGCCCGCCTCCTCCCCCGTTCTGTCGGGCGGACACGCAGGCGCGCACAAGATCCAGGGCATCGGCGCAGGCTTCGTTCCCGACGTGCTCGACACGGCGATCTATGACGAGGTGATCCCCGTTCAGAACGAGGATGCGTTCCGCACGGCGCGTGAGATCGGCAAGCGCGAGGGTGTTGCGGTCGGAATCTCCTCCGGCGCGGCGGCGTTTGCAGGCATTCTGCTTGCAAAGCATCCCGAGAACCGGGGAAAAACGATCGTCGTTCTGCTGCCGGATGGCGGCGACCGGTATCTGTCCACAACGCTTTTCGAGGATTGAAAATGGAATACGCATTTCGGGAATGGATCGCAAACACCGCCGAAGCGCTGCGCGCCGCTGACGACGGACACGTCGACGCAAACGATTTCAGCGCGTTCAAAAGCAGCGCGGAGCATATGACCGACCGGCTGATCGACGCCATGTTTCCGCGGCATGCCGAAAAATCGATCATGCGCGAACAGGCGCTTTATGAAGCGGCGGAGCTGCTGCATTCGCTTCTCAACATGCTGTCCTATGACGAAGCGAGCGCGGCGGCGCTCATCCGGACGCTGTTCGATGCGCTGCCGGAACTCTATCGAGTGCTGAAAACCGACCTGTCGGCGGCGTACATGGGCGACCCCGCGGCGAAGGGCGTGGACGAAATCATCCTCTGCTATCCGGCGTTTCCCGCGATCTGCACCTATCGCCTTGCGCACGTGCTGTATTGCCGCGGCGTGCCGCTTCTGCCGCGTGTGATGACGGAATACGCGCACCGGCGCACCGGTATCGACATCCATCCGGGCGCGACGATCGGGGAATCCTTCTTCATCGACCACGGCACGGGCGTAGTCATCGGAGAGACCACGACGATCGGCAGCGGCGTCAAGATCTATCAGCACGTCACACTCGGCGCAAAGAGCTTCGACACCGACGAGGACGGCATGCCCGTCAAGGGGCTCAAGCGCCACCCGGACATCGGCGACCGCGTGGTGATCTATGCCGGCGCGACGATCCTCGGCGGAGAGACGAAGATCGGGAACGATTGCGTCATCGGCGGCAGCGTATGGCTGACGCATTCGGTCGAGGCAGGCAAGATGGTGCTTGCGCGCGCCGCGGTCACGGATTCCACCCTGAAGCGCGACGTGATGCACCCGTCCCTGCCTGAGGACAGCGCGATGCTGTAAGGATTCGCCCTGATGAACCGGTTTCGGAAGACCGTTCTTCCTCCAACGGTTTCTTTACGTCCAGACCGAACACAGACATACAAAAAGCGTACCGTTTATTCGGTACGCTTGTTTGTTATTCGTTGAACTCCTCGACCGGATCGTCGAGCGGTTTGATCTTCTTCCGGTACAGTCGTCTGAACAGCAGCCCCGCCACGACGAGCGTGATGAGCTCGGAGATCGGGAACGCCCACCAGATGCCGTCGACGTCCTTTGTGATCCATGCGAGCAACGCCGCGACCGGCAGCAGCACGATGAGCTGACGCTGCAGGGACGTGATCGCGCCGTACAGGCTCGTATCCGTCGCGCCGAACGCGGTGGAGAACGAGATCCCCGCCGCGGCCAACACGAAGCCGATCGAGATGATGCGCAGCGCGCGCTCCGTAACCGCCTGCATCTCCGGCGAGACCTTGAAGATCTGAATGATCTGTGCGGAGAAGATCTCGAAAAGCAGCGTGCCGAACGTCATGAAGATGCAGCAGTAGATCAGAAGCATTTTGAACGCGCGCATAAAGCGCTTGCGGTTGCGTGCGCCGAAATTGTAGCCGAGCACGCTCATCGCCGCATTCGTGAGACCGAACACCGGCATAAAGATGATCGACTGCAGTCTGAAATAGGTGCCGAACGCGCCGCGGTACAGGTCCGCATAGTCGATGCCGGGATTCGCAGCGACCTGGTAATCGCCGAGCGCTTTCAGAATGGCGTTCATGCCGAACATCATTGCCGTTCCGACCGCCTGCATCAGGATCGACGGAAGACCGACGCGATAGATCTCGTGTACCGTCCGAAGATTCAGTTTATAGTCTGCGAGACGAATGCGGATCTCATGCCTGGTACCGTACAGCAGAATGATCGCCAGGATCATGGACGCGAACTGACCGGCAATCGTCGCGATCGCCGCGCCCCTGACGCCCATTGCGGGGACGGGACCGAAGCCGAGGACGAACACGCGATCCAGCACGATATTGGTGATCGCGCCGGTCAGCTGCATGAACATCGCGAAGATCGTCTTGCCCTGTGCGGTCATGATGCGCTCGATGCCGCAGGCAATGAACACGCCGACGCAAAGGGAGAGGCAGATCGACATATAGTGCATGCCCATCAGCTGTACGACGGGGTCTTCGCTCTGCCAGCGCATGAACGGACCGGACAGCGTGAGCCCCGCGACCGTGAACACCGCCGCCGAGATCAGCAGCACGACAAGGCCGTTGCCCGCCGCGCGGTTTGCGTCCTCGAAGCGGCGTGCGCCGAGCCTGCGCGAGATCAGCGAATTGATGCCGACCGAGGTGCCGACCGCGACAGAGATCAGGAGCATCTGCAGCGGATTGACCAGCGACAGCGCGGCGATCGCCTTGTCGCCGACGTGCCCGACCAGTTCCGGCGTATACAGATCGCCGAGGATCTGCTGCAGCGCTTCCGGCGCAAGCGAATCCATGCGCGATACAAAGATGCTGTCCACAACATTGTACAGCGCCTGCACGAGCATGGACACGATGATCGGCCATCCCAACGAAAGAAGGAGCCGTCCCTCCGGCTCCGTTCCCATTCTGTTTTTATGAATCGAAGCTTCCATAACAGTTTTATTATAGAGATGCATTCGACAGATTGCAAGCATTTTATGCACCGCAGGCGCAATTCACGGCGAAGCCAATTCATTCACAATCCCTCCGCCTCGTTCCTCGGCACCTCCTTTTTCACAAGGGAGGCAAAAATCGTTCCAACGCCCCGCATATGCAAAGCGCAATTATTGACAACCCTCCCGGCTTTTGCTTCGCAAAAAACACCTTTCTCTTGCACAGGGAGGGCTTTTGACACGCATCTCCGGACGCCGCGGATCATCACCGTGCAAACGTGATCGTGTACTGTTCGTTTACGTCGAACGTAAGGGAGAGCTTCAGCCCGTCCGGCAGCGTAAGCGTGCCGGAAAAGCCCTTCTGCGTCTGCGTGAGCGCCGCCCGGTCCGCAAGGGATTCCATATAGCCGTTCACCGTCAGGAACGGTTCGAACGCGGACGTGCCGAGCGTTTCAAGAACGTTTCCGTACAGCGCGCAGGACATGGAATAGACGTCGCCCATGCGGCTGTCAAGCTGCGCGGACAGGCAGTAGACGCGTCCGCCCTCCGCTTCGTAATACGCCTGCCCGCACCACAGCGCGAGCTTTGCGCCGGTTTCGTCGTTATAGAAATCGCGCAGCGTGACCGTATAGCGGCTCTTTTTCAGCACGGCGGAAACCGATTCGCCGGTGACGAGCTTGCCGTTCGGCGCATGAAAACGCAGCGTGTCCTCCCAGAGATCCCGCAGCTTTTCCCGGATCGGCGCGGCATCGAGCTCATCCGGCATGACGGCGCGTTCGTCGCCCTGCCGTTCGCAGCCGAGGAACATGGCGACGCGCGTTTTCAGCGAAAGCGGCGCGCCGATGCTGTTTGCGCTGATGATGCTGACCGCCTCGTACTTCGGATCGTCATAGAGGCTTGCTTCCGAAAGCCGGAAGATGCCGCGGTTCAGCAGGACGAGCAGGAACGCGATGAGCACGGTCCCCGCCGTCAGCGCGACGTAAACGATGCGCGTGCGGGTGACGCGGTCGCGGTTTGCGAAGAAACGGAGCTTCTTGAGTTTCATTCCTCCTCGCCCCCTTTCTCGCGCTTATAGAGCGGCACGTCGAACCAGACGAGCGTGCCCTTGTTGACTTCGCTTTCAAAGTGCAGCGTGCTGCCGTGAATCTGGGCGATGCGGTTGCCGATGGCAAGCCCGAGCCCCGCGCCGTGCTGCGCGCGCGAACGGGACTTGTCGACCATGAAGAACGCCTCGGTGATGCGGGAGATCTCCTCCTTGGGAATGCCGATGCCCTCGTCCTTCACCGAGATGCGGTAGCGTCCGTTCTCGCGTCTGCCGGTCAGCGTGACCGTCTTGCCCGGGGAGCTTGCTTTTCGCGCATTGTCGATGAGGTTTGTGACGAGCGTCAGCAAAAGGTCCTTCTCATAGAGGATGATCTGCTGTTCAATGTCGTAGTTGAAGCTCAGTTCCGCCTTTTCCATCATCGGCGTGACGACCGCGACGACGTGTCCGAGCGCGCGGCGCGCGTAGCCGCGGACCAGCTTATAATCGTTCTTGTCAAGTACGACGAGGTCCATGAGCTTCAAAGACATTGCTTCGAGCCGCTTACCCTCGGAGAAGATGAAGTTTGCCGCCATGAAGGCGTCTTCCTCGTCGAGCTCGGTGCTGCGAAGCATATCCGCATACCCGATGATCGAGGTCATCGGGGTTTTCAGCTCGTGCGAAAAGCTCGCAACGAAGTCCTTCTGCTGCTTGGCGTTCAACTCCAGCGCGTCGACCTTCTGCTCGATCGCGCCGGTCATATCGTTGAACGCGACGGTGAGATCACCGATCTCGTCGAGCGTGGTGACGCGGGCGCGGCGCGAATAGTTGCCGCCGCCGATCACCTTGGTGAAGCGCTGCAGCCGCCGCAACGGTTTTGTGGTGAAATACGAGATGAGCAGCATCGTCGCGATCGACACCGCGACGGTGATGATATGCAGAACGGTGACCGAACGGATCTGTTCTTCGCGGAGGCGCATCAGGTCGCTTGCGTCATACCGCACGGAAAGGAAGTAATTCTGTCCGCCGATCGAAACGCAGCCCGCGGTATCCAGTACCGTACGCTCGCCGTCGCGCAGCAGCCGGTAGGCAAAGCGGCGAACGCGCAGTTCCGGGAACGGAAGCGTCTCCGGAAAGCTCCCGCTGCTTGCGGTGAGCAGGCGCTTGTCCATGTCATAGATCGCGCAGGGGGATTCGACGCCCTGGTTTGAACCCGCGCGCTTTAAGATCTCCGCGTACATATCGGGCGACGCGGTGTTGTAGTACAGGCCGATGCCGTAAAGCTCCGCTTCCATTGCGGAGGCAAGCGCCGAATATTCCGCAACCGCCGCCTGCACGCGAAAACGCAGCGCCGTGTCAAAGCTCCGCGCGATCAGGATCTGTCCTGCCACGCCGAACAACAGCGCTACGATCAAAACGGTACATATGCAGATTTTCAGTGCAAATCTCATGTCTCCGGAATGTCCAGCCGGTAGCCGATCTTATGCACCGTGCGGATACGGTCCTGCCAGCCCAGTTTTCTGCGGAGGCGCTGTACGTGGCTGTCCAGCGTACGCGTCTCGCCGATGTAGTCCGTTTCCCAGACGCGCTCGAACAGCGTCTCGCGGAAGAGCGCGGTGTTGGGGTTCTGCACGAACAGAACGAGCAGATCGAACTCCTTGCGGGTCAGTTCGATGTGCTGTCCGTTCTGAATGACGTCGCGCGCATCAAGATCGATCAGAATGTCCAGGCACTGAATCATGCCCTGGCTTTTATTATAGCGGCGCAGCACCACTTCGATGCGCGCGAGCAGCTCCACGATCTCGAACGGCTTTACGATATAGTCCTCCGCGCCGAGCTTCAGTCCTTTGACGCGATCGTTCAGGTCGCTCTTTGCCGTCAGGAAGATCACCGGGATCCCCATCGGGCGAATGTATGCCAGAAGATCATAGCCGTCGAATTTCGGCAGCATGATGTCCAGAAGCACCAGGTCGTACGGATTCTTCTCCAGAAGGTCCGCCGCCTGCTGCCCGTCATATGCACAGGTGCAGACATATCCCTGCCGCGTCAGATTCATGCGGATCAGGTTTGCGATCGGTTCCTCGTCGTCCACGATCAGGATTTTAATCATATTCCCATCCTCCGATTCCCTATCTTGGAAATCATTGTAACACGTAAATGCGGACAAAATGTAACACGCGTGTTTCAAACCGGCGAATTTTACAACTTTTTTGAAAAAACGCCGTTTCCGCCGCGGCGCGCGTTCCTCGCGTCCGTATATATGTAGTATACCACATATCGTTTCTTCCGTCAAAGTAATCTTATCGACAAAAACCGGGTTGCATTGCACGCCGAATGCGCGTATAATGACGGTGTATGAACTGGTATTATCATTCTCGTTATCCGCAATATAAGCAGCCGTTCGGCGCGGTGAAAACCGGCGAACGGGTTTCGATCCGTCTCGACGGCGAGCCGAGCGCTATGGTCGAGCTTTTGGTCTATCCGCCGACCGGTCCGTTCACGATCCCGATGCAGTGGGACGGACGGCAGTATTCCGCGTCGTTTGCAGCGCCTGCGTCGCCCTGCCGCACGGGGTACGGCTTCCGCATCAACGGACGGTACTTTGGCGCGGACAGCGGCGAGGCGCATTTCTCCGACCGCCCCGAAATCTACGGGCTTACCGTGTACGACGGCGCATTCCGTACGCCGGCATGGTTCCGGAACGCCGTCGTCTATCAGATCTTTCCGGACCGCTTCTTCTGCTCCGATCGCACGCGTTTTTCCCGTGCCGTTGCAGACTACCGCGCGACCGGACGTCCGATCTTTGCGCATACGGACTGGACCGAAGAACCGTACTATACCCCGCACGGCGGCGCAAAGGCGTACGCGCCGGACGATTATTTCGGCGGGGATCTTGCCGGCATCAAAGAAAAGCTCCCCTATATCGCCTCGCTCGGCGTTACGTGCATCTATCTGAACCCGATCTTTGCCGCGCATTCGAACCACCGGTACAACACGGCGGACTATCTTTCCGTGGATCCGATCCTCGGCACAAACGACGATTTCAAAGCGCTGTGCGACGCCGCGAAGGAATATGGCATCCGCATCGTTCTGGACGGCGTGTTCTCGCACACCGGCGACGATTCGATCTATTTCGACCGCTACGGGCGCTATCAGTCGCACGGCGCCTGCGAAAGCAAGGATTCCCCGTATTATCCGTGGTATCGGTTCTATGATTATCCGCGTACCTACGAGTGCTGGTGGAATTTCGAGACCCTGCCCGACGTTGAGGAGACCGAACCGAGCTATACGGAATTCATTCAGGGCGACAGCGGCGTTCTTCGCACGTGGCTCCGCGCGGGCGCATCCGGCTGGCGGCTCGATGTTGCGGACGAGCTGCCCGATTCGTTTATCCGCGGCATACGCCGTTCGATCAAGGGCTTTGATCCCGACGCCGTGCTGATCGGCGAGGTTTGGGATAACTGCGCAACAAAGTTCGGTCCCGAAGGTCGCCGCGGCTATGTGAACGGCGATGAGCTCGACGCGCCGATGAACTACCGGTTCCGCGAGCCCGCGATCGAGTTTCTGAACGGACGGGAAGACGCCTTTTGGTTTGCCGAAACACAGAACCGTCTTCTGGAGGATTATCCGAAGCCTTTTTTGGACGCATGCCTGAACCTTCTGGGCTCGCACGACACCGAACGCGCAAGGACTGCGCTCTGCGGTATTCCGGACGCAAGAACGCTTACGCGTAAAGAGCAGCTTTCGTACCGTTTCGACACGGCGACGCTTGCGCGCGCGTCGCGGCGGCTCGTTCTCGGCTATGCGCTGATGACGTTCCTGCCCGGCGTGCCGTGCATCTATTACGGCGACGAAGCAGGCATGACCGGCATGTCCGATCCTTTGAACCGCGGCACGTTCCCGTGGGGACGCGAAGACAAGGCGCTCACCGAACAGGTGCGTGCGCTGATGCGCCTGCATACCAGGAGCGATGCGATTCAAAACGGCTCCGTCCGCATCGCCGCAATCGGCAGACAAACGCTCGGCATCATCCGCGAAAGCGCGGCGGAAACTCTGATCCTGCTTGCAAACGCGTCCGACGCGCCGGTGCGCGCGGTACTTTCCCCCGCCCTGTTCCGCGAAGGTCCGGACGCCGGCGAACCGGCTGTGCTGTCCGGCACATACGAAACCGAATCGGGTGAACGGATCGCGGCGCGCAGCACGCTGTCCGTCTCCGTCCCCGCAAACGGATTCCGGATCCTCAAAAAGAGGTAAGCGTCACGAAAATATCACAATCCGGTGTTGAAAAACACGTCGGAACTTGTTATACTAACCTCACGAACATATAAAGGAGAGAGAAACCATGATCACGAAGGACATGAACATCCGTAAAATCATCGAAGTCGACGAGAACCTTGCGGGCATTCTGATCGCATCCGGTATGCATTGCCTCGGCTGCGCAATGTCGCACTTTGAGAACCTCGAAGAAGCATGCGCCGTCCACGGCATCGACGCGGACGAGCTGTGCAAGGAGCTCAACGATTACCTCGAGAGCAAGCAATAAGCAGCGAACCAACCGCCCTGCCGATCCCGGCGGGGCATTTTTACGCAATGGCAAACATCATTCATCTGCATTCGCTGGACGATCCCGCGCTGGACGTCTACGCACGTCTTACAGAGGCGCAGATCCGGAACCGTCTGGAGCCCGAAAAAGGCGTCTTCATTGCGGAAAGCCCGAAAGTGATCCGGCTTGCGCTGGACGCGGGCTTTAAACCCGTGTCCTTTCTGATGGAGCAAAAGCACATCGAAGGCGACGCAAAGGAGCTTCTTGCCCGCTGTCCGGACGTGCCGGTCTACACCGGCGAGCGTGCGCTCTTGCAATCGCTCACCGGCTATACGCTGACCCGCGGCGTGCTCTCCGCCATGAAAAGAAAGCCGCTGCCCGCTTTGGACGACGTGCTGAACGGTGCAAAGCGCGTTGCTGTGCTCGACGGGATTGTGGATGCCTCAAACCTCGGCGCGATCGTACGCAGCGCCGCCGCGCTGAACATCGACGCGGTGCTCCTTTCCCCCGCCTGCTGCGATCCTTTGAACCGCCGCGCGGTGCGTGTAAGCATGGGCACAGTCTTTCAGGTGCCGTGGACGTTTTTGCCGGATCACGGAATCGCGGTGCTCCGGGAACGCGGTTTTGCGACCGCGGCGATGGCGCTCGTCGATGATTCACTTTCGATGGACGATCCGCGGCTGAAGGAATGCGAACGCCTTGCGATCGTGCTCGGCACGGAGGGCGACGGGCTTTCGAAGGAAACGATCGCAGCCTGCGATTTTGCTGTGAAGATCCCGATGGCGCACGGCGTGGACTCGTTGAACGTCGCCGCCGCATCCGCCGTCGCGTTCTGGGAACTGCGCGCAGAATGACCGCGCGCCGTATTTTTGAAACGGAGGAACCGAAATGATCCGGGAACTGACCGAATTTGAACCTTATTGGGACTTTATCAAAGAAATCAACGCCGACCCCCGCTATCGGGAGCCGATGCTTTCCAGTAAGGAGCAGATCGAAGGCAATCTGCTCTCGGCGCTTACCGATCCCGATAAAACGGCGCTGGGCGTATTCGAGGACGACGTGATGACGGGGCTGTTTGTGTTCCTGATCATCAAGGAGGAACGCTACATCGAAATGCTCGTGGGGCTATCGCGCAAGACCGCCGCATACGAGGAGATCGCCGACTGGCTCGCCGCAAACTGCCCGGGCTGTCAGGTCGATTTTGTGTTCCACCCGAAAAACGACGCAATCCGGGACATGCTCGAAAAGCGCGGTGCAAGCTTCGATCCAGCGCAGTTCAAGATGGTTCTCACCGGCGAAGTCCCCGCAGTCGACACGACCGGAATCGAACCGCTGTCCGCGCAGTACGAAGAACAGTATATCGCCATGCACGATACGGATCGCTACTGGACGGGCGACAAGGTCGTGAAAGCCCCGGACATCTTCCGCGTTCTTGTCGCGGTAGACGACGGGACCGTCGTGGGCTACATCGACGTGACCAGGGACAACGAGGAGAACGAGCCATTCGATTTTCTGGTTAAAGAGGAATGTCGGCGGTGCGGCTGGGGCAGAAAGCTTCTCGCAAGAGCGATCGAGGAAAACCGTCCGAATCGCATGATGCTGATCGTCGACGCCGACAACGCCCCTGCAATCGCGCTCTACCATTCCATGGGCTTCACAAACGACCCGGAGCCGGTCAACCAATGCGCGACCTGGATTGCGGAATAACGAAACGCCCTTCGCATCGGCGAAGGGCGTTTTTTCATACTTTTAACGGAAAATATACATCAGGTTCAGACAGTCCGGCGCATCCGGATCGACATAGCCGGTGTCGGTGAAGCCGATCTTTTCATAGACGCGCAGCGCCGCGGCGTCGTCCCGCTTCACGCAGACCTCCGTGCAGCCGTATTTCCGTTCCGCTTCGAGCTCGGAAAGAATCATGCGCAGCGCTTCCGTGCCGTATCCCCGCCCCTGAAAGCGGCGGTCGATCAGAAACTGCTGCAGATCGTAGCAGGCGGGTTCCTCGTCGAGATCCTTCACCAGCGCGACGCCGACCGCCGTTTCGCCGTCCGCGATCCCGATGACGCGCGCGCGGTTTGCGCGATAGACGTAGCCACGCGCAAGGATCCCTAAGGCGCTGTCCAGGAACCCCTCCTGGTCCTTGCCGACGGACAGCGAACGAATCTGCGTCCAGTTGGTTTCGTCCACATCAAACAATCGAAGCATGCGTTACTCCCATTCGATCGTGGCGGGGGGCTTCGACGTGACATCGTAGACGATGCGGTTGATGCCCTTGACCTCGTTGACGATGCGCGAGGATACGCGGTCGAGCACCTCGTACGGGATGCGCGCCCAGTCCGCCGTCATGAAATCGTCGGTCTTGACCGCGCGCAGCGCAAGCGTATAGTCGTAGGTGCGTCCGTCGCCCATGACGCCGACGGAGCGCATCGAGGTCAGCACCGCAAA
>JAEEGL010011410.1_pt1 | contig 12031 bp, 8 predicted proteins | sample 9134231 | NCBI WGS metagenome assembly JAEEGL01 (sample SAMN16246548, study PRJNA631951) | gut metagenome | biome: gut microbiome; feature: rumen; material: fiber-attached | host: Bos | place: Iran: Karaj | collected 2018-10
AAACAACCTAAAACAAATAGAACCAATTGAAGATTGGTTGTGAATTGCTTGCATTTATCTTGTATCTTTGCTCTTTGAAACAACACTATATGCATAAAACAAAGAGCCACAACAATTTAGAAGTTGTTTCAGAAAAGAAAAATCCCGCCCGAAAGAGTGGGATTTTTCTTTGTCACGACCAATTTTCCCGATTCAAAATAGCTCCAATTGTTGGCAAGGCGTGTCAACGGTCTTCGGCTTGCAGTTGCTGAAAATCTCCATGTCGCCAAATTGTTTGTCGGTAATACACAAAATCCCAATGTCGCCATATTCAGGCATGAACGACTTCACCCGCTTGATATGCACTTCGGCGTTCTCGTAGCTTGGACAATGCCGCAGATAAATCGAAAACTGGAACATCGTGAAACCATCTGCCATGATGCGCTTGCGAAAAGTGGCGTATGCCTTACGCTCTTTTTTTGTCTCGGTAGGCAAATCAAAAAGCACCAGCACCCACATAATACGATATTCGCTAAATCGATCCATTAGAATTCCATCATTGGATAAACCACTTTACGCAATTCGCCGCCAAAGCATTTCGCTAACGATGCTGTGGTTTGCGATGCCGCCACCATCAAAGGGCTGCGGCGACCGTCAATGACGACTTCTTTTACAGGCAGTCCCAACAATTGTCGCTTCAAGTCTGTAGTCAGTTCACTACAGTCAACGCCACTACGCAAAATCTCTATCACTAACTCGTCAACATACGGCCGATAGGGTTCCATCACGTCATCCGCCAAGCAATAGGCATTGTAGCGATTGTGATGATGGATACCAAAAGTTGGCAACAAGCCGCTGGCCACCAAAGAGCGGGCTATCACTGCCCTAACGATAGCGTAGCCATAGTTCAACAAATTGTTAGGGGCCTCACCCTCGCGGTCACGGACAAAACGCTCCATTTCCGGAAAGACAGACTTCCAGTAATAAGCTGCCGCTCGACCTTCAAGGTTTTCGCTGTCACCACTCTTCACATCGCCGGCCCAAGCCATCATACAGCCCACCTCTGCCCCACTCAACCGCTTCAGCACAGAGGCTTGGTTACGGATCTTGGCTTGGATGGTTTGCTGCCACAATTGCTTCTTCAAAGGCAACGAAGCTTCGATCTGCCAACGGAAACGCTCGCTCTGTACAGTATGACCTTCAAGCGGCAGCAACAAGCCAACAGGCATGTGTTTTTCATCGCAAGTGATGACTGCGCAATTATTTTGAAGCAAGGCATCCATCGCCCCATTGGTGATGGTGATTTGACGGTCTTCGAGCACCACCACGCCAATGTCTTCAATGGGCACGGTCTTGGTCACTTCCTCTTGCGTTTGAGCATCGGTAAGTTTGATAACCAACTGCGCATTGCGCATGGAGAGATATGCTGGATTGCCGAAAAATAGAGTACGCTTAATCATCTGACTCTAATTCCAAAGTGTTTTGTGTTGGCAAATAGTTATTGGGGGTTGACACACTGCGACCAAGCTCTTTTTCCGTTTCCTTTCTTGCCACGCCTGCCACATTTCCGCCTCGTTTAGCGATCTTTCGGCTCTCCTCAAAAGTCTCAGGATCTTCTTTTTGAGAGATTTCAGTAGTGACCCGTTCGCCAAGCATGGTAAAAATCAGTTCCAGGTCGTCCATGTGGTCGCGAAGGTTCTGGTTCTTCTTGGTCAAGCCTTTAAATTCCTTGTATTCCGATGGTGTCATTCCAAAGGTGGCCTTGGAAATCTCTGCGGTAAGGATGGCATAGTCCTGTTCCAAGGTAATGCCTCTTCTTTTCCATTCGTCGGTCAGGTTTTGGCGAATGGCCATTCCACGAAGGCGTTTGTCGATCCAATCCTTAGGATAGCCTTTCTTCTCATAGAGTTCCTTCATGCGCTCCTGTGCCAGTTCTGGATTCTCTATTTCGAGCATACGTTCATAACCCACTGTTGCCAGCCATTGCTTGAAAGGTTCAGCCTTTGGCGAGGGGATGGATTGGATGATACGGAACAGGCCTTTGATGTTTGCGCAGTCTGTCAGTCGGTTTTTACCATCCGGACTTATCAATTTCAACTGTACCCAAAATGGGTACGTTTCATATTCCTTTAAGTCTCGGTCTTTCATTTTTCTCCAATACTGACGTGGATTAGGAGAGTCAGTCAATGCCTCCACCACATCCACCACGGAGAAATACCACTGTTCCTCTTCTTCGTTCCATGCGGAACGGATTTTCTTGTCTTGGAAAAGTTTTATTTTGGTCATAGCTAAGTATTTATTCAACATTCTCCGATAGATACAATTTGGCCAATATGGTTTACCCTAACTTTCACAATCAAGTCAAGTCCTTTAGAACTTCTAAAATCAGTCCAAGTAATTCCTCGAAGATTATACCCACTATTATCAATCGTAGTTTCCAAATGATGCCTAAACACATAATTCTTAAACGAGAACTTTTGTACCCTAAACAAATTCGGACTAATCACAGAATAGTTTTGAGGATTCTTATACCATGCTTCATCATAATCCATGGGATTGAAAACCATATTGCCTTGCTCGTCATAACGAGGAAACACAAAATACTCATTTTGCTTCATGGTAAACATGAATTGCCAGCCTTCCTCTTTCTTGTATTCCTTGTCGATAATTGGAAAACCTTGCATGGCTCGCGATGTGGCTTCATAGAACGATACGATTACTTCATCCAACTCATATTGCGGTTCGCCATTGTTGTCTAGCAATTGCTGTCCATTCTTATCCAATTTAGGCTTACGGTAAATAGCCACATGATGGTTATTGCCCGTATTCACAAAATCAACTGGTTGTGTTTTTCCCTTTTCATCCAAAATCAATTGACCGTCTTTGTCGCGTTTGTCGTGAAGTGATTCAGCATTACTAATACCTGTAATAGTAACCCGCATTATGGCAATGCCTTTTTCTTTATTGAGCCAAATGGGATTGTCATCCAGATTGGAGAATGCTTTCTTAGCATCGCCTCCAAAAGTATCCAAACGCTCTTGAAGTATTTCACGGATATGAGCATCGACTACTTTTTCAACCTTCAAATCAGGTGTTATTTCTTTCCTAATAGTATAGATAGTTTCAAAAGCCACAGTCTTAACCTTCTCGGGAACTTGAATCGTATGCAAATCATTCAACCATACTGGATTCTTCTCCAACGAATTCTTTCCTGTAAAGGCTTTCTTGGCATCACCATCAAACTGCTGCAAACGGGCAAGAAGCGCTTCTCGATACCGCTTATTTGTTACGGTATTGATCTTTTCGACATTAAAAGAAGCATTCACCTTTTCTTCTTTGGTGACATATCTCTTGCAACTACCGAAAACAGTTTCCAAATGCAACTGCCCTCGTGGCGTGAGTTGTACTTTCTTGTTTCTTCCGTTCTTGGTTTTGGACACGTTTACGTTTTGTGTAACCACCTTGTTTTTTGCTTTAATTGATACCAAGATAGCTTCCAGTTGACGTTTCGCCTCGGCCCTAAACTCTTCCAAAGGCATAGGAGCATTGAATCGAAGCTTACCGTGACTATCACGATGCAACTCTTTTCTTTCAATGGCATACACAGCAACTGAACGCTGGTCTTTGTCAAGCAAAGAGAGTTCAACCATATCCAAATCAATATAATCATCTACACCTTTTTGAACCCTCGCATTCAAATTGTTCAAATATTGAATGAAACTACGTTTTGTAAAGGCAATCGTCAAGGCATCCATGGCATGATGGCGATGGTCATTACGCTTGGTCCAATTCTTGATTCGGCGAATACGCTGTCCATCACGGCCTTCGACGATTTCTGTAAGTCCTAATTGGTTGTATTTATCCCAATTAAGCTCCTGCATCACATCAACCAGTTGCCAATCCTCACGCAAACGATCCGTAATGCTACCTGTAGTCGGCACAACAAAACGTACTATCTCCTCCAATATCTCACGTGCTTTCTTGGCAATGTATTGTGAATCACGCAAGTCTCGATTGATAAAACCACTCGGAATATCTGCCTCTTTCATTAAGAGTTTATCTCTTTTGGTCTTGCCTATAACCTTTTTGTTATATAAGTTCTCAATCCTACTAACATACTCTTTTGCGCCTTGTGCTCCGTATTTTTCATTCACAAAATCCATTGCCGTGGCATTGCCTTTGTCGAGATTAACCTGACGAACTTCAAGCGTCTTGTTTGAAAACGAATCGTCAAACAACTTTGCTTGCGGGATAATATGTTCAATGTCAAATTCCTTACTGAACAACTTCTCACGAGGAATGTAGGTATTGGAATACAATGTCTTATATCCATTCATTTCAAGTTCCTCATAGAGCTTATACCTTATGATGTCATTGCGGCTAACGTGCTCCAAATTGAAAGGCTCTCCTTGCAAAACTTTTACATACTCTTCGTGCAGCCTGGTTGTTTCATTGATTGACTTAGCCATTTCCTCGCGTTCCTTGGCCGACTTTTTCAATTCACGAGCTAATTCGATACGTATTTCATCAGGTTTCCCATATTCATCAATGATGGCGTTCACCACATTTACCATCTGGTTCAAAATCTTCTCCACCACTGGGTTTCGCAGGCTATTACGAGGCAATAATTCCAATTTTTCTTTCAACACCTTGTTTTCAATTTCCTCTTCAGTGAGCGAGTTCTTCGAATGTCGATAACCAGCATATTCACAGGCTACACTATATTCAAGTCCATCTTTCAAATGGGGAAGAATCTTTCGGATGGCTTTACTACTTAAGTTGCCATAATCATCCGGGAAAACCACTCCTGCCAAAAGGGTTGCAGAATCTTTATCAAAGCCAAACTGGTCATGCAATTTTTGGATGAGTTTTGCATTACCCAACTCCGACTTGTCGCCCTCAAACGAGTACAACAGATGCCATAATTTGAACATAGGCTGATGTTCTAAGGCATGGCCTTCAAGACTTGAATCAAAATACAATATTCCTGTATTGATTCCCAATCCAGCAAACACCTTCACGACACTCTCAATAGTCTTACTCGATGACATTTTAGTGAAATCCAGGTCATCATGACCGCTCATTTCGATGATAGTTTTATAAGCATCTATCAACTCTGCTTGTGTTTGATTGCCTTCCAAGTCTTTATAATTGAGGTCGTAATCCTTCTGATTGCCAAATAACAATTTCAACGCTTCTGCCTTTGATATTTTCTCGCGGTAATTGAGTTCAGCAAATAGTTTTTCCTTCTCTTCTTGGAACAAGAAACGTTTTGGCGTTGTTTTTCCCCACACCTGGATGTTGTTCAAAATCTGCCAAATCTTGAATTCTTGGAACAAGGGTGAAGATTTAGGGCATACGCGCAAACCTATTGTCTTGATCTTCTTTTTGCCATCAATCTCCACCTCAATTTGACGGCTCTCGAACTCACAAAACGAGATTAAACCTTTCTGGGATTTAAGTGGCCTCTGATAAAAAATGACGATGTCACGTATTTCTTTCTTCAGTTCAGGAGTCAATTCCCTATGGAATTTGGCTTGTGTTTCCCAAATTGTCTCAAACTCATTAAGATAATCTTGCCGATAGAACACTTGGTTCTTCAAACTATAATATGGGTTCTTCTCTAGCTGGGCCATTTGATATTGGCCAATGGTTTGATGATTGAAATACAACGCTTTACTTCTATCGCTAATGTCGCCAAGATAACCGCTGGCATTGCTAATTTGGCCATTGACCTCTTGAAGTACAACCATCAATTCTTCCAAACCCAATTGTTGCGTAAGCGCATCAACCCGCCATTGGTAGTTTTCTATCTTCAAATCTTGACCTTTTGTAGAACGTTTTACCCCTTCGATTTTGAACAATCCAACGCAAATTGACCAAGTCTGTTTCTTATTCATCCCAATCAATTCATCAAACAATTTGTCCGTGAGCAATGTCGGATAATATTGTTTTTGACTCGCCCAAATTCTCTCAAACTCGTTTTGCAAATCTGAACGATAAAACTCAGGCAAATAACGTTTACCACTTTTTAGCAATTGCAAAGAAAGTTGACCTGGCGTTAGGTTTTCTTCATACAACTTTTTGGCTATTTCCATTCCATCAATTAGTTGTCCTTCTTCTGTAGACTTTGCTTTGCGGCTGCTTTTGTATCCTCTTTTCTTATTAATCATCAATAATACACGAGCCAATTCTTCCAAAGAAACCTCTTTGGAAGCAGCTTTAGCCCTCAAACGATAGGTTTCAAAAGTGGTTTTGTTTCCATTTTCAGACAACACAGTCTCATCATCGATAAAACAACTTTCTTTTAATACTTCTATCAAATTCTCACGACGCAATTTGTACCTTTGAAGATTTCGTCGCATACTGCGTTTTAATGTGCGAGTTGCATTAGTAGTGATTGGCTTTCCTTTCTCAAAATTGGTTTGCTCATCTACCGTCAATGGGTTAACCCTAACTCCCAATTTGATGATTGATGATTTTTCGGCTTCACTCTCAGCCTCATTCACCACCGCCCAGCCAATGCTGTTGGTACCTAAGTCAAGTCCTAATATTTTCTTCATTTGTCAAATATTTATCAATTCCTAAATAGATGGTCAAAATTACTATTTTTTTTCAAAAAACCCTTGCGGTATTGAAAAATAATGTATTTTTGCAGCACAAGATATGCAGCAATTCACAATAAGGATTATTCCGTTGTGAAAACATCAAGTTCGGGGCGATTTCGGTCGCCTCGTCTTTTTTTGCCCAAATCTTATCGCTGTTCATTTATTAAATCCTATAATCGCGCCAAAAATACAACCTGTCTGTTTCAAAACATGAAACACAATCATTGTTTTTTCATATTTTTGCGAAAAATCTCAAATCACCATGAAAAACACAGACACTTTCAGACAGTACACTTGGATGGTGGATACCATACTCCGCAACGAAAGAATCAGCTTCGAGCGCATCGGACACCTATGGATTGTCAATGACCTGAACGAAGGCAAACCCCTCTCCCGCACCACCTTTTACCGCTTGCGACAATCCATCATCGACATGTTCGGTATCCGCATCGAATGCGACAAACAGCACCATTATTATATTAGCAACCCAGAGACACTCCGCGACAACTCTACCCAAAACTGGATGCTTCGCACGCTTACCGTCAACAGCCTGCTTATGGACTGCCTATCCATCAAAGACCAAATCCTCTTGGAAGACATCCCTGCTGGATTGGAACACATCGAAATCATCATCAACGCTATAAAATCGCATCACACTCTAAGCATGGGTTATCAGAAATTCAATGATTCCGAGCCATACGACACACTAATCGAGCCCTATTGTCTCAAGCTTTTTCACCAGCGTTGGTATCTTCTCGGGAAAAGTGAAAGGAAAAAAGGCAAACTCGCCATATATGCCCTCGACCGCATCACCAAACTCACTGAAACAGACCAATCCGTCCAAATTGACCATGATTTCGACTCGGTTTCCTACTTCAAAAACTATTTCGGGGTGTTCATCGGCGAGAAAGAAAAACCTACACATATCGTCTTGCGCGCCTATGGCAAAATGCCCAGCCTTTTACGCACCCTGCCGTTGCATCATTCACAAAAGGAGATCAACAGCTCTAATTTTTACTCCGATTTTGAATACTTCCTTGTCCCCACATTCGATTTTCGTCAAGCCATCCTCAAAGAAGGACACGAATTGGAAGTCATCGAACCTCTTTCGTTAAGAAAGATCATCCATGATGAATTAACCGAGACATTGAAGAGATACGAACAATAACGGAGAAATTCTATCCCAACAATTATCTGCCATCAATTAATACCTTATCTTTGCGCCAAAATTTCATCCCATGAAGAAATCCATCTTCATCCTTATCTTTGCAACCATGTCATTCTTTGGTTATTCCCAAGACTGGTTCGGCTTCAACCGTTATCAAGCCGACAATGAACGTATTATCACGAGTGGCGATTGGCCTGAGGTGGTCTTTATGGGCAACTCCATTACCGACAACTGGGCCTATTTCCATCCCGATTTCTTTAATAGCAACAACTTCTGCGGCAGAGGCATCAGCGGCCAGACCTCTTCACAGATGCTGGTGCGGTTCACCGATGACGTCATTGCCCTCCATCCCAAGGCCGTGGTCATCATGGCGGGTACCAACGATGTGGCACACAACGAATATTGGGTGTCACCCGAACGGGTGGTCGACAACATCATCGCCATGTGCAACATCGCCCAAGCCAACGGCATCGTGCCCATCATAAGCTCCATCCCACCCTGCTCGGAATTTCCCTGGCGTAAGGAGATCAACAATCCTGGCCAAACCATAGTCGACATCAACAAAAGCCTGAAGGCATTCGCCGATGCGAATGAAATCGTTTACGTAGACTACCATTCAGCCCTTACCGATGAAAAGCTCGGTCTCCCCAAGACACTCAGCAATGACGGCTGTCATCCTCTTCCCGACACTTATTTCACCTTGGAAGAGATGGTTTTGGAGGCCATCAGGAATGCATTGAAAAAATAGCATCACATTATCCCTGCATATCAAAACATCTTTACTAACTTTGCGGCCTAATCTTTCAATCAATGAAAAAACTATCACTCGTTCTATCACTGCTTTTTGCAACTGTTTTCGGCACTTTCGCACAATCCTTGATGCAGGTCGATGAAACAAAGGCACACAAAACAGCGCAAGCCTTCGTCAACACTAAGGCAACCTTTAAAGGACAAGCTTTGAACTTGGTGTCATCCGACGGCATGTACATATACAACATTGGCACACAAGGCTTTGTCATCATCTCAAGCAATACCGTCTTACCCCCTGTTTTGGGTTGGTCGGGCCAAGGGACATTCCCTGATATGGACGACGCTCCCGAGAACTTCCGTTCCTGGATCGAGCATTACGGAGCTATGATCAGTTTCGCCACCGAAAACGGCATTCAGCCTGAAGCCAAGGTGCTACACCAATGGGATGAGGCCTCACATGGCCTTTTCGGAACACGTGATGTCACAACGGTGGATCCTTTGGTCAGCACACACTGGAACCAGGATTGTTATTTCAACGAATATTGCCCTAATGCTCCAGGATACGGCTGGGGCGGCTGGGGTGGCGGTCCCTGCGGACACGCCTATGCCGGCTGTGTGGCCACCGCCATGGCCCAGGTGATGAAATACTGGGAATATCCCGCAACAGGCTTTGGATCACACAGTTACGTCCATAGCGAATATGGCGAGCAAAGCGCCAATTTTGCCGCTACCACCTATCGTTGGAATGAAATGCCCAACGAGGTTTGGAGCCACAACGACGCCGTGGCCACCCTGCTTTATCACTGCGGCGTAAGCGTCAACATGAACTACGGCCCTAGCGGTAGCGGTGCACAAAGCGCCGACGTAGAGGACGCACTCCGCTCCTATTTCGGTTACTGTGGTGCCAAGTACCGCCAAAAATCCGGTTATCAGGAGGAGGCTTGGATAGCCATGCTCAAAGCAGAACTCGACCTCTCACATCCCGTGTATTATTCGGGCGCCAACGGCGACAGCGGTCATGCCTTCGTGTGCGACGGCTACGACAACAACGACCTCATGCATTTCAACTTCGGTTGGAGCGGCAGCGGTGATGCCTTCTACTCGACTTACGACGTGAACGGTTTCAACCAAGGCCAGGCCGTAGTGGGCAACATCTACCCTGTCAGCATCCAAGCCGATGCCAATGGCATCATCTACGTCAGCGAAGACGGCACGGGCGACGGCTCCTCGTGGGCCAATGCCACCAACAAACTGCAGTTCGCCTCTGCCCTCTCTAGCGGCGGCGGCACAAGGGTTTGGGTGAAAACTGGCACCTATTACGGTGACACCTCCGATGCGGAAGGCGCCTTCTACATTTCAGCCAACAACCGCGTCTATGGTGGTTTCGAAGGCAACGAAGCCCCCGATTACGACCTCTCGCTCCGCGATTTCGACAAGTATCCCACCATCCTCGATGGTCAAGGTGCCCGTCGTGTGCTTTTGCAGGATCAAGCCTATACCTCGGCCAACATGCCTATTTGGGACGGCTTCATCATCCAAAACGGTGCCATCGGTAGCGGTGCTGGAGTCTACCTGAACAACTACGTCACGCTGAACAACTGTTCCATCATCAACAACACGGCCACCATGTACGGCGGCGGCGTCTACATCAACTCAACAGGCGGTACAGCGCATGTGACACTCAACAATTGCGTAATTATGGATAACAACGCCTCTATGGGTGGCGGCGTGTGCGATCGCGTCGGCGCCGACTACAACAACTGCCGCATCAGCAACAACATCGCCACCACCAAAGGTGGCGGCATATACCTTTATAATAGTGCCGAACCCACGCTCAAAAACTGCATCATCAGCAACAACTCGGCCAAGAACGCCGGAGGTATGTATGCCCGCGGCAAGTTCACGGCATACAACTGCGACTTTGTCATGAACCTTGCCACCGAGAGCATCGGTGGCGTCTATCACGAGGAGCGGCACAACAAATACTTCAACTGCATCCTTTGGGGCAACAAGGCCAACGGCCAGCCGAGCCAAGTGGACGGCCTCAGCGACTACGAATACTGTGCCGTGCAAGGTGGCGTTGAAGGCACTGAGATCATTGTCCTGCCGGCAGCCAACAACGGCGACGAGCCTGGTTGGTACGTCCGTTTCAAGCACCCCGCAGCGGGCGCAGGAGCCAACTACCACAACGAAGACTGGAGCCTCAGGCCACGCAGCATCTGCCTCAACGCGGGTAAGCCCAACACCATGGGCTTGGGCAACACCGACATCGGCGGCAACCCCCGCATCCAGAAAGGCCGCGTGGAAATCGGTGCCTACGAGAGCTGCGCCTCGCTCACATTGATTGAGGACCAACTCTTCGAGAGCAACATCCCCTATTGGTTCTACAGCACGCCGCTGACCCAGCCTGGCTATTACACCCATGTCCTCGAAGGGCAAGACTGTGACAGCGTCATTGGGCTTACCTTGATGGTTCTTGAGGGTATCGAGGACAGCACCGAAGCCACCATACAGGTCTGGCCAAACCCCACAAAGGGACAAATCCACATCGCTACTGCAGCGCCTTGCGACGTAGAAATACGCAACGTGTTGGGACAACTTGTTTTGCAGGCTTCAGCAGTAGAAACCATCGAAATCTCAGACCTCGAAAACGGTGTCTATTTCATGAGGGTCAGTGATAAAAACGGAACGGAATCCGTCACCAAGATAATCAAAGAATAACTATGGCAAAAGCATATTTCTCAGCAGGATGCTTTTGGGGCGTGGAGTATTACTTCAAGCGTCTCAATGGCGTGACAAAGACCGTCGTCGGATTCATGGGCGGCGACATGGAAAACCCGAGTTACAAACAAGTCAAGACGGGCACCACGGGGCATTTGGAAACCATCGAAGTTGAATATGACCCTGAAGTCGTTTCCTACGAAGCCTTGGTGCGCTATTTCTTTGAAATCCACAACTTCGAGCAAGTCGATGGTCAAGGCATCGATATTGGAACGCAATACCTTTCCGCCATTTGGTTCAATGACACTGCGGAGCGCGACACGGCCATCAAGGTCTTTGGCGAACTGATGCAGATGGGTTATCATCCCGCCACACAGATTCGGCAAGCCATGGCCTTTTACCCTGCCGAGGACTACCATCAAGACTACCTCGACCAACGACAGGAAACGCCTGAGTGCCATGTCTGGCATAAGATTTTCTGAAAAACATGTAGGGCTGTCATATTATGGCAGCCGCGCTAATCATCCAAACGCGGCTGCCACGATGTGACAGCCCTACAAACCATCTAGGATTATTTTACAATGAATTTTTGCGTAATACCATCAATGGCTATGAAATATATGCCTTGAGGCAGGTTCGACACATCAATTTGGTGGATTTCGCTTGTGATTTGTCCCGTCATCAGGATTTGACCCATGGGGTTGGTGATGTGGAATTTGGTTTCGTCTGGTAGAGACGGGCCAGGGCGCTGCGCTACAAGGAGGATGCCATGTGTAGGGTTGGGGTGCTGCCGTGTGTCGGGACT
>JAEEGL010506537.1_pt1 | contig 12031 bp, 15 predicted proteins | sample 9134231 | NCBI WGS metagenome assembly JAEEGL01 (sample SAMN16246548, study PRJNA631951) | gut metagenome | biome: gut microbiome; feature: rumen; material: fiber-attached | host: Bos | place: Iran: Karaj | collected 2018-10
ATGTAAGGTGGTTCATGCGCCAGAGCCTGAATATACTTCGGTATTATTCTGTGGTTCTGGTACCATCAATATTGACGTTTGCATCAATTCACTAGTGCCTGAAGGCAAGAAGATACTGGTGCTAAATAATGGTGCTTATAATACCCGTGCTGTTGAGGTATGCCAGATGTACCATATCCCGCACATTGATTTGAAGTCCAGTGTGTTTGAGCAGCCTAATCTGGCTGATGTGGAGAAGACGTTGAAGGAGAATCCTGATGTGGCTGTGGTTTATTGCTGCCACCACGAAACCGGTACAGGAGTCCTAAATCCCATTCGAGAAATTGGAGCAATGGCTCATAATCATGATGCTATCTTTATTACGGATAGCACAGCTTCATTGGGTATGATACCACTCGATGTGGTGAAAGATAATGTGGATTTCTGTATGGCTTCGGCCCAGAAAGGTTTGATGGCGATGTCCGGCCTGTCATTCATTATTGGTCGCAAGGATATTATTGAGGCATCCAAGAACTATCCTACACGCTCTTATTATTGTAATCTTTACATGCAGTACGAGTGCTTTGAAAAAACTGGTGAAATGCACTTTACTCCTCCTGTGCAGACTATTTATGCTACGATTCAGGCTTTAAAGGAGTATTTTGAGGTGGGAGAGGGGGCAAAGTTTGCTCGTCATCGCAGAGTATATGAGGCCATCAAGAAAGGTGTTGCAGCATTGGGATTGAAAGAAGCCATTAAAGATGAAATACAATCTGGTCTTGTTGTTTCTGTGAAGTATCCTAATGACCCGAACTGGAGTTTTGAGAATGTTCACGACTACTGCTATGAGAGAGGTTTTACCATTTATCCTGGTAAAATTTCCACAACAAATACTTTCCGTCTTTGTGCTTTAGGTACCATTGACGTGAAGGATATTGAGGATTTCTTTGTTGTGTTCAAAGATGCTTTGATAGCAAATAATATTCAGATACCTGCGAAATACAACTGATATGGTAACAACAGCAGTTATTATGGCAGCAGGTTTGGGTAGTCGTTTTGGTAAGATGACAGAAACGATGCCTAAAGGTTTTATAGAGGTGGGGGGCCAATCTATGGTCATTCGCTCTATAGAAACTTTGATTGCCTGTGGTATCAAGCGTATCATTGTTGGTACCGGCTATAAGAAAGAAGCATACGAAGCACTTAAGGATAAATACCCTCAGATAGAATGTGTATTCAGCCCCCGTTATGCTGAAACAAATAGTATGTACACCTTGTGGAATTGTCGTGAGACTATTGGGGATGATGATTTTATTCTTCTAGAGTCAGATATTATCTATAGCAAGAATGCAATCACCGAACTTCAGGAAAATGAGCATCCTGACATTATGCTGATTACTCCGGTCACCAAGTTCCAGGATCAGTATTATGTGGAGTATGATGAGAATGGAACACTGACAAGATGTTCTACCAATAAGGAAGAAATCAATGCTAAAGGAGAGTTGGTGGGTATTCACAAACTTTCATCCTCTTTCTATCACAAAATTTGTGCTGAGTATGAAAAGATAATAGCAGATAAACCCAAGCTTGGTTACGAGTATCAGTTGCTTTGGATGTCTCAGAATATCAGTCCGGTATATATTCATAACTCTTCCGATGTCAAATGGTATGAGATTGATGATGAAGATGATTTGAAGTATGCAGAGGACAATATTGTCAAATTACTATAATTGTTGAGGAACATTTGGAAAAGTCGGTTGAATCCTTGTTGGAAATAGTTAAGTATGGTCTGGGTAATGTCAATGAATGTCATATCCCAGACCAAACCAACTGGGGTGAAGTTCTAAATCTCACATCCATGCATGGCGTTGCTGCTATTGCTCTTGATGGTATTCAGAGGTGTATAGATGAGAATATTCCCATCAATATAGCCTTACAAACCAAATTAGAGTGGATTGGGATTACAGCCCAGCAAGAATCGGAATACAAGAGACAAGAAAAAGTTATCGCATCATTAGCCAAATTCTATCAACAGCATGATATTCGCATGATGGTGTTGAAGGGATGGGGTCTTAGTCTGAATTATCCTATACCATCGCATAGACCATGCAGCGATTTGGATATTTACCAGTTTGGTGACCAAAAGAAAGCTGACAAATTAGTTGAAAAAGAACTTGGCATAAATGTGGATAATGGTCATCACCATCATACGGTATTTGTTTATCAAGGTGTGACGGTTGAAAACCATTATGATTTCCTGAACGTCTATTCCCATCGATCATCACAGGTGATTGAGACGATATTAAAAGACATTTGCGGTGTTGAGAAAGAGGTAACGACTATACAAGGGCAGGATGTATATAATCCTTCAGCAGATTTTAATGCGCTATTCGTGTTGAGACATATGGCAAGTGAGTTTGCTGCGACGGGTATGAACTTAAGGCAGATACTGGATTGGGGGCTGTTCGTGAAGAATTATCACACGGCTGTACACTGGAGTTCGTTTTTGTCTGTTGTAAAGAACCAGAATATGCATTACTTTTTAGATGCCATCAATTATATTTGCTATACGTATCTTGGATTCAAAAAAGATATCTTTATGGGGTGTGGTAACGAAGAATATGGTGAAAGAGTTTTAGCAGACTTGTTTAACCCATTAAACTCACAGCCTAAAGAAAGAGGATTTTTGAGATATGTGTGGCAGAGAGGACAAAATTGGTGGCGTAACCGATGGCGTCATAAGATTGTATATTCAGACAACCTATTATCAACGTTAGCATATCAAATTATTGCTCATTTGATGAAACCTGCTACGTTATATCATTGAAATTTGAGAAGATTAATATGAAGAAACTATTGTTTACCGGAGGTACTGGTTTCCTTGGGAAAAATGTTATGCCTTTGTTGAAGCAACAATATGAGGTGACAACATGCGGTATTACGCCGGATGATATGATAAAGGCAAATTTGGCCAAAGAAGCACCGAAATTACCAGAACGCTATGACGTTGTACTGCATGCTTGTGGTAAAGCTCATATTGTGCCTAAGACAGAGACAGAAAAGCAAGCGTTCTATGATGTTAATTACCAAGGAACCATAAACCTCTGTTCCGCGCTAGAGAAAGCTGGTGTGCCAAAAGCTTTAGTCTTTATCTCAACGGTTGCCGTGTATGGTTGTGAGTATGGAGATTTGATAGACGAGACACATGCATTAGACGGTGATTCGCCATACGCTAAGAGTAAGATAATGGCGGAGGAGTATTTGACGAAGTGGTGTTTAGATCATCAGGTGAGGTTGAGTATTTTGAGACCCTCCTTATTGGCCGGAAAAAACGCTCCTGGAAACCTCGGTGCAATGGTAAACGGTATTAAGAAAGGATTCTATATGAATATCGCGGGCGGTAAAGTCGTCAAGAGTATTCTGATGGCGGAGGATATTGCCCGCTTGGTTCCTATTCTTGAAGAGAAGGGGGGGGTGTATAATGTATGCGATACACGGCAACCTTCATTTGGCGAAATTTCTAAGTCTGTAGCCAAGCAATTAGGTAAAAGTAATCCCATCAGCATCCCATACTGGATGGCTTGGTGTATGGCTAAAGTGGGCGATCTGTTAGGAAGTAAGGCTCCTATCAATAGTTATAAGCTGGAAAAAATGACTAAGTCGCTTACATTTGGTAATTATAAGGCACGCCATGAACTGAATTGGGAACCGATGGATGTATTGGAGAATTATAAGATTTAAGATTCTACCTATGAAGTTTTTGTTAGTTTTGATTACTATCTGTCTTTCAGTAAGTGCTTACGCTAAGGATGGTGAAAAAGCATCGACCGACTCCATTTTGACAAATTCTTTTTGGGATAATTGGTATGCTCAAGTAGGTGCAGATATGATTCTGTTGTTCCCTAAAGGACATGCGGTAAAAGATGTTTTCCCAAATGGGAAATCACTGGGTGTAAGTATAGCAGTAGGGAAGTGGTTTTCACCAGAATTCGGCAGTCGAATTAAAGTAAAATGGAATAATGGTATTATCAAAGACAATTATAATATATGGTATAAACCATATGGTGTGAAAGGCGGTAGCTATCACGACGGAGGCTTCTTAGCATTCAATGGAGAAGTACAGTTAAACTTACACAATCTATTTGGTGAATATAAACCTGACAGGAGATGGAATCTCATCTTTGCTCCTCATGCTGGCGCTTGGTTTAACCTTGGCTCTGGGGGAGGGCCACTGATGGGCTTGGGGATTACTAATACTTATCGTATCAACAATAAATGGAAAATATATGCTGACCTCGAATATTCTTTTGTATCTAGTGTCAATGGTGTTGCTTCTGGCACTGATCATGGAGGCAATAGCTACGCAGAGATTAACGTTGGCGTTGAGATGAGTCTGTCGAGGAATAACTCTTTTCATGGTGTATCAAAGCAAAGTTCTAGAAATAATAAAGCCACGGCCATAAACTCATTCTGGGATAACTGGTTTGTTCAAGCAGGCCTTGGTATGTCACTAATAAATCCTTATGAGACAGATTTCGCTAATGTTTTCCCCAATGGGAAAACGTTTGGAATAAACCTTGGTGTAGGAAAGTGGTTCACGCCCGAGGTTGGCGTGAGAGGTGGCTTTAATTGGCAGAATGGTATCATAACCAATTGTCATGCGTCCTATTTGGCTGCAAAAGAGGATCCAACAGGAGAACTTGACAAGAGAGGCTTTATTTCCCTTTATGCTGATATGTTCTTTAATTTGCATTATATTATTGGCGGGTATCAAAATAATAGAAGATGGAATGCAATAGTTTATCCACGTGCGGGCTTGGCTTGTAATTTTTCCTCTTCGTATGCTGAAAGTCCAATATTAGGTATAGGTACAGAGCAGATTTTTTCCATAAGCAGAAAATCTAAAATCTTTGCTGATATTTCTTATCAAGCGACAACTGGTGGCTTTTTGGATACAAAATTTGATAATAGTAAACTTTGGGATTGTAGCAATGGTTGGTTTGATATTAATGTTGGCATCCAGTACGAATTAGGAAAGAACAATTGGGATAAATCTAGTGAACAGCGCAAGACAATACATTGGGAAAGTGGCCATAATTGGCCTCGCTTCATAGTGAATACAGGAGCGTCTGTGATTGTGGCTTTTGGTACAAAGTCAGCCTTAAAGGCAATTTTCAACGAAGAGAGACCTGACCATTCGGATAACAAATCGTTCCCGTCAGGACACGCTTCGATGGCTTTTGCGGCAGCTCGGTCTATAGACAAGGAGTTTCGTAAGGACTGTATTTGGATCCCGATTGCTGGGTATGCAACTGCTACGGCTATTGGCGTTGAGCGAGTTATCAACGATAGGCATCACTGGTATGATGTGGCAGCTGGCGCTGCGATTGGTATTGGATCTGCTGAACTCACGTGGTGGCTGAGTGATTTGCTTTTCGCTAAACATAATAGACAAGTTGCTATTGGGGCATCTAGGAATACCTTGGATGTGGCTGTGAATTTCTAATAATAAGGTTAATATGTTGACATTTCTCATCATTCTGGCACTGTTGATCGTGCTGGAAGAGTGTTATTTTAAGATTGCTGATAGGTGTAACATTATTGATAAACCGAATGAACGCAGTTCGCATAAGCGGATAGTATTGCGTGGCGGTGGTATTATCTTTACGTTAGGGCTTTGGATATGGAGTATCTGGAGTGGATTTGAGTATCCATGGTTGCTGGCTGGTGTGACGTTGGCGGCAGGAGTGAGCTTTGTGGATGATATTCATTCATTGCCGGATTCGTTGAGATTGGTTGTGCAGTTTGTGGCGATGTTCTTGGTTTTTCAAGAAATGGAATTACTGCACTTGGATATGTGGTATATCTTAATCATTGCGCTGATTACAGCTGTGGGGGCAACGAATATCTATAACTTTATGGATGGAATCAATGGTATTACAGGAGGATATTCATTGGCGATGCTGATACCATTGCTGTTGCTTAACCGAAAGTATGCGTTTGTGGATGAGAGTATGTTGATAGTCATCGGACTGTCGGTATTGGTGTTTTGTTTGTTTAACTTCCGCACGAAGGCTAAGTGCTTTGCAGGAGATGTCGGTAGTATTGGAATCGCGTTGATATTGGTGTTTACCGTTGGTAGGTTGATGCTAGTGACGGGTGATATTACTTGGATTGTGCTGTTTTTGATTTATGGCGTAGATGGGAGTTTGACTATCTGCCATAGAATTATGCTCCACGAGAATCTGGGACAGGCACATAGAAAGCATGCGTATCAGTTGATGGCAAATGAATTAAAAATGCCGCATGTGGTGGTGTCGAGTATCTATATGGCGTTACAATTGGTGGTATCGCTGGTGGCGATATATTTGTTGCCGGATACGGTGGTGGCGCATTGGGTGTATCTCGTGGTAGCGGCAGCGATATTGGCACTGGCATATATCGTATTTATGCAAAAGTATTACCATCTGCATGAAGAATACCTCGCCTTGATAAAGAAGTGAATACGAATCTTACTAATAAAACGAATTTTTTTCCCAAAAAGAAGAACAGCCCTTCGATGGGTTCAGGGACCACAAATCATGTTAACGAAGAATGAATATAACTCAAGCAATATTGGATGAACTGACCGCCAAGGCGAAGGCAAGTCCAAGACTAAGAATGAACTTAGATTTAAGAAATGACGAGAATGATACGTCACAGCGTATGCTGAATGCAATAGAGCCCGGGTCGGAAGTGCCTATCCACCGACATCGGAATACATCGGAAACGGTGGTATGTTTGCGTGGAAATTTGGTAATGGAGTACTATGATGACTTAGAACGTATGTGTACAGAGTCTATCACATTGACGCCTAATGGGCAGACCGTAGTGCTGAACATTCCTGCAGGTCAGTGGCATACGGTGCATGCGCTGGTGTCGGGAACCGTGATACTGGAAGTGAAGGACGGGAAGTATGAGCCACTTTCGGATGTTGACATCCTTGGTTAATGGTTCATGATTTTATATCAAAAAATCATAGTAAATCTCTGCCATTGTCGGATTATAGTAAGTAAGTAGTTATAGGGTGTTGGACATGGAGGAGAAGCCTCAGGTGCCTAAGAGCCATTGGGCAGTGCCACCTTTCTATATCTATTTGAAGAAAGATTTGGACTTGGTACGCAACTCCGTTGCTAACGGATGTGGCAAAGATGCTCCAGGCAATTTGGCACATTATATGGTGGAACACACCACTATGCACGCATGGCCTATGTCGGCAGGACGTTTCGACATCGGTAGCCTCGATACCTATTATGAAGCCTGCGATTTAGCGAGAATAGGCAAAATATAATTTTGGATGTCGAGCGCAAGCAGGCTCGACGAAGTCAAACTGTAGAGAAGTACGGAAAGTAAATACAATATAGCTGTGCAGAAAATAGATTTAAACAATAAAACCATATTCGTTACAGGTGCTGCCGGATTTATTGGCTCGAATCTGGTACAGCGACTGTTCAAGGGCGTGAAAGGTGCTACCATTATTGGCATCGACAATATGAACGACTACTATGATGTGCGTTTAAAGGAATACCGTCTGGACGAACTCCAGAAGAATGTTCCAGATGGCATCTCGTGGAAATTCATCAAAGGTGACATTGCTGACCGCAAGGCCATCGATGACATCTTTGGTCAGTACAAGCCAGCTATTGTGGTCAACCTTGCTGCTCAGGCAGGTGTTCGTTATAGTATCGAGAATCCTGATGTCTATATCATGAGTAATATGATTGGGTTCTATAATATCTTGGAGGCTTGTAGACATAATCCCGTAGAGCACTTGGTTTATGCTTCGTCATCGAGTGTCTATGGTGGCAACAAGAAAGTCCCATTCTCGACGGATGACCGTGTGGACAACCCTGTGTCTCTCTATGCAGCAACCAAGAAAAGCAACGAACTCTTTGCCCACTGCTATTCGAAGCTCTACGACATCCCATCTACAGGACTGCGATTTTTCACAGTCTATGGTCCAGCTGGTAGGCCGGACATGGCTTATTTTGGCTTCACAAATAAACTGTTGAAGGGCGAAACCATCCATATTTTTAACTATGGTAATTGTCGTCGCGACTTCACTTACGTGGACGATATAGTTGAAGGTATCGTTCGCGTGATGCAGGGGGCTCCAGAACGCAAGAAGGGTGAAGATGGCCTGCCCATCCCACCATACGCAGTATATAACATCGGTGGTGGCCAGCCAGAGAACCTTCTGGATTTTGTGAATATTCTGCAAGAGGAGTTGGTTCGTGCTGGCGTGTTGCCAGCTGACTTCGACTTCGAGGCCCATAAGAAGCTTGTCCCCATGCAGCCCGGTGATGTACCAACCACCTATGCAGATGCCACAGCCCTTGAACGTGACTTCGGGTTTACACCCAAGATCACGTTGAGAGAAGGGCTAAGGAAGTTCGCGGAATGGTATAAAGAGTATTGTGACTAGAGTCAAAAGAAACTGTTGGATATGAGCAACTCCAATAGCGACATGACCGTTCGTTGATTTATAAAGAAAAATGGAAAATAATCATGACACAAGACGAACGCTGGTTAGCAAGATACAATGAAGTGAAAGACTTCATAGAACGAGAGCACCGGAATCCGTCGAAGTATGTGGATGAAGAGAAACTATTAGTTCACTTCATGAAGAGGAATAGGAAGGTTATGAATGCAGGTGTACTTATAGAACCACGGTTGAGTATGTTTAAGAAATTGCTGATGTTGAATGAACGATATAGGCGTAAAAATCAATACGCGTGATGGTGGCTTTGATGTTGGTACACTTCTAAAAGAAATAAAAGATAATCCCCACATCGTTTCTGTAACGGAACGTTTTGGGGATTTTTCGTTTTATAGTTTTTTTTACTTTTTTCTGAAAAACTTTGGCCTATTCGAAAATTATCAGTATTTTTGCAGCAAATAAAAGAATAAAGAAGAATAAAAGAGAATAAAGAAGAATAAAAGAGAATAAAGCAAGATGAAGAAGACTGATAAAGGTACGCATATTGTGGTGTTTCAGCCCACATTCGGCAATCGTCCGGACCAGTATATCGGTCGTGACGGTGTGATTGAGCAGTTCATGATGGGCTTGCAGGAGCCTGTAGGGAGCGCAACCGTTGTACGTTGTTCCTCGGACAAAGAGGTATGGGCAAGACGGCTCTGCTTCTGGAACTGAGCGACCGTGCGGTAAAGGCGGGCTATGTGGTGGCCCGTGTGACAGCTCATTAATAGGGCTGCACTGGCCACCCGCGGTTTTCCGTACCTGATGCAGTTGATTGGATATTACGTGATTCAATATACTCAGGACGGTGGAATGGTTGACGAAAGCATCATGGATAAGGCAGAGAAATCGGCCATGGGCGACATGGAGAATAACGTGTTCAAACCGATTCTGAGTCCGCTATCTGATAACGACAAGATATTTCTGAAGGCGATGGCCCGATTGGGAGAAACGGTATCGACAGCTAAGCTACAGGCTATATTGGGCAAGAAAGGCCCTGCCATACAGCCTTATCGGAAGCGGCTGCTGGAGGCTGGTGTCATCGAGGCACCAAGGCGAGGTGAATTGGTGTTTGCCGTTCCGTATCTTGCAGAGTACCTGCTGAGTGAGATGAAAGAATAATTATTCTGGCAAAGAGTACTGAAGATTTTGGTTGTGTTGGAGCATTTGAAGAAAAATGACAATCTTTACAGCGGAATTACAAAAAACTTAAGGATATGAAGAAGAATATTCAAATATCATAATTTGTAACTAAAAGAACGAGACTTATGAAAGAACTGAAAGGAACGAAGACCGAGCAGAACCTCAAGGAGGCTTTTGCCGGTGAGAGTATGGCAAGGAACAAGTACACGTATTTTGCTTCGCGCGCCAAGAAGGATGGATTTGTGCAGATTGACTCGATCTTCGAGGAGAGGGCTGCCAACGAGGAGGAGAATTCCAAGAGGTGGTAAAAGTATCTGAATGGCGGTAGCGTGAGTGATACGAAGGCGAACCTGGAGGATGCCGCCAATGGCGAGAACTTCGAGTGGACGGATATGTATGCGCGAATGGCCAAGGAGGCTCGCGAAGAGGGTTTTGACGAGATTGCAGAGAAGTTCGAACTCGTTGGGGCCATCGAGAAGCACCACGAGGAGCGCTATCGTAAGTTGCTGAAGAATATTGAGGATGCCGTGGTGTTCTCGCGTGAGGGCGATGTCATCTGGCAATGCGCTAACTGCGGACATATCGTCATTGGCAAGAAGGCTCCCGAGGTTTGTCCTACCTGCGACCATCCGCAGAGCTACTTCCAGATAAAGGCTGAAAACTTTTGAAGTAGCGAGAGCCATCATGCTTGCATGGATGGCCGAGTCGTGAAAAAAGTCATCGAAGATAACTTTTGATGAGAATCGGGGAGATACACAGTTGTCCGGAGTTGATGGACTACATCCAGGAGGTGGGGTTCCTGCCGTTGCTGGATAGCGGCATTCGCGGCTATTCGGCTGAGGACGTCGTTGACGAGGACAATCGATACGTGGTGTTCGACGACGGTGGTTGGGACTGGCCGCTGTGGAAGTGGAAGGGGCCCATCGTGACGGAGGGGCGCTGCGTGTATGGCAAGTTCTTTGCGGGCAAGGCGGGGTTCGTCAGCAAGGATTGGTGGCCGGACTTGTGCAACTATCGTCGTGGTTCGAGACCTGCGCCTGTGGAGGGCAGCATCGAAGAGACAATCCTGTTGACGCTGGCCGGGCACGACAGCCTGATAACGCGCGAACTGCGTGCGGCATGTGGCTTTGACGGTCCGAAGATGCGGAGCAAGTTCGACGGTTATGTGACGCGGTTGCAGATGGCGTGTCGCATTGTGACCGAGGATTTTGTGTATCCTACCGACAAACACGGCCGTGAATACGGTTGGGGCTGGTCGCTGCTGACGACGCCTGAGCGGTTGTTGGGGCGCGACATGTGCCAGTGCGAGCGCACGCCGCAGGAATCGTTCGAACGCATGAAAGCCCACCTGTGCGGGTTGTTGCCTGAGGCTTCGGAGAAGCAAATAGAAAAGCTAATCAGATAGGGAATCGTGTATTTGGCAAACGGAAACTCAAAAATAATGCTTTATTCTTGGGTAATATGTTTTTTTTGATTATCTTTGCAAGCAAATTGTAAATACAGATTTATTATGAGTATGATTAGCGATACGATTAAGTATATCGGTGTGGACGACCTCGACATCGATTTGTTCGAGAGCCAATATGTGGTGCCCGAGGGCATGAGTTATAACTCTTATCTTATTGACGATGAGAAGATTGCGGTGTTGGATACTGCCGACCGCCGCAAGGGTGAGGAGTGGAAAAATAATCTGAAGGCTGCCCTGAATGGTCGTCAGCCGGACTATCTGGTGGTTCACCACATGGAGCCCGACCACTCGGCACTCATCGCGTGGATGCTGGAGGAGTATCCTGGCTTGCAGTTGGTGTGCAGTGCTCAGGCGGTGAAGATGTTGCCTAACTTCTTCGAGGGCTTCAACTTCGAGGGTCGCGTGATGACTGTGAAGGAGGGCGATACTCTCGCGTTGGGGCAACATACGCTGCAGTTTATCACGGCTGCGATGGTGCACTGGCCTGAGGTCATCATGAGCTACGACAGCAAGGACAAGGTGCTGTTCTCGGCTGACGGCTTCGGCAAGTTTGGCGCACTGGTCAACGAAACCGACGACTGGGCTTGCGAGGCTCGCCGCTACTACTTTAACATCTGTGGCAAGTATGGCGCGCAGGTGCAGAGCGTGATGAAAAAGATGGCTGCAATAGATGTTCAGACCATCTGTCCCCTGCATGGTCCTGTGCTCAAAGGTGAGGCTTTGGCTGAGGCCGTGAAGCTCTATGACACTTGGAGCAAGTACGAGCCTGAGAGCGAGGGCGTGCTGATTGCCTACGCCAGCATTCATGGCGGCACGGCAGCCGCTGCCGAGCGTCTGGGCGAGATACTTCGCGAGAAGGGCGCCAAGAAGGTTGTCGTGAGTGATTTGAGCCGCGAGGATATGGCCGAGGTCATCGAGGATGC
>JAEEGL011100146.1_pt1 | contig 12031 bp, 6 predicted proteins | sample 9134231 | NCBI WGS metagenome assembly JAEEGL01 (sample SAMN16246548, study PRJNA631951) | gut metagenome | biome: gut microbiome; feature: rumen; material: fiber-attached | host: Bos | place: Iran: Karaj | collected 2018-10
AAAATGAAGGAATCTCCTGCGTGACAGCCTGGTGTGCTGCGGAGAACACCGCCTCGAAAAAGGTGCTTGAGAAATCCGGGATGAAGCTTGTGAGGACTGAGAAGGGCGGACTTACCGTTGACGGCAGAGTATATGATAAGCTAATATACGAGTATCGGGTCACGGAGTCCTGAAAGGCCTGCAGCAAAGAGCTGCATGAATTGTTTATGTATCGTATATCCTGAGAGGAGACTTAAATACAAATGAGCAATCTGAAGTACATCTTTGTCCACGGTCTGTCAGGCTGGGGCAGCTACGATGAAAAATATCAGAAGACACCGTACTGGGGAATGAAGACCGGTGATCTGATTGCATTTTTAAAGAGCAAAGGGTTCGACTGCTGCGCGGCATCGGTAGCACCGCACGGGAGTGCCTGGGACAGGGCCTGCGAGCTGTACGCACAGCTCTCCGGGACCAGAGTGGATTATGGAAAGCATCACAGTATAGAGAACCGGCATGAGCGCTTCGGCAGGGACTTTTCCGGCTGCCCGCTGATTGCCCGCTGGGATGAGAGCACGGAGCTTGTGCTGATCGGGCATTCCTTCGGCGGGGCGACCATCCGGATCTTCACGGAGATCCTTCGCAACGGTGCGAAGGAGGAAATTGAGAGCACGGAGGCGGGTGATGTGAGCCCGTTCTTCCTCGGCGGCTCAAAAATCAGAGTCCACAGTATCGTGACGCTTGCCTCACCGCTCAACGGAACGACCGCCTATGATATGCTCGAGGATGAGAAGTTTGACCCGAACGGGGTGAAGGTACCGCTCTGGAGCAAGATGCTTGCGAAGGTTCTGGGCAAAAGTCTTGCGACTCCCAGGGATGGCAGGGATGAGCGGGATTATGCCGCCTATGATATGCATGTGGATCATGCGGCGGAGATGAACAGGAACCTGAGTACATTTTCTGATATTTACTATTTCTCTGTCCCCTGCAGCTCGACAAGGGATTCCGGAAACGGGATTCATCGCCCGCAGCGCAAGATCACGGACCCGTTCTTTGTAAGGCGGTCTGCGCAGATCGGCTGTTACAGCGGAACAACGAAGGGAGGGACGGTCATCGATGCTTCCTGGCACGAAAACGACGGCCTGGTCAATACGATCTCCGCGAAGGCACCCTTCGGAGAGCCGCAGCAGAAGCTGGACAGGAATAATATCCGTCCGGGAATATGGAATGTCTTCCCTGTTTTTCACGGCGACCACATGATGATTCACGGAGGCCTGACAAGAAAAAAGGATGTAAGAGGACTGTATCTTAAGATGCTTACAATGATTGACGGACTTTGATTGACGCATCATGTGAGCCAGAATATAATAGAATTTGATATATATATATATATATTAAAACAGAAAGGAGCAAAACAATGCAGTTTTTAGTCAGAGCGTATGATGGTGAAGGAAAACTCGAGAAGCGCATGGAGGTGCGGCCGCGCCACCTCGCGGGGATGCAGAAGCTGAGCGACCATATCATCACGGCAGGCGGTCTCCTGGATGAGGAGGGGAAAATGAAAGGCTCCGCTCTCGTCATGGATTTTGAGACCCGCGAGGGGCTGGATGAGTATCTGGCGAACGAGCCCTATGTGCTGGAGCAGGTCTGGGAGAAGATCGAGGTTGAGCGGCTCAATGTCGTGATTGCCAACGGGCGGAACTGAACGGAGTAAGAAAATGGAACCCCTGTGTTATGGTCGGCTTAAAGGACGCTCTGCATTTTAGAGGTGAGAAATGAAGAACTATATTTTTGTCAGCTACTCCCACAGGGACAAACAGCTGATTCGGAGCCTCATCGACCGTCTTGAGCGCAAGGGTCTCAGCATCTGGTATGACAAGGATATCGAGCCCGGCACCCTTTGGGACGATGTGATCAAGGGCAGTCTGAAAGATGCTGCCGTGGTTCTTATGTTCATTTCCTCATCCTTCATAAAATCCGAGTACTGCCGTCTGGAGCTCAGGTTATCTCTGGAGCAAAAGAAACATATCATACCGGTGTATCTTGAGAATGCAAGGTTTGAACCCGAGCTGCAGGAACAGATTGACCGGATCCAGCAGACGACCGTGTCGCCGGTTTCGGAGGATGAGTTTGTTCAGAGCCTGATAAAGGTGCCCGTCGTGAAGAAGTGTCAGGCCAGGTACCGGTCGAGCGGATCGGGTCCCGACAGGGAGCTTTTCTCAAAAGACGCCTCCATCGACCATGTCACGTTCAACTCCGTCAAGGATCATCCTCTCTATGGGAACGAGAAGAAGTTTCTTCGCGTAAAGCTGCCAGGAGAGACGGAATTTCACCCGTACGTGTCTGTGAAAATACGTCCGGGAAAGGTTTATGAATTTGAACTGCTGCTTCACAATAACGCGGATCCGTCGCTGAATCTGAAGGGAACCGGCCTGGCGATGGATACGCGTATTGCGGTTCACATGCCGGACTATGTCCGTCCGAGCAGACCGGATGAGATCATGGCGGTCCTCTCAAGCTCAAACGCGGCGCCTGCCCAGATCTGGGACTCCGTTGAGTTCCACAGTGAAAAGACCCTGTTCCTCAAATATGTGGATGCGTCCGGTTTTTATCACAACAGGGGAAAATGTGACGGCCAGATGATCTCAAGCCTGTATCTGCTCTCCGATCACGGGTTTTATATCGGCGTCAACAAATTCAACGGGTACCTGCCCGGAGGCGACGACTATATAAGCAGGATCACCTTCAAAATGCTTGCCTTTGAGGAAAGCTCGGAGATCGGCTACTCCAAGGAAATCGTTAAGGAGAATGATCTGCCGGCGGATCATGTCCGCATCGGAGAGGTATTCACCGTTCGGACGGAGTTCCATCACCTCGGGACGATTGATTTCAGGAACGTCTGTTTTCGTGAGACATTCCCTGATGGGCTGGAGCTGATTCCCGGGACTACGGTTCTGAGAAACAACGCCAACCCGGACGGAGTCCTCATGAAGGATCTCATTCATAAGAACGGTTTTAACACGGGCACATACCTGCCCCACAGCAATGCGGTCATTACCTATCAGGCAAAGTTTACTTCCGGTTCCGGAAAAATGAAAATAGGAGGGCAGGTCGCACATGATTCCGGCCAGTACAATTACTATAAACCGGTAATTGTTGAAACTTGAGATGGAACTTTATCAGAGAGCGGCGGGAGGCGGCGAGCTGGAAGGTGAAGTGAAACAAGGGGAGCGCTTTTACAGCGTTCCCCTTGTCTGTTAACCGACCTTTTTTAAGTTCCATTTCTGGGCCATTGTACCGTTCGGTGTGTAAATCTGTATGTTCGCGCGGTTCTTGTTAGATGCGCCGCTGACGTCGAGCGCCATCCCGGAGCAGATGCTGAAGATCGTGCAGGACCCGGATTTCAGGTCCTCCATAAGTACCCATTTCTGTGCATTATTGTCTTTACTGTAAGGGTACTGCCATACGTTTGTGCCCGCACGGGTTCCGGCACCGGAGACATCGAGGGCCATTCCGGAATAACCGCTCCGGATGTTCCATGTTTTGTTCATGTCATTGTTCTTCGTGAGAACCCACTCGGCTGACATGGAATTTGCCGCGTCCCACAAAAAGACGTTGGCTTTGGCTTTACGGCTTGTCCCCTTGACGGAAACGGCTTTATCTGCCTTTCCGAGGCAGCTTACGATCTTGCAGGACCCGGAAACTGCCGGCCGCTTTCCGGCAGCTTCGATGTACCAGCGCTGGGCACGTGTGCTGTTCGGCGTATAGATCCGTACATTCGTGCCGTCGGCAGTTTTGCCGCCTGCGACATCGACGGCCTTCTGGCTGTTCACGCTGATGATTTCATATGTCTCGTCCGAGTGTTTGTCAATGAAGAACCTCTGGGCGTTTGTCCCGTTCTGCGCATACTGCTGAATATTCGTACAGTTCCGTGTCGAGCCGCCGTTTACGTCGACGACCATGCCGGAGCGGGCATTGCGGATAAAATACGTACCGTCCGGCTGTTTCTCAAGGAACCAGTAATCTTCGAGCATGCCGAAAAATGATTCAATCTGCACATTTCCTTGTCTTGCAAGGCTTCCGCCTTTGACCGTGAGGACTTTTTTTCGGTCCAGTTTGGAACCGATCCTGTAGAAGACACTGCTGTCAAATCCGTCGTCATGCGCAATCCTGACGGTGATCTCAGTCTTGCCGCTGTAAGAGCCGGTCCCCGTGACAGTGAAGCGGACAGAACGGTCGGAAACATCTTTCGTTATTGTATAATCCGAGCCTTCCTTCAAAACCGTTCCGTACGCCTTCAGGACAGGGGCTGCGGCGGTTTCGGCATTTGCAACGATCGTCTGGGCGCTTTTTTCAGCAGAGGCGATATCCGGATATGCCTTTTGAAATGTGAACGTCTGGGCGGCAGAAGGTTTTCCGCCGGAGAGCGATGCGCGGCTGATATAGAGTCCGCCGCCTTGTCTCTGTGTCAGAATAAAGCCGGTTTCCTTGGAAATCAGGGCTCCGTTTTTTAAGGGCAGCCACTTCTGGGCATCGGATCCGTTGTAAGAGTACCATTGCACGCCGGTGCCTTCTGCTTTCTTTGCCCCGGCGACATCGAGGACGGCACCGCTCCTGTTTGACAGGGTATAATAGCCATCCGAATGCCTTGACACCCGGACAGTCTCATTGGCGTAGGCGCCCTTCATGCTGAAGATGCCGTCCATGGAAGCCGGTTCCCCGTACAGGAAGTCGAAATAGTTGATGCGTTCCGTGAGATATTTCCTGACATTTGCCGCTTCCGCATCTCCGGATACTCCGGGGTGCCATTTTGCAAGATCCTTTGTCCTTGCGGCGGAGATGGCTGAGGATCGTCCTTCGGCATAACTGACGATATCTGTAAGGGTATTCCTGACCGAGTTCCGGTAAACGCTTCTTACGAGGTCCCTGAATTCCGGGACATTCATCAGGTATTCATATAAAGGAGCCCATTTCTTGACTACTTCTGTTGAGTCCGGGCACTCTCTGACATCCATGTATGCCCAGGTACGGTAGGGATTTGTGGATTCCTTTGTAAGGAGAAGCGTCCTTCCCGCATAGGAAATATCAAAATCCCACATGGGGCCGGCGTGGATCACGTCACCGTCACCGTTTTTATGCATATAGCAGGAACTTCCGAACATGTCCTGACCACCGGAGAAATCCGAGAGAATAAAATGTTTTGCAAAGGACTCCATGTCAGCGCAGCGGCATGCGGTTTCCCAGTCTTTATTGATAACTGCTTTTTCAAACGTGTTATAGGATGCCATGAAGCTGTCGAAGACAACCTGCTGCTCATCCATGTTATCGGAATCGATCACCGTCTCCTTGGTGCCGAAAATGGAACCGCCGACAGAGCGCCCGCAGGGGTTGTCGGGAGTTCTGATATGCTCGAACTCAACGATAATACCTTTGTCATCCGTAAGCGGAACAGTCCCAACTTCTACCTTCCGCGTCAGGTAGTAGAGGCCTTCATAGACTCCGTTGAAATAAACCTCGACGTACTGCCCCTGCGGGAGTGCCCCCGGGATTCCGTTTCTGGAAGCGAGTGTAAGCCCGATGTCGTTCCTTATCTGAGAATAGTCCAGGTCATTTGCCAGAAGGATCCATTTTTTTGCCTTGCCCTGGCCGAAAAGGTCCTGCTTTTTGTCGAACTTGATCTGGAATGGTTTCTTCGCGTACAGCCAGGTCGAGTTTCCGCGGCCTTTGATCTCAACGTTTGTCTGCTGGGAGACCTTTCCGTCTGTTGTCAGGTCTGTCGTGTTTCCTTTGTATTTCACGTCCTTTGCGCCGTTCTTGATCTGGCTCAGGGTCGTACCTGCAAGGATGATATTGAGAACCGGCGTACCGTTTGTTCCGATGATAACTTTTCCGGCCGATACAAGAGCCGCATCCTCTGATTCCGTTAAGAGCTCCTCGTCATTCTCGGCGAATTGGATCTCGCCGTCAACAGCGGCCGGATCTTCATTTTCAAGGACTTCCGACTCCGAAGTGTCTTCCGGAAGGGATTCTTCCAGAGATTCTTCAGCGGGCTGGTCTGTCACCTCTTCTATAGAAGATTCCTCCGACGTCGTTTCAGCGGAGTCATCCGAAGGCTCTTCCGGGAGAGACTCTTCTTTGGATGTGTCTGCCGTCTCTTCCGGCAGAGTCGGCTCCGTTGATGTATCCGCAGTCACTTCTTCAGAGGACGCTTCGGGGTGCTCTGGTGTCTCAGATTCGACAGAGGGTACTTCAGCAGTCGATTCAGCGTCTTCCGAAACAGCCGATTCCGCTGCGGAAGATTCGTCTACATACACCTCGGCGACAGAATCGGTTTCTGCTGTCGGCAGCTCATCCGCCGATACAGGACATGCGGATGTGATGAAGAGCAGGATGGCTAAAAAGAGTGCGGGAATCCTCTTTATATGAGGGATTCTGTGAATGTGCGTGTGTGTTTCTTTCATGATCTCTCCTTCCTTTTGCGAACGGGTCTTTTGTAAAAAGCAGGCTCAATTATAAAGGGAGGAAATCTGTCTTTCGTAAAATTGATTTCCCTCTCCGGCAGGCGCAGGAGAGTGTCAGTCAGGTGCGGACTTGAAGGCGAAGATACTTTTTTATCGTGACTATTCAGAATGCATACTATATAATTAGGGTGTTTGAATTACAGACGGGTACGGTAAAGCTATTTGACAAGAGCAGCTGCTTCGTGTCCTGTATAAAAATGATTTCTACACAAAAAGAATCCTTTGATGATAGACTGGCTATGTACTCCGGCAATCATAAACAGAAATCCTGCAGTATATGTTTTTTCCTGAGAGGTCACGGCAATGAGAAGTTTTAAAATGAAAGTATCGGCAATCCTTCTGGCTTTTTCGATGTGCATCAGTATGCCCGTTCCGGAAGTGTCAGCATCCTATAATGCAGAACCCGGGGTGACGGAAAGCGTAAGCGATAACTCCGTTGAAGAAGTTGAAGCTGTAAGCGATAACTCAGTCGAAGAAGCTGAAGCGGCTGAAGAAGCCGAAGCGGTTGAAGAAATTGAAGCGGTTGAAACTGCGGGAGACTCGGATGTAAGCGCAGCCTGGGGCGGAGATCTGATGGGACTCACGGAAGCAAAAAGAATCGCCGAGTCCGCTATTGCTCCGTGGGTCACACTTCCGGAGGTTATCGTTGCCGTTATAGATACCGGCATCAATACAACTCATGAAGTGTTTACGGACAGACTTACGGGCGATGTATCCGGGACAGATGATAACGGGCACGGCTCGGCCGTCGCCGGAATAATCGCTAAGAATACTCCGGCCAATGTTAAGATTCTCGCTCTGAAGGCGCTGGATGAAGATAAAAGAGGCCTTGTTGACTCTCTGGAGGCAAATATTAAGAAGGCTGTCAATTCCGGGGCTGAGATTATCAATATAAGCCTTGGCGTTTCGAGAACGGATACGGAAGAAGATGAATATGAACTGTACAAAGGACGTCTCGGTGAAGCTATCGGAGAAGCGGCAAAAGCAGGCTGTCTGGTTGTTGTCTCTGCCGGCAACAATGGTGAAGATATTGCTTTGCGGGGAGAGCTTCCGGCGTGCCTCGATAATGTGATAACGGTGAGCGCTGTCAACGAAGGCAAGGAGCTTTGCGGATTTTCGAATTACGGGGAGGCTGTCGATTTCTGCGCTCCCGGAGAAAAGATCTATTGCCCGACAACCGGCGGAAGTGCATCCTATGAATATGTGAGCGGAACGTCCATGGCGGCTGCGTTTATTTCCTCTGCGTTTGCGTACTTGAAGATGTACAACAGTGATTTGTCGGCGGATGCCCTGATTGAGCGTTTGGAGGACCATGCAGAAGATATAGGTGATGAGGGAGAGGATTTAAAATTCGGTAAGGGGTTACCCGTATTTCGCGATGGGAGAGTCTCCGGCGATGAGGATGCAGTTGAATCAGAGGAGATGTATGTAAAACCTGTAATAAAGAAGGCTTCTTTTGTGGGAACCGGTATTTATCTTACTGTTGAACTTCCTGCCGGTGAGGTCTTTGATGTTCTTCGAAAAGAAGAATGGGAGAACTCGTTCGTTTTAGCTGCAGAGAAACAGATAGCGACGGGCGAATCTACAGAAGTACAGGACATGAATGTTGAGCCCGGGAAAACATATCATTATTGTATTAAGGCCAATAGAAATATAGACAGCGAGAAAAATTACTCTGATCCTTTTGAAAAGACGGCGGCATTTGCAGCGGAGTTCAGCATTCGTCGAGACTTCGATGTATATGATCCCTCAAGCCCGAAGTATGACAGGCTGGCCTCATCATCCGTTGTTTATCTGAATAAAGGCGAACAGGTGCAGTTATTTACATCATATTCTACTGGCGCAGATATGAATGGTGAGGTAGAGTGGTCTTCTTTAAATGAACTTGTGGTCAGGGTTGACGAAAATGGTGTGCTAACCGGTATTTCAGAGGGAGAGGCTGATGTGACGGCAACGCTGATAGATGAAGGGCTTACGGCATCGATGCATGTTATATCTTCATCGATAGACTGCAAAAACGGAGGGAAGTGCGGGGACGGTCTCATCTGGAGCTTTGCCATGGACACGCTTTATATAAAGGGAAGCGGGTCTATGTATCAAAGCCGCCGTTATCCGTGGGAACGGTACGGGATTAAAAAAATTGTGATAGGCGACGGCGTGGAAAATTTACCGGATCCGGTATCTACTGATGTTCAGGAAGGAGTTTTCAGCAATCTGGGGGGACTTACAACTGTAGAATTTGGGAGCGGACTCAAGTCAATAGGTGCATATGCTTTTTGCGGCTGTACTGCTCTTAAGGAGATCAATTTCCCTAAAAACCTTAAAGTAATAAAAGACAGCGCGTTCCGAAACTGTTCCGATCTTCAATCGGTTGTTTTTCCGGATACGTTAACTGATGTCGGGAGCTCTGCTTTTGCAGGATGCAGAAGCTTAAAGGTATTTAGACTTCCGGACTCGGTTGAGAGAATAGGAAGTTACGTAATTACAGAGGAAATGGAGGAAATCAGGATTCCCGGGGGTATAGCTTCTGCTTCTCCAATATGGTCAGGGAATGTAGAAAAACTCATTCTGTCGAAAAATGTCAGGGAGTATAAGGAATTATACTCAGAATATTACAGGCCTGTCTGGGATGATTTGCTGGGAGGTGTATCTGTCTCGAATTATATAGTTGAAGAAGGCAATCCTTACCTCAGCAGTATTGACGGCGTACTGTTTAATTATGACCAGACAGAATTAATCAAATACCCAAGATACAGGGAAGGCAGTTATCGTATCCCTGAAAGTGTCGTCTCAATAGCAGATTCAGCATTTGAATCCTGTATTAATCTGACAGAACTGACAGTGAATAATTCATTAAAGAAGATAGGAGACCGGGCTTTTCACAATTGCCGGAATCTGAGCAATGTACGATTACCGGATTCGGTAGAAGAGATAGGCTGGGATGCATTTTCGCTTTGCTCGCAATTTACAGAATTTACGTATCCCCCTTCGGTAGAAATCTGCAATCGCTGCCTGTATGGGACAAGTGTGACCAAGGTTACATTACCCCCGGCTGTTAAAATAATGAACAGCACTTTTCAGCAATGTCGAAAGCTGGAAGAAATAAACATACCGGAAGGGCTTGAAAAGATGACAGGAGGCGTTTTTTCAAACTGCTGGACACTTAAAGAGATAGTTCTTCCTGCGTCGTTAAAAGATATTGATACATCATACACACACACCGATGGCGGTTTATTTATGGAGAACTGCAAATCTATCGAGAAGTTTGTAATTCCGGATTGCTTAACAGCCCTGACTATGGAGGTATTTTACAGCTGTTCGTCACTGAAAAGTATAAGAATTCATAAAGGGATGAAATCTATAAGTAAGGGTGTATTTTTCGGCACGCCGCTTGAAGAGATCATCTATGAAGCGTTTACTAAGGATTGGAATCAGATTGAAAACCATTCTGAAGCCGCCCCGGGAGCTGCTCTTTACATCGATGCCTCCGGTTCTTTCGGCAACGGTTTCACCTGGCACGCCGAAGGCCGTTCCGGGGATCTTACACTTACCATAAGCGGAGAGGGAGAGATGCCGGATTTTGCATCTCTCAAAGAGCTGCCCTGGCATAACGGCCTTCCGGAGATCAGGCATGTTGTAATTGAAGACGGTATCACTCATGTCGGAAAGCTGGCTTTCTACAGTGCAGAGGTACTGGAAGACGTTACAATAGGACGGGGTGTTGATTTTGGTGAAAATGCTTTTCGACGATGCGAAACCCTGGATACATTTCTTTTTAAATCCGGAGAAGCTGACAACTATCAGGTTGAGGTTCAGTATCTCTTATCTGAGTATACAGGAAAAGAGATTAAACCCGGTGTTTATGTGACGAAAGGTGATCATAAGCTTAGAGAGGAAATCGATTATACGGTAGGTTACGAGAATAACAGAGTGCCGGGACAGGCGTCGATTGTTATTTCATTTACGGGAGATGATGCAGCTAAAAAGGATGTCCGTATTCCATTTATAATAGCAGCAAAGGTTTTCGAGGGAGACAATATCAAGGCCCTTTCCAAAATCCTGCTTTCTTCCTCGACCTACATCTACAATGGAAAAGAGCAGACCCCTCTTGTGACCGTGGAGAGCGGACGATGGACGCTTCGTGAGGGAGTCGATTATTGTCTGACGCTGAGCCCGGGAAGAATTAATAAAGGGACCTACAGTGTGACGGCGAAAGGCGCAGGCGCTTATCAGGGGGAGATATCCGAACTGTATGAAATCCAGGCGAGAGATATTGCGGATCTCGAGGCGTCTGTGAGTCCGGCTTCATTTGTCTATGACGGAAATGAAAAAACACCTGTGTTAACGGTCTCCGGGCTGGTGAACGGAAAGGATTATTCGGTGACCTACTCGGATAATATAAAGCCCGGCAATGCGGCTGCGGTGGCATCCGGGATCGGGAATTATACAGGTACGCTGGCGAGAACATTTACGATCAAAGAGGAAGCTGAAGAACCGGAGCTGTTAACAGCAAATGAAGGAAGGGTTGATTTAAAGAAGGATAATAAGGAGGACTCTTTCGGGAAAAATGACAGCGTCGGTTCCGTGCCGGAGAGCGCTGCGGGCAGTGAGGAGAATCCGGTCCAAGCTGATGAGACGGAGATCCGGACGACGGAAGGAAGTCCGAAAAGGGATGGCAATGCAGTGCTTACCGCGGGCACTGAAGAGAACAGTGAAAACTCTTCGCTTAAGGGAGCTGCGGCTGTTCTTGTCCTTACTGCAGCAGCGGCTGCTGCTTATTGCATGATAGTATTGATGAAAAGAAGAAAGGATCAGGAGGAAGAAACGTAAGAAGGCCAGGGCGGCTGCGGAAACTGCATTTTACGAAATATTACATGTATGTGATAATGTCATAGTATATGGAGCGCAACAAACTATGTTAATGGAGGAATACTATGAGAAAGCTGAAAATGTGGATAGCAGAGGCGTTGGCCGTGTCGATGATGTTCGCGTCCTGTCCCGCTGACGTGCAGGCTGCTGTCCTTGAACCTGTCGAAAATGAGGCTTCTTTCTCCGGAGATCAGAACGGTGTCAAAACGTTCCCTGCCGGAGATAATGTAACGGCTACGTTCGATGAAGCGACGGCAACGATTACCCTTTATTCCGACGGGGGGACGCTGCAGTGGGACAGGGATTATCTGCGTGAGCGTTATGATATAAATCTTGAAGAGGTTGAATACATAAGAGTCGCAGAAGACGCCGGTACAATAGCGCTGCCTGCATTTTCGCATCATCTTTTCAGTGGATGCAGTAAATTGAAAGAACTTGATCTGAGCCGGTTTGATGCGTCAAAAGTTTCTGAGATTTACTATATGTTTACCGGCTGCGAAAGTCTTGAATCGGTGGATGTCAGTGGTATTGACACGGAGAATATTAATAATCTGGGCGGCGTGTTTTGGGATTGCAAAAGCCTGAAATCATTGGACTTAAGCAGCTGGAAGCTTCTCTCATCTGAGGGGACAGAGCCATTCGCCAGAGAGAGCTTTGCGGGC
>JAEEGL011114216.1_pt1 | contig 12031 bp, 11 predicted proteins | sample 9134231 | NCBI WGS metagenome assembly JAEEGL01 (sample SAMN16246548, study PRJNA631951) | gut metagenome | biome: gut microbiome; feature: rumen; material: fiber-attached | host: Bos | place: Iran: Karaj | collected 2018-10
CCGGCAGGGTTGCAGGGAATGGTCTTCGGATTGTCCAATGTCGTGATCCAGTCATCGGTGAACAGTTTCGGAGCGAATGCGATAGCCGGTTCTACCGCGGCGGTAAATTTTGATTTTCTTTCCTATTGCGTGGTCAACGCATTTGGGCAGTCGGCCGTTACTTTTATGAGTCAGAACTACAATGCACACAAATTTGATCGCTGCGATAAAGTCGCCCTCATCTGCATGCTAAGCGGTGCAGGCACCTCCGCCTTCGTTGTATTCCTCCTCGTTACGTTCCGCTACAGCCTGATCCATATCTTTACAACAGATCCCCAGGTCATCGAATATGCTATGGTCCGTATTATGGTGAGTTTCAGTCTCCATTTTCTGATTGCCTCATATGAGATCAGCGGAGGTTGCCTTAGGGGGATGGGGCATTCTCTTCTACCGGCAATGATTGCCATCTTCGGCACCTGCATTTTCCGGCTGATCTATGTTTTTACCTATGTTTCGAAGGTTCACACCTTTGAAGCGTTGTTCCGTGTGTATCCGATTTCCTGGGTTATTACATGCACGCTTACACTGACAGCCTTTTTCACCATGAGAAAGCGACTTTATAAATCTGCAGAACAATTATAAGCGCCTTGGAGGCGCTTTTTTTATGCAACGAGGTGATAGAAGAGTATTTGTCAGATCGGGGAATTGTTTCAATGAGGACGGAGGGGAGAGCAGATTGGGGCAGCTGTGGAGTGAAGAAAGAATTACCTTATCCGTTCAATCGAGCAATACTTACTGCTAGCACTCCTGGCGGATGTTGTTTCAGAGATCGGTGTCCTTGCCGACAAAGAAGACGATGAGAGGGATGCTCGCAAGGAGGATGAGAATCAGTGCGGTTCCAATTATTTTTTCGTGTAAGGCAGTAATCTCACAGAGCTAATAATGGTTTTCAATTGTTATTGTTTGAGGAAGGAAGTGTAAAAAAATGTTTAGAGAGAATTCACAGGAAAGAGAAATGAAAAATTTGTTACTATTGCACAAAAACAAGGAGCGTTTTCTATGCATTTCGTAGAAAAAATTGATCGAAGAGTGCAAAACGATTGACAAAATCCGGATAAAAAAAGTATAATAAATGTAAGACTGATATATCACATAAAATATTTCAGGCTATGCCAAGGCTTGAGATGTTGATATATCACAAAAAATTTTAAAGAAGGAGATTAACTATGAAAAAAGCATTGGCAATGATCTTAGCTCTGGTTATGGTCTGCGGATTTTTCTCTGCTATAGCCAGCGCAGAACCAGCAATGGCTAAGGAACAGATCTATTATGAAGCTGTTACCAAGGCATCACAGGGTGAATCCTCATTCGTGACTACTACCGCACACAGACTTGACGCTACAGTAAACCAGCCTGGCGTAGCAATGGGTTGGAATGGCGAACTGAAAAATCTTCTTGTAGAATCTTATGAGATGGAGGATAACGGTAAAGTATGGATCCTCCATATCCGTCCAGACGCTAAGTGGCATGACGGTGAAGATGTTGTTGCAGAAGACTTCATCTGGTCTTATAGCGCATGGGCAAATCCGCGTGTTGCAACCCGCTGGAACGGCAAAGCTTCTTCCATCCTTGGTTTTGATGCGGTTCAGGCAGGTGAAACGGATACTTTGAGTGGTGTGACCAAGATTGACGACAAGACGGTCAGAGTAGAGCTTTCTACAGCAGTTCCTCTCTGGATGAGAATTGAACAAGTGTATCTTGTAATCTTCCCGTATCATTACTTTAAGGATGTCAAGCCTGAGGATGTTGTAGCTGACAACTTCTGGAAGGCGAGAATTGGTACTGGTCCTTTCAAGTATGCTGAGTTTGTTCCTGACCAGTACATCAGACTTGATAGAAACGAAGAATACTATGATGGGCCCGCAATTCTGGAGACCATTTACTATGTCATTTATGAGAATGCGGCTTCCATGCTGAATGCTTACGCAAGTGGTGAAATCCAAACCACATTCTATGAAGGCACTTCTATAGTCCCAGATGATAGAGATTTCTATGCAGGCCTTGAGAATCATGTGGTTGTTACCATGGATAAAGGCTCCGCATCTGCCATTGTTTTGAACCACAAGGATGAAGACTGGTCAAAGAAGGAGATCCGTCAGGCTCTCATGTATGCTCTTGATGTCGATACCATGCTTGCAAATCTCTATCCGGGCGCTGTCAAGGCACTTGATATCTTCCCACAGAGCTGGGCACATGCTGAAGACCTCAACCCGTATGACTACAACCCAGAGCTTGCAAAGCAGCTTATCGATTCGGTTGGCTACAGCGGCAAGACCCATATCCTCTACTATGCAATGACCGACCAGACCATCATCAACCTTCTTCAGGCTTGCCAGCAGTACTGGGCAGCAGTCGGCATCAAAGTGGAACTTCAGTATCTTGATGCAGCAGGCACCACTGAGTTGAACACCAGTGACAGAATCGACATGCTGCTTAACGGTACAGGCATGAGCCTTGACCCGTCTCTGGCAGAGACTGGTTTGAAGACTGGCGAGATGCTCGCTTACAATTACTCCAACCCAAGAGTTGATGAGCTCTTCGCACTCGGCAAGCAGTACTCCGAAGTGGAAGACAGAGCCGTCTACTATCAGGAAATCTCCAAGATCATCAACGAAGATGCTGTTAGATGCTGGCTCTGGTATGATATCAGAGACCTTGGCTTCACCGAGAATGTTATCGGACCGAAAGAGCACTTTGCTGAGCAAGGATCTATACTCTTCAATATGGGCGTTTATAACGAAATCGAAAAGTGGTATATCGCTGAGTAAACATTTTCAGGGAGTTGCCGGGATTCCCGGCAACTCCTTATATTCAGAAGGGTCTGCACATCTGCCGCTATTGAAAGCACGCGACAGATGTGCAGGGGCTTCTGGTAGGAAGCTTTATTAAATTGAAATGAAAGGACGCTGGCCTTAGAGCTTCACCACGAAAGGACTAAGTGAGGCATGACAGGCAGGCAGAGAGGAATTAAATTATGGCAGAGAGTTTAAAAGACCTTTTCAACTTGGAAGGAAAAGTTGCAGTGGTAACGGGTGGCCATGCATGGCTAGGGAATGATATGGCCAGAGGTCTTGCGGAGTTCGGGTGTTCCATTATTATTACATCGAGAGAGCTGGAACGTGCTCAAGAGGCAGCTGACCAGATTGCTAATGACTATGGTGTTGAAGCAATCGGTTTACAATTGGAACAGAAAGACTATGACAGCGTTCAGAAAATGGCGGATTCTGCTTACGCTTGGAAGGGTCATATTGATATCCTTATCAATAATGCAGGCGGTGGCTCAGGAAAAGGGGAGTGCGATTTTCTGAAGAGAGACCCGGCACTGATCAAAAATATGATCGAGATTAATCTGATAGGTTCCATGTACTGCAGCCAAGCAATTGGTCGCTATATGGCAAAGCAGAGAAAGGGTTCGATAATCAATATAGGGTCTATCGCCGGCATAGTTGGACGTGATAGAGAACTCTATCACCGTACTAATAAGATGGAACAGCCCGTGGAGTATGCAGCTTCTAAGGGTGGTGTGATTGGTTATACGAGAGACTTGGCTGCTTATATGGCGCCTTATGGTGTGCGCGTTAACAGCATTTCACCGGGAGGCTTTGATAAGGGAGAAGTACGTGAGTTCGTTGAAGCGTACGGCGAAATTACCCCAATGCGACGTATGGGTCAACTAGGCCGCGATATAAAAGGTGCTGCATTATTCCTGGCAAGTGATGCTTCATGTTATGTGACAGGCCACAATCTAGCCGTTGACGGAGGGTTTTCTACATGCAAATAAAAAACGACTTCTCAGAGATGAAGGCTCTGATTGTTGGCTTCGGTTCAATTGGCAAACGTCATGGTGACATTTTGAAGGAAATTGGAGTAAAACACATTGCTTGCTCTGATACAGCGGATGTATGCAGAGACCAGTTTGCCGCATTTCTCCCCGGTGCTCCATTGTATTCTGACTATGAAACAGCTCTATCAGAGTTCCAACCAGATGCGGTATTTCTCTGTACACCGACCAAACTGCATATCCCTATGGCGAAGACGGCCTTGATGCACGATACAAACGTGTTTATAGAAAAACCGCTTTGTTATTCAACTGACGGTGCACTGGAACTTGATGCTCTAGCAAAAGAAAAAGGGAAGAAAGTCATGGTTGGCTTCTGCTTCCGGTATCATGAAGCGTTATTGAAGGCAAAGCAAATGATCGACGAGGGTATGATCGGGCGGCTGATTTCAATACGTGCATTAATGGGAGAGCCATTTTATCAGATTCATCCAGAATATATGGATATGTATTACTCGAAGTACTCTGGAACCTTTGAGTTAGTGCATGACCTAGATCTTGCAATTTGGTTTGCTGGTCAGAAAATCAAACGGGTGGAGGGAGTATATGGCTCCTTCTCTGAAATGGGTATGGCAAGCCCTGATATAGCAGAACTTCTCGTTGAATTTGAAGATCGCCTTGTTGCCAATGTGCATCTAGATTTCTTCCAGTTCCCACGTCGCCGAACTATAGATCTAATTGGCTGGGATGGTGTGTTGCAGGTTGAATTTGCTTCATGGGATCACGCACAGCTGAAATACTTTACAAAAGAAACTAATGAATGGAAAACGATAGAATTTGAAACAAAGCGGAACGATATGTTTGTTGCTGAAGATTCAGAGTTCCTCCGGTGCATACAGACTGGCGAAGAGGTTTCCATTAATATAATGGAAGGATTGAAAGCCAGCGCGGCAATTGAATCTGTGTATAAAATCTGAGCTTTCCATTCCTATGGCTTTGCTCTTATTACCTGATTAGGAGAGAAGAACATGGGTAAATATATTATCCGTCGTATCCTTATTTCAATTCCTATGCTGATTCTTGTAACTATGATTATCTTTTTACTGGCAAACCTGATGCCTGGTGATGCTGCTATGGCCATGTTTGCTGGTGGTGAAGGTTCAATCACTGCGGAAGCAATTGAGCAACAGAGAGAAAATATGGGATTGAATGACCCGATTCCTGTGCGATATGTACGCTGGCTAGGTCAATTGCTTCACGGTGACCTTGGAAGGAGTCTTGTGACATATCAACCCGTATGGGAAATGATTAAATTACGCATCGGGCCAACACTGCTACTGATGGGAACATCGCTTATTTTATCCATTATTATCGGTGTGATACTAGGGTGCTTTTCTGCCGTAAAGCAGTATAGTTTGGCAGACTATGTGCTCACTGTACTTAGTTTCTTGGGCAGAAGTGTTCCTGTGTTTTTTGTCGGAATGTTTCTCGTCTACCTACTCGCTTTGAAATATCCGATTTTTCCAACAAGTGGTATGCACAAAATGGGCCATTCTGATTTCGCAGATCTGATGAAGCATCTATTTCTGCCATGCCTTGCGCTTTCTATTCTACGGATTGCGGAATTCCTTCGTTACAGCAGGTCTAGCATGCTGGAGGTCCTCCATTCTGATTTTATGTGGACAGCACGAAGCAAGGGACTTCGTGAGGGCCGAATTCTCAGAAAACATGCTTTGCGCAACGCAATGATTCCGATCATCACGCTGATTGGTATCAATATCCCGGTCTTGTTTTCCGGAGCAATCATGATTGAACAAGTATTCCAATGGCCAGGCCTTGGAACATTGTTCAACTCAGCAGTGACACAAAGAGATTTGAGCCTGTTGATGGGGTTATGCCTTTTCTCAAGTGTTGTGGTTATGGTGAGCAATCTGCTGACGGATATTGCCTATGCCATTGTAGATCCGCGAATCAGATACGAATGAGGTGACGAAATATGAACAAAAATAAAGAGTCATCTGATCTGTTCGTATCAGAGAGCTTTGCACATAAGGCGGTACAGAGGTTTTTTCGGCACAGATTAGCTGTAATTGGCCTTGTTATTTTAATTTTAATTACTTTGGCATCCATATTCTACCCTATTATTTTTGACAGCAGCACTGCTTTTTCCATGGACTATACTTGCATCAACAAGCCTCCACAAAAGGGACATCTTCTTGGGACAGACGCACTCGGAAGAGATGTTCTCATGCGTCTAATGCTAGGTGGCAGGATTTCCCTTTCGGTTGGATTCGTGTCGGCTATTTGTTCAGCTGTGATTGGTATTACTCTGGGTGGTATTGCCGGTTTCTTCGGCGGCCGTGTGGATAATATTATCATGCGCTTTACAGATACAATCATGTGCTTTCCATTTATGGTAATTTGTATGGTGCTTGTTTCTATCCTCGGTTCAGGCCTTGGGAATACAATGCTTGCCATCGCAGTACTGAAGTGGACTAATGCTGCTCGCGTGACGCGTGGTGAGATTCTGTATATTCGTGAACGTCAATTTATTGAAGCGGATAAAGCACTTGGCATCAACCGCTTCAAAACACTGTTTGCACATATTATTCCTAACGCCATTAGCCCGATTATTGTCAATACAACGTTCACTATGGCTGACACAATCATGACAGAAGCAAGTCTTTCTTTCTTGGGACTTGGTGTTCTTCTCCCGACGCCAACCTGGGGCAACATGTTGAAGGAAGCTTCTACACTTGCGATTATGCAGACAAAGCCTTGGCTTTGGGTTCCACCTGGAATAATGATAGGTCTTACCGTGCTCAGCATTAACTTCGTCGGCGATGGTCTTAGAGATGCTCTTGACCCGCGCATGACTCTCTGAGGAGGTGCACGGAGATGATCAACAGTGAAGTAATTCTTGAGGTAAAGGATCTCGAAGTTGCCTTTCATGTACGTTCCGGTATTACGCACGCTGTCAATGGAATTTCCTATACCCTTCACAAAGGAGAAACTCTCGGCATTGTAGGAGAATCCGGATGTGGAAAAACAGTGAGTTCTATGGCGTTGCTGAAGCTGATCAGCATACCCCCTGGAAAAATCGAAAAGGGTAGTGCAATCTACCAGGGTAAGACAGACTTGATACAGCTTACTAATAAGCAGTTGAGACCGTTCCGCGGAAAAGAGATTGCGGTAATCTTTCAGGATCCACTGACTGCCTTTAACCAGGTGATGACGATAGGCGATCAAATGTGTGAAGGCTACATGACTCATTTTAAGGTTACCCGTAAGGAAGCGTTGAAGGAAGCGGAGCGTCTGATGGAGTTGACTGGGATTCCCAGCCCGGCTGCACGCCTGAAAGATTATCCCTACCAGTTTTCCGGCGGTATGCGGCAGAGAGCCATGATCGCTATGGCCCTTATGTGCAAGCCTAGTATCCTCATTGCTGATGAGCCAACCACCGCTTTGGATGTTACAATCCAAGGCCAGATTCTTGACTTGATGAAGGATCTGAAAAACGAACTTGGTACCTCTATCATGTGGGTTTCGCATGATCTCGGCGTAGTGGCAGGTCTGGCGGACACTGTAAATGTAATGTATGCAGGACAGATTGTTGAGTCTGCTCCAGTGGATGACCTTTATTACAAACCGTTACATCCCTATACTAAAGGACTACTGGCAAGCTTACCTTCCACAGATACAGATTCGGAAGTACACCGGTTGAGTTCTATCGGTGGCTATCCACCAATTCTTGATCATGAAATTACCTCGTGCCCTTTCGCACCGCGTTGTGAGTGTGCCTGTGACAAGTGCCTTCAAAGCTGTCCGCCGCTAAAAGACACTGGTAGTGGGCACAAAGTAGCATGCTTTAACACGTAAGAGGAGATTGAGTATGGATAAGAAAGAGACAATTCTCCAGGTGCGTGACCTGCATGTTCATTTCCCTGTAAAGCGTGGAATCATTATCAAAAGAACTGTAGCAGAAGTTAAGGCAGTTGATGGTATCAGTTTGGATGTAAGAGACGGCGAAACGGTTGGTCTTGTAGGAGAATCCGGTTGTGGGAAAACTACCACCGGCCGTGCAATCCTCAAGCTGATAGAGCCAACAAGTGGTCAGATTATCTATAAAGGAGAGGATATTTCTTCCTACACTCAAAAACAGATGCTTCCACTACGGCATGAAATGCAGATGGTATTTCAAGATCCATATGCATCACTGAACCCAAGAATGAGTGTTATTGACATCGTTACAGATCCTCTTATAGAACATAAAATTATCACTCGTGATGAGAAGCAACAAAAAGCGACGGAACTTCTCGAGACAGTCGGCCTCGATCCACGGTATATGAATCGTTTTCCACATGAGTTTTCCGGTGGGCAACGACAGAGAATTGGTATTGCACGGTCGCTTGCACTCAAACCGAAAATACTAATCTGTGATGAACCAATTGCTGCTTTGGATGTGAGTATTCAAGCGCAGGTAATCAATCTTTTCCAAGATCTTCAGGAAAAACTCGGCCTTTCATATATTTTTATTGCACACGATCTGAGCGTAGTACGCCACATTAGTGATCGGATTATTGTTATGTATCTTGGGAAGATCGTAGAGACAGCTTCAAAACGGGATCTCTTTAAAAACCCGCTCCATCCTTATACGAAAGTACTTCTTTCCTCAGTGCCGACACCAGACCCTGCCCTTGAACGAGAACGGCGCAGGATTGAACTGACGGGTGAAGTTCCTTCACCACTGAATAAGCCAAAGGGCTGTCCGTTCTGCACGAGATGCCCTGATGCAACTGAGCAATGCCGCGAGATGGAACCACCTGTGACCGAAATAGAAAACGGCCATACGGTTGCTTGCCACAAATTTACTAGATGATACGGCCTGGGTTATGGACAGGGTTCTTCCTTCTTGAGGAACGAAGCATGGATCTAGCTTCTCTGCAGATGGATCTCGAACGATTGCGAAAAGCGGGCTTTGTATGTGGAGAAATGGACGAACGCAACGCATATTCTTTATTTGTCGCCTGTTCAGCAAAGGAGGCAGAGAAAAATGCGTCTACGTTGGCGGAGGAACATTTTTTTACACAGCTCCATGCCCCAAAACCATCAGAGGATTTTCGTTTACAAGAACACTGCGAAGACAGAATCCTTTCTGCAAGTGTTACGATGCAAATACCGGTTGTAGTAACCCATCCATTTGTTACGCCTTCGACTGGAGAAGAACCAAAAGAGAAATCTCTTGCATATCTCTGCCGCATTACAGAAAAAGCGAATAGGTTTGGGCTAAGAATTGCACTTGAAAATCAGATTTATCCAGTTGACTTGGATTTCTACCTTAACAGTATTCCTGAACTGGGAATAAATATTGATTTTGCTCATGCTCTTGCCACTGGAAAGAATGTAGCGGAAATGATTCGATATCTTGGAGAGCGGGTTTACGGTCTGCATGTTGCAGACTCTGACGGTCGTCCAGAGGACTGGCATATTATGCCCGGAAAAGGGATACTTTCGTGGCAGGAAGTGCTTTGCGCGTTGGAGGAAGTAAGATATCAAGGAGACTTTCATTTGGAGATTGTGCACGAGCGAAATATAGAGAAAGAGAAGAATGACCGAACAGCAGCTGAAGCTTTTTCTTGCTGCAGTGAGCTGCTATGTCAAGCATAGAAAAAATGAAGAAGAAATGTGTAATACTGACTGAAGATGAAATCAATAGCATTTCTGGAGAGAGTAATTCACTTCAGCGTAAGGTTTATGATGCCCTGCTTGATCGATTTATGAACAAGGAACTTGTGCCAGGGCAGATTATTAATCGACGTCAAGTAGCAGCCGAGATGAACGTCAGTGTGGCACCGGTGCTCGAGGCACTTGTAAAGCTGGAGCAGGAAGGTTTTGTTATGACCATTCCGAGGAAGGGAACGATTGTATCTCCAGCTAAGGAGACGGATATTCAGGAATGTGTTATAGTGAGAGAAGCTTTGGAGGTGGAGGCAGTTTCATTTTACTGCGGAGAAAAAGTCCGCAGTAATTATGAAGATTTAATCCACTACGCAGCTGCATTAGATGCTTCGCCGTTCCAATCCATTGAGCATGCACGGATGGAGACAATTTTCCATGCTTCGCTGGTAAATCTTGCAAATGTGAAACTCCTCTTTCAGGAATTTGTTAAAATCAATAGAGTTGGTTTCTTCTACAAAATAAATTCCATGCAGAGTATGGTTGGTTCACAAAGCCAAAAGCATGTCGATCTGGTCGACAGCCTTTGTACGGATGACATTGTCAAGGCAGCAGACGCAATACGTTCTCATATCCGGAGCGGGAAACCTTGGTCAGCAGAGGTATTTAAAAGATGAGCGGGATGTTTACTGCACCTGTCCAGAGACAGGATAATTTTGATGTCGTGATTTGTGGAAGTGGCCCTGCAGGTTTTGCGGCTGCAGTACAAGCTTCTCGGGAAGGCCTACGAGTCGCTCTTTTGGAGCAAGACGGTTGCTTTGGTGGTAATATGACAAGTGGAGGCGTCTGTCACTTGCTCGGGGGAAGACGATGGGATGTATCTGCACGACACATGGTTCGCGAAGTCGGAGGATTCTTTGATGAACTGACGGACGCACTGATTGCATCCGGGAAAGCAGTTGATCCTGACACAATCGACGCTGAGCATAACAACCCCTTCGGCTGGTACCCACGCATGGCGGCTGGAGTGGCTTGCGATCCTGAGGCACTAAAGTTGCAGCTCGACAGAATTGTTCGGACGGAAAATATTACACCCTTCTTGTTTACAACAGTAATCGGTGTTGAAAAAGAGAACGGCTGCATTACCTCACTATATGCTTCTGATCGTCAGGGTATTCGCTCTTTTACAGCGGAGACGATTATTGATGCTACGGGGGATGCACAAATCGCATACTTTGCCGGCTGCCCGTTCTTCAAGGGACGTGATGAAGACCACCTGATGACACCAGCCACACTGATTGCCCATATTGATCATGTAGATATGGATGAGTATGTGGCTTATCAGAACGCACATCAGTCGCCAAAACTGATTGAAATCATCAATGATCTGCGGGGAAAAGGCATTTGGACTTTCCCATTTGAAATTTTTATTTCTATTGAGTTGAACGATACAGATGTTTGTCTATTGAACACTGTACGTCAGGTAGGAGTAGACGGTACAGATGCAGCTTCACTGACCGATGGAATGATAGAAGGAAGAGAGACTACCGATGCCCTTATGGCTATTATGCGGGAGTACTTCCCTGGTTTCCGTAATGCGCGTCTTCGCACAACGGCATCCCGCATCGGTATTCGGGAATCACGCCGTATTGACGGGCGAGCGTATGTGACGTTGCAGGACGCAGAGCAGGGGAGGGAATATCCCGACCAAGTAATACGCACCACTTATAATTTTGACCTACCAGACCCGAAGCGACCGAGTTTCGACCCAATGCTCGGGTCGGTTGAAAAGCCAAATACTGTGAGAAAACATATCGGTATTACAGCTCCTTATGGATGCCTATTACCAAAAGGGATTAATAATCTTGTCGTGTGTGGTCGATGCATAAGCGTGAGCAGAGAGATTCTTGGCCCAATGCGAGTGACAGGACCTGCAATGCTCGGCGGACAGGCGGCGGGATTCGCAGCGTCGATCGCCCACAAGGAAAAGATATTAGCAGCCGAGGTTGACGGCAGAACAATCAGAGAGAAATTGAAATGTGCAGGATGCATTATTTAAAGGAGAAAGCCATGAATCAAAAACTTACAGGTATCTATGCAGCACTCTTTACACCGTTTGATAAAGACGGAAAAATTATGTATGATGCTCTTCAGCGGCATGTCGACAACCTTGTAAACCAAGGACTGGATGGCTTCTATGTTAACGGTAGCACAGGAGAATCCTTCTTGATGACGAATGAGGAGAGAAAAAAGGCTCTTGAAGCTGTGCTGGAAGCAAATAACGGACGGGTTACTATAATCAGCCACTGTGGCGCTATAGGTACGGAGCTTTCTGCAGACCTAATTCGCCATAGCGCAACTCTACCTGTTGATGCAGTTTCTTCAGTACCACCCTTCTATTACAAATTTAGTAAGGAAGAAATCGTTGGATATTATAATGATTTGGCAAATGTTTCGGATAAGCCATTTATCGTATATAATATGCCTAAGTTCAGTGGTGTTGTCATTACACCGGATATTATGGCAGAGCTCAGAAAG
>JAEEGL012220171.1_pt1 | contig 12031 bp, 10 predicted proteins | sample 9134231 | NCBI WGS metagenome assembly JAEEGL01 (sample SAMN16246548, study PRJNA631951) | gut metagenome | biome: gut microbiome; feature: rumen; material: fiber-attached | host: Bos | place: Iran: Karaj | collected 2018-10
AACGATACGATCTGATTTCTTATAAAGCTCACGAACGATATCCTTGATATCTGTTCTGATGAAAGGCTCACCACCTGTGATGTTTGTAAAGTACATCTTAGGAAGCTTCTTGATTGTCTCAATTGAAATCTCTTCTTCAGGCTTTGATGGTGCCTTATATCTGTTACACATTGAACAGCGTGCATTACATCTGTAAGTTACGATTACGGTTCCGTTTAATTTCTTCTCTGCCATATTTTTTCCCTTTCGACTACTAATTTTTCAACTTCTTTTCTAATATATAACTGATTTTTTTTATTACTTTATTAGATATATACGCAAAAACAGTTGCACCTGTAAAAACTGAAATATACACAAAAATATAGTTTACATATCCATTATCTATTATCCTTACCAAGTGAAGTTTCTCCATAATTCGAAAAATAAACATATGGCAAAGATATATTTCAAAACTTAGTCCACCAATAAATTTTGTCACATTATTGATTAAAACACCTTTAGTTGACACGTTTACGGCATAAACCAAAAGGAACACACTAATTGCCAATATTGTAAATGAATTATCTTTCACCCAATAAAATATATATCCGGATATTAAAAAGCCAATAATTGCAATCAATTTTGCCGCTCTATTATTTAACTGTTCCTTATACAAATATACCAAACCACCTGCTATAAAAAACATAAAACTGTAGGGCATATACTTTCTATCAACATTAAAATAAATAGTGCTCAGTACATTCATAACTGCTGAAGCTGCAAAAACAAACCATGCCATTCTTTTGTCGGCTAACAGAAAACAAAAGAACGGAAATATCATATAAAAAACAAATATTATTCCAAGAAACCAACCAACACCAATAACTTTTATATCAGCATTTGGAATCAAACCGAAACATAATGTAATGTTTGCATACGCTTCATAGAAAGATTCCTTACTAGGTGAACTAATCAAATCTATTACGCATAAAAACGAAAAAAATGGAAGAATCTTTTTATATCTCTTTTTATAAAAATCCACCACATCGAGCTGATGGTTTAAAACTTTATTATAATATCCACAGCACATTCCAAAAGCACTGATTGTCATAAACAAAAACACAAGGTTTGCAAGTGATGGTATGAATTTATCAAATAAAAAACCCGATACATTATAACTTCCACTGGCTAACATGTGCATAGATACTATTCCCATACATGCTAGCGTTCTTAATCCATCTATAGCATCATATCTTTTTTCCATACTTACAAATGCCTCCCTAGGCCACGTAAAGATTAAGTATTTTTTTTAAATACTCATCTATAGTATCAAAGCTGAGCTCCTTACAATTGTCGTGCATAGCCTTAGCTTTGTTGTCATCCTGCCAAATAGCATAAATAGCATCGCATAGCTGATCTACATCTCCACTTTCATAAAGAAGACCTGTCTCATCAACCTTAATAAGTTCTGGGATACCTCCGATGTTTGCACCGATAACTGGTGTGCCATACATCTGTGACTCCATAACTGAGAATGGACAGTTTTCATACCACTCTGAAGAGTACACTGACATCTTTGCCTTGCGGATAAGATTTGCTAAGTCATCACCGCTTTGGAATCCAACATTCTTGATGTTATCAATACCGTTAAGTAAATCTTCAAGAGGTCCCTTACCTGCAAAAACGAAGTTAACATCAGGCATTCTTTTAGCTGCCTCTATAAGAGTACGAATTCCCTTTTCCTCTGAATATCTGCCAAAGTAAAGAACATAATCTTCCTTTTCAGCCTCTACCCAAGGAATAGACTCTATGAAATTGTGAATTGCTACAGTCTTTGGAGCGAAAATAGGATTTGAATCAAGCTTACTCTTCATAAACTCGCTACAACAAATGAATTTATCGATGTACTTATATGTCCCCTTAAGCTTCCAATAGGTAGCCTCCAGTGTACCGATAAAACTCTTCGCTGTACTTCCGTGAATACATTTACCCTTTGTGCAGCTCATAAAATGACCGCTGAGGCACTTCTCACAGTTTTCACGAGTGTTTGGATTGTTACACATATGATTTGGACAAACAAGCTGATAATCGTGAGCAGTAAAGACAATCTTGCAATCGTGTCCTGTCTGCTTTCTCCACTTAACAATCTCCAATATCATAGAAGGTGTAAGCTGATAATTGAAATTATTTAGATGAACAACATCCGGCTGAAAATCATCTAAAACCAATCTAACCTTCTGACGTGCTTCCTTTGAATAGATAGTCTTCAAAGGATATGTAAGCTTTTCAAGCTTACTAGCGCCATGGAAATCCATGTCGGATGTATATGCATTAACCCTGTTTCCAACACATCGTCCCTCATGTTCCATGCCGAAGTACTGCACTTCATGCCCCTTGGCCATAAGCGCTTCGCCAAGTTTAAAAATGTAAGTCTCTGATCCTCCGTTAGGATAGAGGAACTTATTAACCATTAGTACTTTCATAACATTCTCCATCATTTTTCTATATAAGCACAAAATTTGCCCATACTGAAAAATTATACAACCTTAGAGCAACTGTTGACAATCGCTTATTAGTAAAAATAAATATCAAATTTCATTAATATATATGTTACTTTTCACAATTTAGACACAAAAAAACCCCAACGAAGTATATACCCATTGGGGAGTCGTTTTTCTCACTAAAATGTAGCTTCTCCATTATGTTGTAAAAGGTTAGCTGATGACACACCATCAACATCGATTAGTTCTCTGACTAATTTTCCACCTTCATCAGTACGAAGCTCAATTGTAATATCCAAAGTTGTTGATGTTAAATTTCTAGACTTTACAGAAAAATGCTTTACATAGTTTTTAACTATTCCTGTTATCTTTTCCTCTGCATCCAAATCACTGCAGTTAACAATTAAAATCATAGGGGCCTTAGCCACTGGCACCCAATCCAAAACAACCAATGTAACTGTAATAGCACATGACAGAAGCACTGCATACATTGCAAATCCTGCGCCACATATAATACCTATTGAAATCGACCAAAACAAAAACATTAAATCCATTGGATCTTTTATGGCAGTTCTAAATCTTACAATAGAAAGCGCACCAACCATACCTAGACTGACAACAATTGATGATTGGATTGTAACAATAATAGCTGATGTAATGAGAGCAACACCAACTAGTGAAATATTAAAATTCTTAGAGTAAAAAGTTTTTCTGGTTAATACTCTGTATACAAAGAAAATATATATACTAATCAAAAAAGTAACTGCAAGCGCTAAAATCACAGATTCCACTGTAATATCAACACTTGCATACCCTTCCAAAAATGATCTTTTAAAAATGTGTTCCATTTCATTATTCCTCCTACATATTATATTGTCTGCATAAAAAATACTTGCTGTATGCAGTTTGATTTAAGTTATCAAGCTGGCATGCTCGATAAATAACATCCGGGATAAACTCATCCCATTTAACCTCTAGCAAATGATGTCCTCTTGGCATAACAGGTCTCTGAGTTATGTTGCCCGTCAAGAAATCATTTAAATCAGTCGATGAATACAAATTTGTATCAATAGTAACTCTAACATTTCCCACATCATAAACATAAGGGACTCTATCATAACCCACAATAATAGCTGGTCTCATATTGTGCATCAGCATCTCCATTGTAAGCTTTCTCAATACTATAGGCTGATGTTCTATATCATCCACTATCGGTCTACCAGCCATCAGCTGTTCGCACTGTTCCCTTGTAAGTGAAGTGGAAGTCTTTAATGTTTTACCTCTTTCCTTCCTCTTACATTCAAGAGATATTTTCGAGGCACTGCCATTGTATATTCTTATTCTAAACTTTTCTCTTGGATCAGTTCCGTTTAGGTTCTCATAATAACAACGATTAAAATAATCATCAAAATATAATGATCTAATATTATAGGTATCGCTTCCTTCTGCAACATGCCTATCAATCGGAATCAGATAATTCAATCGTTGCTTTAATACTTCTATTTGTTGGTCTGTCACAAGATACTTATATTCGTGCCTATACTTGTTGCCCAATATGTATCCTCCTATCCATAGTAGCCAGATAAGCTAAAGCTATAAAAAACAGAAATCCGGTCATATAACAAATCAGTTTCATTATAGATATGTGATGTCCTGTTGCTACAGCCTGCACATCCTCAGCAAAAACTACTTTTAAACACCTATCCTCATTAATAATTTCATTAGTTGAAAATCTCTCTCCTGTATTTTCGTCTATAAAATAGGCTATATCTCCAACACCCAATATATTATTATCTGGCATTTCACTTATACTATTCCCTTCTTTAACAGAAAAGAACATATAGCTTTTGTCTGGGCCCCGATTTATTCTAATTGAACACCATTCATCTCCATCCACCCATTTAGAATCCAAAAAATCTACACGCTCGCTTAAGTACTGCTTTATATCGTCAGTTGTGTCATTAGTGCCAAACGCTGTAAACATTTCACTCCAACGAACAGAATTGCAATACGATGCCTTTTCGATACTATTAGATAAATCATCTATTCTATGCTCGATGATATCATCTATAATTGAACGATACTCGTTCTTATATACTTCCTTGTATTTTTCTTCAAATTCTGGAGAATTGGCCAACTCACTGAACCAGGAATTCCCGTAATTAACAAATCTTGATTGCTGCCCCGCAATCTGAGCTGTAGAAATTTGCTTTACTTTATTACAGGTTGCATTTCCTAGAGCATTGTCGTAATCCCACTGTGGTCCAGCATATATCTTATTGGCAACATCTGCTGCATCCCAATAAAAATACAACGAACATATATCAGTATTTGCAAATATTTCGTTTATCAAATATGTTCTAACCCAGGAATCGATATCTATAAGTTCTTCTGAACCATCATTTTTTAATGACGTTTCCAGCTCATTTAAGTGTTCCAGCAATATTGAAGAGTCATCTCCAGCATACTTAACTTCAACAATCCTACCATCATCTGTGACTACATAATCATCCAATGAAGCCACTCTACTAGGAATGGACATACTATACCAATAGCCACTATCAGGACTAATATCTATTTTATTTTCACTTACCTGCACACTTTCAGATAACAGATATAATCCGTAATACTCGCCATTAATATATAAGTCTACGTATTCACATCCTGGAGTCCAATTATCCTCTACTTCTTTGGCGAAATCATATATCAGCTTATCTCTGAGATTTGATTCGTCGAACCCATTAGCTAAAAGGCAATATTTTTTTGATTCTCCAAGCCCAAGTAAAGATACATCATTTTCGAAATATAAATTAAATGGCTTTTTATCTAATGTCCAGGTAGAATTACCTCTTCCACATAAATCTGCCACATCAGTATAAAGCTGGTTGCCTTTTTCATCTTTTAAGTTAATACGAACTGGTTCCTTGTGTTTTTTATCACTTAGAACTTCTTCAAAATTACCAGTAGCATTGGAAATAAATAATGTTGAGACATTTTCAGACTGCAATACCTTGAATTCATATTTGTTATGCTTAAATAACAGACTATAAGAGTTTCCAAAAGATAATTTAAAATCCCCTAACGTATCTCCAGATGCCGCCTTGATCCCATCTATATACGTGCTATTTTTAGGACATGATATAGCAACATCTCCCAAATCTATTCCAGATGGAATAAATGCATACAAAATACCTTTCGTCTTATATAACTTTATATGCTCATTTCCTTCAATGCAAAGCTGCACTTCATTAACGATCCCGTCATCTGTCTTAACCTTTTGGTAGCAAAAGATTGATAGAAATACGCCTAATATCATCATTAATAATATTATAGGTTTCGATTTGGTCATTTCATAAATCGACTACTATTATCTATTTCTAGATAATAAATAGCATTCTCCCTTCTCCAATCGGGCGCACAAAAAACCTCACTACAGGCCCATTTTCAAACATTATACACAGATAACATATATGGTGACAATAACCTATATATAGAAAATCTGAGCATAATTCTTGACTATTATATCATAATTTCACAATTTGAACACATTTAAAAAGAGAGACATCCAAATGTCTCTCTTTTTATAAATCTTTTATTTTATCCCAACAACATCTTTCTTAATAATTTTAATCTCTTGTGTCTAAGGATTTTATCAAACATAAGAGGGAAAACTATACAACTGGTAAAACTAATAACTATACAAAGAATAATATTAAGATGTAATGTACCATATAGGATTACACCTAAACCTGAACCAAAAAGAGGTTGATGGAACATATAAATAGGGAAAGTAAGCTTACCCAGGCAAGAAAGTCTTTTTCCTCCATTCAAATCTATATAATAAGAGATTATTAAAACCATCAAAATAATTCCAAAAATTATAATCAAATCCAACAATCGTCCTATTCTATATCCTACATCCAATGACATAATATACCATTTTAAAAAAAGCAAACATGGGAAGCTGCGCATCACATATACTCTGTTCTTTTTGTTCGATAAGAACTCTATCGGCAAAAAAGTACCAACAGCAAACCAAATTCCTCTCATTGATGTCTTCCATACTACATCATAATAAACCGGATTAGTAAAATAATACCAACATATGAACGTTATTAGAAAAAGAATATACTTATACTTATTTCCAACTAATTTCAATAAACCAAATGATAGGATTGAAAGGATAAACAGCGAATAGATATACCATAAGTGTTGACAATAAAGGTTTTCCCCAGAGAGCAGGCCTTTAATCCACTCAATAAAAGTTATTTTTCCATATCCTGCCCTATCAAGTATACCATTCATCCGAGAGGATATATTAGCAATTGAAAATACTATATACACAATAAGTGAGTAACATATATAAGGTACTATTAGTTTTTTAAACTTTTTTATAAAATATCCTGCGGAATCCTCAGTTTTATACCTATCAATAGAAATATTAAATGCAATTCCAGAAACAAAAAACATAAAAGGCATATGAAAATAATAAATTGCATTATACATATAACCTGCAATCATATTATCTTTCCTAACAACCGTTGTAAAACAATGTCCTAAAACAACTAAAATTATTCCTATTCCCCTGGCAACATCTATCCAGGTTAGTCTTTTTTCCACTAATCTTTTCTCCCTACATTAATTTTGAACAGTGATATATCTACAACTACTTAATTCTCTTTTTCAAGATTCTCTCTGCTGTTCCTTTTGCATATACCACCTTGTCTTTCATTGGAACTATCTTATCCCACTTTTTTAATGTTCTAGAATACTTAGGAGTATACTTACCAAACAATCTCAACATAACAATCTTGGTATACATCAAAGCTTTACGCTTATATTGATATGGCTGCATAGTTTGTAATACACTCTCAACATTTTCCACTGGTTCACATTCAATAATCCCCTTTTTCACAGCATCATTAAATAATTTTGTACCAATTTCAGAACGTATCAAAACCATATTTCTACCATCTGCTTCTTTAAAGACTGGATAGCCTTTCTCATCACAGAACCAAGCATCTCCACATGCAATATCCGCAGAAACGCCTACTCCATCCACACAAAACTTACAAGCAGAGTGGAGATTTCGGCCAAGTATTGCGCCCCAAGATTCGTTATACTCCATACTACCCTTTCTTCCATCACTACAAATGGCAGTAGTATAACCAGGCCATCCATTTCCGCGATAATCGAATTTCACCACGTCCTGTTTGTCAATTCCCATTTTTTCTAATACTTCTTCAGTCGCTTTTGCACTAGGAACTCCTGCACAGAAAAACGATAAAGTATACTTTATATTTAACTTAGCTTCAGGAAACATTGAAATGTAATTTTTGAAAGCTCTAATATCACAAGGCTTTCCAATCAAACAATATTCTTCATCAGCCTTTAACTCATCTATTATCTCTCCAAAAACGCTTACTGGTGCATATCTTGATCCACAGCAATTTAAAACATCCGCTGCACATCTTGAAATCTGCACTATATTTTTTAGTGGATTTTCACTATCAGAACGAACCTGTATGATTCCATCAACCAACTTTTCTTCCAATAAATAAATCGCCAAAGCACTAGTCACTCCACCTGAAGAGCCCTTATGACGAACCTCAGAATTTTTGGCATTTGCAGTATAAGCCTTATCAATTTTACCCCAAATATCATTTGTTATATATTGATTGTTTGCAACCGGGCATAACTGACTAAACATTTTCTCGTCAACTTCGCTCGAAAATGCTACATTATATGTTCCGTTCACTCCAAGTTCCATTTTACATCCATCAAATACCTTTTGACATACTCCACAGCCTACGCAATTGGAACTTTCTTGAATACGTGAACTCTCATTTTTATTTCGCAAATTACTCATTATTTTCCCTTTCATACACATCAATAATCATTTACCCAAATAACTCTTCACACAAACATATACTCATATCATTATGTTTCTCATAAGCTATTTTTTTACTATCTATCACTTTTGTCTGTATTGTATCTAATTGATTAATATATGTTTCCATTTTCGACATAGCATCATCCAGATTGTCCTGAGTCAAATCCACTCCAATATCATAGCTACAATTATTGAACAATCCCTGAAACTTTCGACTGTATGCAACAGGAATAACTGGTACTCCTGATGATAATGCTGCTATAGTCGCATGCATTCTCGCCCCGATAAACAATCCTAATCCGGATATAAATGTCTTAGCTTCAACTGGAGTTGAAAATAAATCAACGACTTCCGCTGTTGGAAATAGCTTCTTCATCTCCAAACAAGCCTGATAATCTGCACCAACGTGCGAAATAAAGAAAATATTATATCCCTTATCCAATAACAATTGAACAGTCTTAACCATAAACTCTTTATAGTCACACTGCAATGTAAATCTTCTCTCAGTACCGGCTTCTATTTTTTCTGGCCAAAGCAAACCTGAAATATTAATTCCAATATTTTTATCATTTCTTTCAGTCTGCTTATAAGGAAGACCAATTGCCAAATCAGTTCCAACGTGTACGTCTTTAGTCACTCTTAAATCTTGAAGGTACTCTTTGGATAATTGGTCTCTAGACATAACAAAATTAGCCTTATTAACTATTCTTTTTGCTAATAATCGTGAAAAACCGTGTTTGTATGGACCGTATGTTTGTGGTCCTAACACAAGAGGAATACCTTTTTTCTCAACTGTAATCTTGTCTAAAGAATATGATATAAACCTACTCATACCATATATATCCGTAAAGCTATCGCCCTGTGTTAGATCAATAACAATATCACATTTAGCAATTGCCTCTCTACATTCCTTATTTGTCTTCCATTCATTTAATCTTATGAATCTCGCTGATTTTTCCGAAATAATCCTAGATCTATCAATCCCCAGTTCATCTGCTAATTTAGCCACCTTCGAAGCATCAGGATTTCTTTCAAAAATCACATAAGTCACATTTACTTCGTGTTTTTTTGGCGAATTTTCAATCAGATTAATTAAACTATATGTAAGCGCACAGCATCCCATATTATCATTATTAACCATACATCCAAACAAACCAATTCTTTTATCCATAGAACCTCCATATATTCATATAAGCTTGCGTAAGCAACCCATTTTCTTAATTTGCATATTGGCTTATCATTATTATTTTTCGAATACTTTACGGTAAAGTGACAATACAGCAATCGGTAGCACTACTCCCACTAAAGTATAAACTATCCACCACACTCCCTCTTCTCCGTATAGATTTGGAAATGCGGCAACACAAAACAATGGCAGTTTATAAAGATATACAACTACAAGCTCAATGCATTTAAAGCTTAAAAAATGCAAAATGACGATAATCAGAGTCTCACGTCCTAAATATATTAATATGCCTTTTAATACTGGAATTAACTTCAACAACATAGCAACGCCATATAAAACAATCCACCCTAACATTGACGCAACTAAAAGAATAATTGGATTTTCATAGCTATTTCTACTCAATGAAATCTCTGTAATCGAATTCAGCCATAGCAAAAAACCAAATGCTATCAAACTAATTGGCAATACTTTTTTCCAGTCCATATGTATATATTTCTCTTTGTTTACTCCCAGTATATGTCCAACGAAATATAAGCAATAAACTGACGCTACTCTAGCCAATCCCATAAATGAAATATTATAAAGAGAACAATAATAACCTATTGCTAATAGTATAATAGAGACAATCCCCTGAGTTACTAATGTGTACTTGTAAAAAACTTTGCGGATAATGAAATCTATTAGGCAATATGCAATCGATACTAAGAAAAGGGTTTTAAAAAACCAAGCAGTTCCAAACAACTGCTCATCAGTGCTAAATGCAACCCCTTTTAGTAATTGTATAATCACTTGTCTGATAGTATATCGTTCTGTTGTTTGAATAAAAGTACCAGAAACATATTCAAGTATCTTAGGATTATCTGTATAAATGTTTATTTTAATAAAAATATTATGTAACAAAACAAAAATACTGTTCCAAACAAAAAAAGGAATTAGTAAATATCTTATTCTCTTTTTGACTACCATGCATACCGAATCTACAGTATCCGAACTAGATTCATTGTAAAAAAAGCCTGAGGCCATAAAAAAAACAGCCATATGAAAGAGATTTACAAATTTGCCAAAAGGAGCTCCTGCATGAGCAGCAACCATAAGTATAATACCCAAAGCTTTAAGCATATCAATCTCTTCGACTCTAATCTTTTTCCTCACCAATCTTTCCATTTATTAAATCTCTCTCCCAACACTTTTTATTATCGATTGTTATAATCTGCAATAATCACATGATTATTCATATTTACCTAATAATACATAATATGAATCTAGTCGATTCTTTAAAAAGAACAATTTTCTTTCAATTAAATCTGGAGTGCTTCTTTTTGTCGATTTGCTTTCATTGTGAACAATCTTTAAATCCGGATAATATAACAACGTTAAATCATTATCCCTACAAGATTTGGCAAGTAAATCTTCTTCTCCATATAAAAACGTTTCGTCACATAATCCATCCAGTGTATATAGATTAGAAAATATTAAGAAGCATCCATGCAACTCACAGTTTAAGATTGGTTCTGAAATAAGTGAAGCCTTTTTAGACAAAAGTTTCACCTTTACCTTGTTGAAGCACAAATACATTATGTTAATAACTGGTACTTTCATAATTGCAATCTGCTTCTCTGTTTTTTTTATACACTTCTTTACTTTTTCTTTGGAATCAGGCTCATTAATCATCGGATTAGAATGCGAAGGCAGAACATCTGGCCCCATTACTGCGAATTTGTACTTCTCATATGCAGTTTCAATTTTATCAGTGAATGATTCATCCAAAATGAGAGTATCACTATTAATCATAGCTATATAATCACATTCAATATTATTTCTAATATATCTGAATCCGACATTATTGCCTCGGGCAAATCCCAAGTTTTCATTATTCACCAGCAATGTTATTTCAGCTTTTCCTGCGCAAAAAGCATTCAACTCATCAATCTCATTCTTACTCGATCCATTATCAACAACTACTATATGATAATCACTACAATTTTTTCTAATAGATTCTTCACATGCTTTAAGTTCAGAAATGCTATTATAATTTAGTATTAAAAAAGTAATCTTTGGCATAAAAACACAAACTCCCTTTCATCAATAAATCACACATAAAGTTCAAACATTTCATTCATCAAAAATCAATGAATACGTACCTAACTCCTTTTGCCCATAAAAGGCCATCTTGTTGAATTATACAACCCAGTGTCATATGTTGGCAATTACTTATTAATACAAAGTTCATATGTATTATCCAGTTATCGTATGTAACTTTTCACAATTAGCACACAAACCAATCCTGGCATTATATATACATCTTTTTTGATCTTAATCAGAATCGAGTAGGAGGGAAAATAAAATAAATTTTCCCGACCTCTCACACCACCGTACGTACGGTTCCGTATACGGCGGTTCAATCAACTTAACAAGTAACACATCTTTCGGTGTAGTAATCTAACATTGAGACTAATCCAAAGCGGGTTAGTC
>JAEEGL012505467.1_pt1 | contig 12031 bp, 4 predicted proteins | sample 9134231 | NCBI WGS metagenome assembly JAEEGL01 (sample SAMN16246548, study PRJNA631951) | gut metagenome | biome: gut microbiome; feature: rumen; material: fiber-attached | host: Bos | place: Iran: Karaj | collected 2018-10
CAGAAGGACGAACGGCAGAAAGCAGCAGACGTTCGAAAGAACTACAAGAAGCCAATACAGACGCGCGTCTATAGCCGTTATGAAGCCCCTAAAAAGCGGCAACAGCACGGGAACAAGCCAAAACAGGGCACCGATGGCTATGGCCGTCAGCGGAATCGGTATCACATCGCGATCTGCACATTCTTTCGGAGACATCGTCGAAAACTTCCGGGATGCGCTCCAAAGCATGTTTGCCGTAATCGAGAATCCCCACGCAACGCACAGCGCGCAAAGCAACGCGAGCAACGCCATCCAGCACCTGCCAAAAAGAACGCGAAACGCATCACACATCGTGGGAATGTCATGGACCTTGGCAAAGTCCAGCGCCCTGTAGTTGGTAAGTATGATCAATGCGATTGCAATGCCGATCACGATCGGCAGGAAACCTATGAGGCGGAATATCTTGCGCTGCCAGCCCAGCATTTCCGGATGCGACGACCAGCGGCCGAGCGTATCGTTCACGAAGTCGCTCCGCCAGTTCTGCGTCTTCTCAGCATCTTCACGACTCTCGTCAGACATTATCATCCTCCGCCAAGTCAGAGACTGCTTCAAAAGTGAGATGGCCTAACGCATCGTCTTCAGCGTCAGAACAAAACCTCACGCGAATTTCCTGAAAGAGTAGCGCCAAAAGGCTGGTTTGCCCGAGTTCGGGATTGCATTCCGGTATGAAACGAGACTGGTCGGCCTGCGAGCTGATCCGCAGCCGGTCTATCCCGTCCGTATTGACAATGCTGCTGTCCGCGAAATAGATGCGGGCGTTATCAAGCCCGAACTCGTTGACATGTTCACCCGTGACAGCCCCTGAAGCATAGAGGTAATACCCTCCGTCCTGCAGTTTCTCGTACCATTCGAGCAGTCCCGCCTGCACCTCCCGAAGATGCTCCTCGATTACCGATCCTTTTGCCGCCATTCTGGCGGCATTGGTAAACCGTGCGACGAACGCACGAATCTCCCACGCAAACAGCCTTGCGGGAAAATACCCGGCAGGCACCTGGTCCACGGAACAGAGGGCATGCCAAAGCTCGGAGAAGTTACGGACGGCAGGCAAGGGGACGCGACTGCCATCCGCATTTTCCGACCACCAGAGGGCGACTAGCCTATCCAAACTGGCGCGAAGTTCCTCCTTCATCGTGATGCTGTATGGTCCGAAGAGCTTGCGTGTACGCTTAAGGAAGGTTTCCCGGACACTCTTGCTCTCCCTGTCATTGTCATACTTCACCTCATCGGGAACCTCCGTGGCAGCCCGTTCGGAGACAGCGGGCTGAAGCTCGGTAAGCAGGATGTCCCGCGTCCGCTTCAAGAGAGCCCATGCACGAAATCTGTGTGACCTCAGAACAAGCTTATCGCGCATCAGCACTGCGTGCGTAAGGAGTCTGCGCGCCATGCCATCACGCTTTTTCATCATCGCATCGACATGTTCGCTCTCCTCTACCAACACGGCGTGCCCTCGCCGCCCGGCACGCGTATGGCAAACGCACATCAGCAAAGCCGCCGACATCGAACCAAAAAGGATGAAGGCAAAGAAAAACAGCGCCAAAAGCCATGCAGGAGTCTTCAAGGCCAGAAGGCCGCACACCGTGTGCACAAGGTAGTAGACCGACGCACCTAGGGCGACACAGACCACCGCGACAATGACCATCGACAGACCGAAGCCGACGTAGTGTCGTTGCGCAGCTTCTAGCTTGGGCGCGTCTGACTTTACCTTCGCGGCAGCCTTGATACGTTCCTGTTCAGCCGCGACGAGGGCACACCAGTCCCGCCGCGGATCGCGGTTGTCCACTACGGACGACTTCTGTATCTTCGCGTAAATCCTGCGTTCAGCCTTCAAAAGGTTTCCCGGCGCCCTATGGACCGCCCTAAATACGTCCTTCGAATCATGCGTGTCCGACTGCCGACCATACGATATCTTCCATCCTGGCATGGCCCGCCTGACATCCTCAAGTGCCGGCCTCCAGCGTGCGAGACTGCACGTATTTTCAACACAGGCTACCGTATCAAACTCTGACCACCCTCCATCGGGGATTTTTCGGAAACTTGCCCCGCCTTCCGGCTCCAATTCCTTCACATTGGGAAACTTCACGTCAGGGTCGGCGCGCAACAAGGCAAGCCCATCCAGCGAATCCGCGTCCGCAACAAGATCTTGGACGGCAATGTTGGCCTTCGCCATCACTTCGTCCACCATGCGCTTGTCCGACTTCGCCTCGATCTCCGAGACGCAATCCAGGCTACGCCAAAGCTTGAGCCCGGGAACCTGCCACCAACGCACCTTGCTCTTACGCGAGAGTAAAAAGGCCAGAAGGAGACGCCCCACCATGACGTCCCATATCACGGCAGAATGGTAGAGTTCCTGCGAATCCCGCACACAGAGGTTGTAATCCAGGAAATAGCAAGATTGAAACACCTTGCGTTGCCGCTCTTCTGGACCGATTGACGTGTCGCGGACATATTCGTCGCTACGGTTCTGCCGGACGCAATCCATGAAACGTTCCACATCCGACCTGCGCAGGGAGACCTGTTCTCCGCGCGCCACAATCACGAGCACGCTCTCCATCGACTGGAGGAGCGTCTCATTGCGGAACCGAATATTGAGTGCCCGGCGAAGCGCCCGCCCCCATTTGACGATTTCCTCAAACGATTTGAACGAGGCATATCCATTCGGTCCCCGCCGAGAGTCGAGAAACACGACATGGACCATCACCGAACTCAACAGCCCGGTGATCAATCGTTCATTATGCTGCTTCTCCACGTCGTTCAATGGCGTCTTCAAGCCGAAAAACGAAGGTACATCGGGCTTGAAAACGCCATCTTCCGTCTTGTCCACATCTGCGGAATATCTCAAGTTATACGGCCAGAGATATATGGATGGGCTTTCGTCGTCACACTCCTTCCTAAGCCCATTGGAATTGACATCAAAGACGCGGAAGAAATTATCGGGAAGCACCCCGGATTTCCGGAGCGCCTCCCGTTCGGCCTCAGGGGTAATAAGAACGAAAGGCCTGGTCATCTACTCAATCACCCTTCAAATAAGAGTGAACTTGCCGGCACGGTCGTGCAGATCGGCCCAAAGCTTCGCGTCCTCCCCATTGGTCTTGGCGCCGCGGGCGTTCAGCCACTTCTGGAGCGCAAGGACAAGCTGCTTCACGACAGCGCCGCCGACGGCCGGCGCAATGTTCTTGCGGAAGAGATCCAGCTCCTTGACTATCACCTTGCGCACGGCAGTGCCGGCGGCCTTGCTTTCCTCAAGGGCCCTCCCCCCTTGTTTCTGGAGACCCGTCTTGCCCTTCCCGGCAATGAAACTGCGAAGCGTGAGAATCGTGCTAAACTCATCGCCCTTATCCCAGTAACGGTTGTCGTTCTCATCAAGCGGCTCACGCATGAACATGAGCGATTCAACCTTGCTGCCCTTGCCAAGCAACGGATAATCACTCCAGCCGGCGGCCGCCAACGCTTCCCGGACGTTGTTCGGGATATCGCCAGAACCAAGAAACGCAAACAGCAATGCGTCATACGTCGCGTTCTCACGCTCCATTGCAGCGCTTTGATTGCCACCCCAGGCCTGCCATGGACGCCAACGCGTGCTGGCCAATCCCGGCTCGCGGATGAAAATCGGAGAGACGAAACCATGCGTATCGCGCTGTTCGCCCCACTTCACTTTCGCCGCCGGATTGTTCTTGATCGGATAATAGTATGCGGCCAGTTCCTTTTCATCCTCGGCCTTGACGAGCAGGCGCGAGAAATCGGCCTCCTTGTAATACTCCAAGGACTGGATGTAGTCAAACGGATTCTCGGCGTCACGCACGGTAACCGCCGTCGCGGAGTACACAATAATACGATCCTTTGGAATCAATTCACCATTCGGCGCATCGGAAAGAACCGGCTTCAGCACCTTGCCTTGGAACTTCGCCTTGACGTGCTCACGAAGGGCTTTTGCATCGACTTCGCTTGAATCGGTTGGAATCAACGCAATTGCGTTCAGATAGCTTTCATGCGCATTTTCCTTGAACTCCATCCAGGGCTTGCAGTCACCGGCCATAGAGGTCACAATATCATCCCAGAGCCGGTCGTAACGGATACGGAGTCTGCCGTCCTCATCGTCAAATTCCGTGATGCCTAGATACTTGCGTAGGCGATCCTTGATGTCGCCGATGACATCCTCGCTGCCAGCGCGCGCTGAAAGCAATTGATTCCAGAACTTTACGTTCCCCTGAAGCACCTTGCGGAAACTGAAGTTCCTCGTCATGAAGTCCGAGTTGTTCTCAAACTTGAGGGCGACGTTGGCCGAAATCAATTCCACAAATTCTTTGCGGATTGCGTCCGTCGCATCGTCAAGGGTCGGATAGACATCGCCCCTGACAAGATCACGGACAAATCTGGACAGGCACTCCTTGATGGGCTTCTCGCACTTGTCGATGTTTCCGCGAACAAGCTTTGAAACGTTCTCGCGAGACATGATCGGCTTCAACACACGCTTGTACACGTTCGAGGTGGAGTCCATCTTGGGCAGGGCTTCATAGACCTTGCTCTCGTCCTCTTCAATGAAGAGTTCTCGATAAGCCTTGTCGATATCGCCCTCCTTGACGCCGCAAGACCGGCAAAGCTCGTTATCAAAGAATTTCCCAACCTTTTCCAGTCCTCCAACAAGCGTGTCAAGCGACAGTTCAATTTCGTTGAGGGCTTCAATTGCCTTGCGGAACTTGCCGACAATTGACTTGCGAAGCTTGAAGTAGAGTGCGCAGGTAATGTAACTCTGAAGCGCGGCAGCAAGGCCATCGATCTTCGCCTTGGGGTAACGCTTGAACTCCCATAACTTCTTTCTGGACGCGGGTTCGAGCACTTGCTCAATAAACTTATGCGCGCAATCGTCGAGTTTCTTGACAGAAACCGAGTCGTCGATCTTTACGCCGAAGCCACCGTTGGCATCAACGCCGAGGTTGGCAATTGAAGCCTGAAGACGTTTTTTCATCTTGCCGAGCACGGCAAGCGCACGACCAACCGACGGTTCCATGCGCTCCTGCGTGGCATTGGAGATGATACCCTCCGGGGCAAACGCGCCGAGAACCGTCTTCTGAATCTCCTTCTTCAGATTGTCCTCATCAAGTTTGAAATCCTTTAGCGTCTTATCGACGAACTGCTCGTCAAAGTCGTCCATCGCCAGTATTTCTTCCACCGCAGCCCTGGCTTCGTCCTCGCTCTGGCTGTCCAACGCCTCGACAAACGCTTCGGTCGGAGTGGGATAGGCGATGCCATCCTCCGACACGCCTTCCGCCTGCCAGCCAAGGTTCGCCTCGGCATATTTCGCCATCAGACTTTGGACAAGAGTTGACTTCTTAAGGTTCGGCACGATGAGGGACACCGTCCTGATGGCGTCGTCCACGCAGAACTTCGTCTTGACAAAGAATGGAAGGTCCTTCTCGTCAACGTCGCTGTAATCGCCCCCCCTCACGCCGACAAGCTGATTGGCCTCATCGTCAAGTATATAGGCATCCTCTTCCGCCGCATTCCAATCCTTCCGGTCCTCTGGGCGCTCCGATGCCGGCATGTACAGCGTCTGGCTGTATTCGCGGCGAACCATCGACTCCATATAGCGACGGATCGGAATGGTCGGGACCTCAAATGTAATCGCGCCGAAGCTCCGAACAGATTCATGCCGATTGACGGCTCCAGGGCCTATGAATTCGTCCTGCGCGACCATCGCATAAAGCGCGGCCGCCGCCATCTCATGGTACTGGTTGTTGTTGTCGAGCGTGGCAATGCCGTTATTACCGAAAATCAGGTATGCCGTAGTGATCGGCGACATCTCGTTGTCTCCGTCCGCCGGGACGGCAATCACATCCGTCGATGACGTGTACGGCCTAATGCCGCGCTCGTCATACCATGCCTGTTTCTGCGCTTCATTGAAATCGGACGGCGGTTCAACGCCAGGATAGACCAGATCAACTCCAGGATTTCTGAGATTGGGAAGCGCGTACTGGAACGTGCGGATGACGGGCTGCATCATCCATGCGGAAAGTTCCGACATCGCCGTCAGCGAATTGACGCTGAGGTTAAGACGTTCATTCGGGCTGCCCTCCACAACGTTTTTGAAGCAGCTGGAATCGAAGAACACGCCAATCGGATTGTTGACAAAGCCCATCTCACGAAGAGTCTGAGACACCTTAAAGGCAATCGGCTGCCAACATCCACGGCCCGTGCCGCCGGCCGTACCCGCGACAATTATGACATTAAGGCCAACTCCCTGCGCGTCAGTGTTCCGAATCTGGATCGCCTCCACAACCTCCTGCAAATCACGTTTGAGGTTCGGAAGATAATTCCATGTCGCAAGAAACGAGACCGGCCCACATTGTCCCGCCCCCTGATTAAGCCCCTCGGTGATGTTTTGCGCGCGGAAAGGGTACGAACGGATGGTCAAGGACGGATCATCCGGATCATGCTCGGGCGAATACCACCAGTTCTGCTTCAGACGGCCGAGTTTCTTGCTGGCCACCGCACGCATCTCCTCGGTAAGCGATTCGTCATCAACCTGGCTCTGCAACTCGTCGAAAACGGGGCGCACGAGTTCCTCAAGGTTTGTGATGTTACGCGTCACTTGAACAGTCTTGACGAAAGGCATGCCCGCATTGCCGACCTGCGCCCGGATGCTGGCTTTGAAGGCCTCCGTCTCGGAAACGTCAAGATCAAAGATCATGTACGAGATATTCTCGCGCAACACCTGCCGGCTCTCCGGATTGCCTGCCAACAGCTCGTTGACGCGCATCAACGTCTTGATGCCGGAACCGCCGCAACCGATGAACAACGTTTTATTCTTCATTCTTTTGTTTCCTTTCTTGAGTTGAGATGATCAATCGAAAACGTCAGATTGCATACTGCCACATCGCCCATGCACACCATGCAATAACGGCAAGTGTCAGAATGACGAACCACACCACATAGCCGTGAGAGACATGATTTGTGTCAAGCGCGACAAACAGATACTTCAGCGGCTGTCCGTCACGTTCGATAGACTGTGGGAACACCTGGAAGACCTTATCCCCCTGAATGATGTTTGTCCCAAAGAAGTTATCGCTGGGAAGCGAACTCCCCCTGACATACGGCCGTCCATTGTTCAACCCTATTTTTATGGCAGACATGGGGCTGCAGTCTTTCGCAAACTTCTTAAGCCCAGCAGACGTTGACTTCTTGTACTTGGCGAGCTTATGGATCGGCATCAACGCAAACTTGTCCTTCATGCGCCAGAAATGCCCAACGATCCCATCCTTGTAGCCTTTCCCGAACAGCCGGAAGAACGTCTTGATGCTTTGGTCGCTTGAGGTGTCCGGCCGCTGACCGACATAAAGCTTGATCCTCCACCCGGCAGGACCGTTCTTCAGGAACAACCATGCCAGAATTCCAATCGCGAGCAGAGAAAGCAGCGTCATGATGACGACAGCCCACCAGCCGTAACGGATACGGACTTCGCGGTCCGTATATGAAGGATCGGTGCCGGACGGACCGATGGCCTGAAGCCCGACCACCATCTCGCACGGTTTCTTGGGCGCATGAACCACTGCCTCGGATTTGCCACGGTATTCTGTAAGTTCCTTGCCGTCGACCGTCCAGATGAGATCCGTGAAATCCCCCTCCGTCTTGCTTTCGAGATGGAGCTTGCTGCCGACCGTATAGTAGGACCCCTTTTCCTTGATGTCGAATTTTGCCTTCGGCGGGATTATCATGACCTCGATATTCGCCGAAGAAGCGGAGAAGGATTTCCCGCACCGCGTACACTTCGCAGATGCCGAAATGGAATATTTGCCGTATTTCCCATAGGTGTGCGAAACGGCCGCCCCCTTGGCGGTGGTGCCGTCGCCAAAGTCCCAAATGACATCCTTTGCCTCCCCATTCTTGACGGAGAGTTCCACGTTGACGGGCTTGTTTAACCCAAACTGGGTCTTTGTGACGCCGTCGTCGCCCTTCGGCAAAACGACCGCAAGCTCAAGATCAGGACATGCCGTCGAGACAACGACCGACGTGCTGAACACCTTGCCGCACTTGGCGCATTTGCCCTTTGCGGATATGGTATGGGACTTCTCGTCAGAATAGGAATGCTCGACATTGTCCCCCTTCGCCTTGGCCCCATCTCCAAAATCCCACGCTATGTCGGACAGCCTTCCGCCATCGGCCGCAAGCTGAAGGTGAATCGGATCACCGGGCTTGAAGGAACGCTGCGGGAGTCCGTCCGTGCCCTTCGGGAGAACGATGTCGGCAATAATGTCATCGCAGGCAAAAAACACGGTAACCTTCCCGGACGAAACGGTCGTTCCGTCCGGCAACTTGGCGCGGGCAAAATACTTGGCCGTGACCAGGGCAGAATTGTCGGGGACAACCTTCGGTGCGTTAACCTTAAGTCCGTTGCCTATCACCTTCTCCTTGCCGAGGATTTCCGCGACCCATTCGACCTTCGTTGCGTCCACCCCTCCCTTGCAGGATGCCTCAAGGGCCACCTGATCTCCGAAATTCGCCTGAAGCCCGTTCGCATCGCGATTCCCGACCTTGGCGCTGACAATTTCCAATGCGGCAAAGAAACTGGTCTCCACATCAACCGAATGGGCCGTCTCGGCATCGCTCGCGTCTTCAACCTGGATCATCAACATGGAACCATTGCCAAGCGAAACGTCTGGCCTGAATACGCAGGCGGACACTCCTCCCTGTACAGGCTTTTTCGACGAAAAGAGTTCCTTGCCCTTGCATGTCACCGTCCATTTGACTTCCTTGATCGACTGCCCTTTTACCGACGCCTTCATTTCAAGATCCTTGCCGACCTCAACCGATGCGCCGCTTACCGGCTTGTCGATACGGACCATCACATCCTCGCGCTTTATCGAAAAGGCAACAGGAGCGCTCTTCAATTCTCCCGCACGGCCTTTGACGACGGCTGTCAATTTATACTTGCCGCCCTTAAGAGACTTGAACTCCACCGGCTTGGATGCACCAGCCTTATTGTCAACAGATGAGGTCTTCACATCTGTTGCATCTCCCGAAACCTGCCAGTCTATCGTATCAAATTCGCCCTCGACATTGGCCACCGCCTGAACCGGGACGCCAAAGTCAAACTCCTGTCCCTGATACGGCTCGGCTATCTTGACAAAAGGCTTCACCGCAACGTCAACAGGCAAACAGCATTCACCAGAAATGCCATGTCCGAAAAACACGCGCACATTGACGGAATGCTTGCCGCTTTTATCAAAAACGTATCCGTTCAGGGTCTGCGATTTCCCCTCAACCGCCTGACCGTCAACAGACCAAGACCAGCCTTCTGCCTTTGAGACGGTTTTCGCCGAAAAACTCGTTTTGTCACCGGTAACAGGCTTGGAAGGCTTGGCGGAAATGCTAACGGATGCATCAATTGCCTGGACGTTGATCGTCGCGATCGCATCGATAAAACCACTCTTTGCAGCGGTTGCGGTTACCACATACGAACCGGCCCGGTCAAACACATGTGCGAAGCCATCAGCTGCCGCTGGCCTACCGTTGATCTTCCAGCTTACCGAAGCCCCTTCCGATGATTTCGCGGAAAACTTGACCGTATCTCCGACCTTCACGTAAAGCTGACTCGCTCGCGGCTCTATCGACACGAACGACAACGCACCAGGAGCCGCAAAATCGACAAACACGGGATTGGGCGAACTAATTGAGACGTCCTTCCACACATCAGGAAGGTCAACAATCGACAATTTGCCGCGAAAAGCCTTTGGCGGCAGACCTGAAGGCAGATTGATCCTGGCTGTTCCCTTGCCAGGCTTAAGCGACATGCGTCCTTGGTATTTTCTCCCGTCGACATCAAGTTCAACAACCGCATTCAAACGCTCTAGATCCTTCTCGCATCGCGCGGGAATGGGAAGCAGGAGATCGGCTTTCATCGTCTGGGATGGTGTCGCCCCTGGATTCTTGAGTTCAGCGCCATCCGTCTTCAGTTCAAGCTTGTAATCGTCTTTTCGGTTATTGGCGATCATTTTGGGCGGTTTGCCCGCCCCAAGCCAACATCCACTCTCCAACGCCATCTTTCCATTTGCCGCATAACCCTTTATCCTGCCGATATAGTCATGCGCAAAGCGGTCGGCATCACTGCTCCTTGGATAAATCACCTTGACCAACCGCGACTTCGTTACCACATTCCCGAAAAAATTCGTATGTGCGTATTTCTCTGGCCAATACTTCTCCGTACAATAGTTGTCACCATCGGTATACACATACATCCATACGCGAACTGAAGAATCCCTGGAAATCATATCTTCGCCAAATTCCACAGCTCTTGCCATGGTATCATACAGCAACGTCTGTCCGCTGCATATGCCAATTCCACTAAGAATCTTGGAGATGTCATGAACGGAATATGGGCCACGAGGGCCCTTGATGCTGCCGCTGAAGGGAAACGTATAAATTTCTGCATCAGGTCGCATCTTTGCGATTGTCGCCATTCGTTCCCCAAGCATCTGCCTCAAGACCTGATCGCGTGTTTCCGAAGGACGCCCAACTTCTTTTGCGGGATCACTCATCGAACCGGAACGATCGATCACAAAAACAACAACGTCCCGATGCTTCGGGCCAGCACGATCCTTGCCCAATCGCGTATGCACATCAAAATCAACATTCAGTACGGCACCAAACAACACATGCGTACCCGAACAGAAAAGCAACAGTGCCGCAATGGCAAACCGCGACATGAGTACACGAATCATTTTTCCGATTTTCATGTTTTACACAACCTATGGTTGACAAAGTCGGTATATTTTACCACAATCTATCAGGCACATGGTGATTTTTTCCAAAATATTTTTTTGGGTGCGGAAGTAAACGCACCGGTTTTGGTGCGGTTACTTCCGCAAACCACCCCTCTGACACCAATTTCATCATATCAATTCCCTGGCTTGATTTGGATTGGGGGATATAGTAAAATGTCCAATATTAAATTGCCACCATATCGGGCGCAATTTGATGAACAGGCTCAAGGTTCGGAATAAAATCTGCAATGAACAACCTTTTTTTGCTAAGACAAATGGTTCTGCGGAATATCCAGGGCCGTTTCCGCGGCAACATCCTCGGGTGGCTGTGGAGCTTTCTTCTGCCGCTGCTGATGCTCACGGTCTATACGATCGTGTTCGGCGGATTCTTTAAATCGCGGTGGGGCGCGAGCAATGAAGAAAACACGATGGTCTTCGCCACGGCTCTTTTTTCGGGAATCACTCTTTATAATATCTTTGGGGAAAGCGTCTCTGTGGCCACTTCTTGCATAACGAGCAATGTAAGCTATGTCAAAAAAGTGCGCTTCAACCTGGAGATACTTCCGTTGTCGCAGACTTTAAGCACATTTCTGCTGTCGCTTACATGGGTGCTGATGTTGCTTGTCTGCACGGGACTTGTCTTCCACCGTTTATGCTGGAGCTGGGTGCTGCTGCCGGTGACTCTTGCCCCGCTGGTGCTGTTTGCCGCCGGGACGGCTTTTTTCACGTCCTCGCTTGGGGTGTATTTCCGTGATTTGCAATATCTGATCAGCGTTTTGCTGCCGATGTTGTTTTTCCTCTCCCCCGTGTTTTACCGGCTTGGCAATTTGCCGGAAGAGTACCAGAACCTGCTACGATTGAATCCATTGGTATGGTTTATCGAAACCAACCGCAAGGTGCTCTTTTTCCAGTTAATGCCGGAATATGCGTCGTTGCCTTCTCTATCCGACCATCTGATCTGCTTTTCCCTCGGCGGCGCAGCGTTTGTGCTGGGATGGCTGTGGTTCAGGCAAACGAAACGGGGGTTCAGCGATGTCCTCTGAGGTGATCGTTTCAGCGCGCGGCCTGGGCAAGACCTACCGGATATATCGTCAACCGTATCACCGGTTGATCCAATGCCTGTCGTTGGGCAGGTTCAAGCTGTATCGCGAGGTTCAGGCATTGAAGGATTGCACCTTCGAAGTCCGCCAAGGAGAATGTCTGGGCATCATCGGTCGCAACGGTGCGGGGAAAAGCAC
>JAEEGL013694650.1_pt1 | contig 12031 bp, 9 predicted proteins | sample 9134231 | NCBI WGS metagenome assembly JAEEGL01 (sample SAMN16246548, study PRJNA631951) | gut metagenome | biome: gut microbiome; feature: rumen; material: fiber-attached | host: Bos | place: Iran: Karaj | collected 2018-10
CTGAGCATCCAGTTCAGTGGCAGCTACGGCAACAAACTGCTTAACTATACCCGTCGCTTCATGGAAATCACAGGACAGACGTCGAATGCCTTCACCAGCGTGCTCGACTATGCCCAGGTGGAGAAGATTGCCCCCAACGGACCAGAAGACTACCGTAACTACCACGTCACCAACACCGGCACCACCATGCCGAGGCTCTATACCGACTCATACGCCAATAAGAACAACCGTGTGAGCGACGCTTACATCGAGGATGGCTCTTTCATCCGCCTGCAAAACATTTCGTTAAGTTATACCTTGCCCAAAAAATGGATATCCAAGCTCTATCTGCAAAACGTCAAGGTGTATATGAACCTTCAAAATGTTTATACTTGGACCAAATACAAAGGATTCGACCCCGAAGTGGGAAGCCATCAAGGCAACGCACTACTCAACGGACTCGACTATAGTCGTTATCCCTCGCCACGCGTCTATACTTTCGGACTTAATATATCATTCTAATGAACAGGAGGAATAGCTTTATGAAAAAATATGTATTCTATACTGCAGCAATAGCTGCACTGATGATGACCGCCGGATGCGCTGACGACTTCCTGGAGCAGGAGAACACCTACCAGCAGAACCAGAAGACATTCTTCGACTCCAATGCCGCTGTGGCTGCCGCCACCAGTCCGCTCTACAGCCATGTATGGTACGACTTCAACGACAAGTTCTACTATGGTATGGGAGACGGACGCGCCAACAATATCACGGCACAGTATTCCGACTATGTCTATCCTTATACCAATTTCACGGAGACTTCGCTCTCAACGGGCCTGACCGAGGCGTGGGCGGCGCTCTATTCCGTAGTAGCGCAGGCCAATAACTCTATTAACAACATCCGGAATTTTAGCACTTCAAACGTGAGCGAGACGGCCAAGACACAAGCCATCGCCGAGGCTCGTTTCATGCGTGGCACCGCCTATTGGTATATAGCCTCGCTGTGGGGGTGTGCCATCCTTTATGACGATACGCAGCAACTGGTGGATAACTATGTGGTCTATGCCCAGCCACAGACCGATGCCATGGAGTTTGCCATCCGCGATCTGGAATATGCGGCGGTCAACCTGCCCAAATCACAGGGCGACCTGGGACGTGTGACCAAGTATTCTGCCTATGGCATGCTCTCGCGCCTCTATTTAGCCATGGCCGGACTGACCACCTCGGGCCGTTATGACGGTACCAATGTGGCCAACGACAAAAACCGTGGCTCGCGCAATGAGTATTATCTCGACATGGCCAAGAAAGCCGCCGCGAAAGTCATCGATGAGAGCGGCGCCACTCTGCTGTCCAACTATGCCGACCTCTTCGCGGCTAAGACGCAGAACAACAACGCGGAGTCGCTCTTCCAACTGCAGTTCCTCCCCGGCGCAGGTATGAACGGAGCCGGACAGAGCATGACCCGATTCCTGGCTTGGAGCACAACCGTGGGCGACACCAACGCATGGGGCGGTGCTACCTACTGCTCGTGGGACCTCTGGCGTGAATTCAAACAGTATGCCGACGCCACACTGGGCGTGAACGCCATCGACGACGCCGTGCGCCGTCACTATAGCGTAGCCTCCTATGGCGAGGTTTATCCTGAGTTGAGCGCCGACCCCGCTAATCCTTATATCTATGGTGAGACGGAGAATGCCAGTTCGCAGGGTGCCAACATCAAAAAATACGTCATCGGCACCAATAAGGTGAATGGATTCAGCGTGCCCAACAACTCTGGCATCAACACTTATATGCTTCGGTTGGCCGAGGTTTATCTCAACTATGTCGAGGCTGTCATGGGCAATGCCGGAAGCACCAAGGATGAACAGGCACTGAAGTACTTCAACGCCATCCGCAAGCGTGCGCAGATGCCGGAGAAGACACAAGTCACATTCGAAGACCTACGGCATGAGTTCCGCGTGGAACTGGCCTTTGAGGGACTCTATTGGTATTTCCTCATCCGCCGTGGCTACTATCAGCAACAAGAAGTGGTCAACTACCTGAACAACCAGCAGCGCAACGCTAGCTACTACGAGGCTTCGACCCATGAGTACAAACTCAGCGAGACCTATACCGCACCCGGACCGAGTGTCGATATCGCCACAGCCGACGACCTGCTGTTGCCCATGTCGGCTACCGACCAGACCAAGAATCCGCTTCTGAAAACCGATGTCAACGGGCACATTACCACCGAGGCCTACACTTTCGGTGAGCGTGAGGTGACCGACGGACAACTCTTTTAAAAGTAAAAAAGTAAAAGAGTAAAGAAGTAAAAGAGTAAAGAAGTAACATTTAGATAATAGGATAGTTATAAGTATAATCTAACAGATTCATATATGAAAACAATGAAATATTTATGGATGCTCTGCGTAGCACTCATCAGCATGGGACTCACCTCGTGTAAAGATGACGACGACAGCGGTTCGCAGTCGAAAGCCATGCGCATCGACAAGGTCTTCCTCCAAGATGTGAAGTCGAGCGTGCCCGACCGCGAGGTGAACTTCGCACGCCTGGGGCAGCTCATCCGCATACAAGGTGAAGGCTTCAAGGGACTGAAGAAAATCTATATCAACGGCTACGACACGTATTTTAACAACGCACTGCTTACCGACAATAACGTATGGGTGACACTCAACACCGACACGCCAGTGGAAACTGCCGATGACAATGTGCGCAATACCATCAGGTTGGTGAAAGACCAGACGGAGGTGGTCTATGAGTTCATCATCCGTGCTTCGTCGCCCAGCATTACCAGCATCGATAATACCATGCCGCGGCCGGGCGAGACCGTCACCGTGTATGGCAGCAACCTGCAAGAGACCACCTCTGTCACTCTGCCCGGCGGCATCGTCGTTAACAGTGGCATCGAGAATGACGAGGAGGGAAAATGGTTCTCGTTTGTCATGCCCGACGGCGTGACCGAGTGCGGAGCCATCAGCAGCGAGGGAGCCAACGGCACCGCCATGTCGCCCGAGTTCTTCAACGACTTCCGCTGCTTCATCATCGACTTCGAGGAGAACGGCAAGGGCGCACTCGGCTCGTGGAGCGCCACATGCAGTCCCGACGAGCTGGTCGTCGACCCCCTCGGCACCGGGCGCGGCAAGGTGGCAACGCTCATTCCCGAGTCTGACTACGTGGATGGTGTCTATGGCGCAGGCAAGGTGACCCGCTACTGGGCCACTGCCGGCAACGACGAGCCCACCGACGACTGGAACCGCATGACCGCCTATATCCCCGGCAATACGCCGGTGAGCGAGCTGGCCATCCAGATGGACGTGTATGTGGATGGCGTGTGGAGCATGACCGGACAGTTTGAAATCTCGCTCCAGAACAACCTCTCCACCTCGGGCTACGGCTCGGGCGACACAAAGCCCTCGACCAGCTACCTGCATCAGGCCGGCGTGTGGGTGCCCTGGCTCAACGCAGACGGCACCACCACTCCATACGAGACAGGCAAGCGCTGGGTCACCGTCACCATCCCCTTCAACACCCTGGGCAACTACAGCGACCCCGAGGCGGAATACACTTTCCAAAACGTGATCGACGACCGCAATGCCGGTTCGTATCGCAACCTGCTCATCTTCTTCGTCAACAACGACCTGGAGTTCAGCGAGGAGAAGACCTTCCCCTCGACTAACACCGGCATCAAGATCTATATCGACAACCTGCGCGTGGTGAAGACCACCGCCCAGACCGTCTCCGACTTCCCGGAAGAATAGAGACATAGTGTCTATAGTATCTAAATAAAGCAATATAAAAAAACAAAAAAAAGCAACTATATTATGAAATTCCATAAAATCATTCTACCGGCACTGGCGGCATCGATGCTGCTGGTGGGGTGCGACGAGCAAATCATGGAATGGCGCACACCCGAAGGGCACGGAGCAGTGACATCGACCGAACTGCCGCTCGAGGTGCGTGAGGTGCTGGCCAACTATGACAATATCAAGACCTACGCCGCACAATACACCCCCAACCAGATAATCGGACTGGGGCTCGGAGCTTCTATCTATCTGGGTGAAGATGGTCGCGGCCAACTGGCCAACGACAACTTCCAGATGATCACCCTGGGCAACGCCATGAAGATGGATGCCTTCCTGAGCAACAGCGGTACGCTGAACACCGGCACCGTGGATGCCGTGCTCAATGCCATGCCCGCCGACATGAAGCTCTACGGACACAACTTCTTCTGGTATCAGCAGCAGAACCAGACTTACCTGAAGTCGCTCATCGCCCCCACGGTGACCATCGAGACCGACGGCGACATCGCCAGCATCCTGAAAAACGGCTACTTCGACCAGGGACTGGACAATTGGAACAGCTGGGGCAACGGTTCATCGAAAGAATGGGACGAGACGGGCGGTATCGATGGCAGCGGCGCCGCCAAGCTCATAAACCCCTCTGATGCCGCTAACGCCTACTCGGCTCAGTTTGCACAGAATCTGAACGACCCCCTCGAAGAGGGCAAGACCTACGTGTTCCGCTTCAAGGCTCGCTCCGACTCTCCTGCTGGCAGTCTGGATGCCGTGATACAAAACAACTCTACATACGCGCAGGTCGGACTAGGCTCGCAAGCCGTGGGCACCTCTTGGGGCACCTACGAGAAAGAGTTTGTGGCCGGCGAGGGGTATAACCAGTTCTGCATCAATTTTGGTAAGGTGGCCGGCACCTATTGGATAGACAATGTGGAACTGGGTGAGCGTATCTCCGGCCCTACTAACTACTGCAACAACGGCTCGTTTGAGGACGGCACCACCGGGTGGACCGTCAACAACGCCGGTGCTGGCGTCGAGGCTGTGGAACTCAGCGACGCCGTCGACGGTTCGCACGCTCTGAAGATGACTGCCTCGGCTGGCAGCAGCAATTATTGGGACCTGCAGGTCAGTTGTGACCCCATACCCACCTTCCCCGGCGAGGAGGTGCGATTGTCGTTCTTCATCAAGAGCGACCAGGCAGGCAAGGGACGTGTGTCGTTCTCTGCCGACCTGAGCAACCGCTGGCCGTGGATGAATTGGACTGGAAGTCAAAGCAGTTGGACGGAGGCCTTTGAGACCTCTAACTCATGGACGGAAATCAATGTGGTGCTGCAAAAATTCTCTACCGACTTTGTGGAAGGCAGCGACACCTGGCAGTTCTTCATTGACTTGGGCACAGAGCCCGGCGTGACGTATTACATCGACGATGTGAAGGTGACGAAAGTGAGTGAAGAGGGTGAGAGTGCCAACGGCACCAAATGGTTCGCACCGCGCAGAGCCACCAAGATGGTCTATACATTCAAAACGCCTGAAGAGAAATACAACGCGCTGACAGGAGCCATGGAGAAGTGGGTGAAAGATGTGGCCGACTACTTCGCAGAGAAGGGTGTGATACCCGCCGGTTATGATGTCATCAATGAGGCTATTGCCGACGGCAATGGCAATGGTGTGCGTGGCCTGAACGGTGTGTTTGGCGGTTCTACCACTGATGATGACGGCAACACCACTTACGACACCGCTCCCACAGAGGATACCACCAATGGTTTGCAACTCAATTGGGGCAACAACCGCTGGTATTGGGGGTATTATGTGCCCGACTATGGCGTGAAAGCGTTCCAATATGCCCGTAAATATTTGCCGGCTGAAACCAAGTTGTTCATCAATGATTACAACCTCGAAACGTCGCCGTCAAAACTCGCCGCACTCATCAAGTGGGTGGAGGAAATCGATGCCGCCAACGGTTCGCCCATCGTTGATGGTATCGGCACACAGATGCACGTCTCATTCAGTCCCACCGACGATGAAGAGAGCAATGTCAGCAAACTGGCTGAGTTGAAGGAGCGTGTTGACGCTCACTTCAAGACGTTGGCCGCTACGGGTAAACTCATCCGTGTGACCGAGCTCGACATCGCCATCGGCACAGGCTCACCATCGGCAGCTCAATATAAGGCTCAGGCCGATGCCTATCGGATGATTTTCGAGTCGTACAAGGCCATTATCCCCGAAGCACAACAGCATGGTATCACCATTTGGTCGCTCACAGATGCCGAGGATGAGCATGAATACTGGCTGAAGGGTGAGGTGCCCAACCTGTGGGATGCCAACTTCCTGCGCAAGTGGGCGTATAAGGGCGTATGCGACGGTATCGCCGGCGAAGACCTCGGTCTGCAGTATGGCGGTAATGATTACAAAGCCTACTACGAAAAACAGAATGTTTCAGAAACCGTGAAGTGATTCATGGGTTATTGAGGAAAGCATCCATTTTCCCCTCCCTTGCATGGCCTTGCTTGGGAGGGGATTTTTTCTATTTGTTCCTCGCTTATTGGGGGATTTTTTCGATAAGTGCCTCGCTTTTTTCTCTCAAATAGGCTTTCAAGTCATCACCGCCTAATACCTCGATATCATCGTATAGACCAAGGATGAAACGGCCGATGCCGAGAAAACTGCACACCTCGATGTCTAAAAGCCAATGGCTGTCATCCTCCGCTGTGATGTGTGGTTCCGAGGCCGGATATTCCTCGCGCATCAGGTTGGTTGCCAAACGCCCCATGCGAAGCACCACGTGGTGGCGTTCCTCGCCGCTGAACATGAAGATATCGGTGAACACCTCTTTGTGTCCATCGCGGTGCTGCCACTCTTCGTCAAGCATCTCCACGCTGTCCATGCGTGAGAGCTTGAAGGTCTTGTTCATGCCCGAGGCAATCTCATAGCATCGCACCTCGCGGTTGTTATTCATGAAGTGAAACGGTTCCACCAAACGGTCGCTCGTTGTATTACTGTTGGGTGAGGAATAGCCTCGCAACCATACCTGCCGCTCGTATTTCACTGCATCGTATAGGGTGCTGACGATTTGTGCGTTTTTGCGCCGGAGCGTTCCATCGCTGAGGATGTGGAAGTCGTAGAACCGCTCGAATTTGCGCTTTAATTTGGCTATCACGGCATCGGGCGTATCTACCTGAAGAAGTAGCCGCTGGAGCGTGACGGCCTCGTCCTCGGTGAAATTGATGATGTCGAACAGATGCCGGAAGAAAGGTGATTGACGACTGAGTTGATAAATGCCGTTGTGATTCTCGAGCTTGAAACCCGCCTGCTCAAAAAAGTTCAGATAGTAATACATACTGCGCTTCGAGATGCCCGTCTGCTCGCATATCTCGCTGACGGTGTAGTGGTGGTTGTCGGCCAGCAGGGCCAACAGTTCCAACTCTTTTTGCAATTTATCGTGGCGCATGTATTGTGGTGGTTTTTCTACTCTTCAAAATCAAAGCTGAGTTCTTTTTCTTCTGTCAGGTGGAAGGAGCGGCGGTGGTAAGGTGTGATGCCATACGCTTCGATGGCGGCGCGGTGGGCGCGCGTGGGGTAGCCTTTGTTGCGTTGCCATTCGTACTGCGGGAATTCTTCAGCCAGACGGTCCATCTCATCGTCGCGGTAGGTCTTAGCGAGAATGCTGGCTGCAGCGATGGAAAGATACTTCGCATCCCCCTTGACGATGGTGGCATAGGGCAATGACTGGTAGCGCTTGAAGCGGTTGCCGTCGACGATGACCGCCTCGGGCCGTACTTTCAGTCCGTCCAACGCACGGTGCATGGCCAGGATGGAAGCGTTGAGGATGTTGATTTGGTCGATTTCCTCGGCAGTCACGATGCCCACAGCCCATGCGATAGCGTCGCGCTCGATGATTTCGCGCAACTGGTGCCGCCGTTTGTCAGTGAGTTGCTTGGAGTCATTGAGGTCGGCGTTCTCATAGTCAGCCGGGAAGATGACAGCACCCGCATAGACGCTGCCTGCCAGGCAACCGCGCCCCGCTTCATCGCATCCCGCCTCTATCAACCCCTCATGATAATGACTTTTGAGCATATTTTTATTAAAAGATGTTAAATTTTTGGGTAAATATTTGGAGTGAACTATTTGTGCACAACCCCGCCGTATTTTTGCCACAGAAAACGTGAGAATTCACAATTCATAATTCATAATCGCGAAGCGACATCTCAACATTCAACATTCAACATTCAAAATTCAACAATTATGACACATTCTTCAACCGTGGAAAACATCAGTTTCAGTGAGATGATGCGCCAATATTATTGCCGCATGACAGAAAAAAACGTAACCATTGGGCAGTCGCGGTGGATTACCGCCTCTGTTGTTTCGTTCATGCTCACCATTTTGCCCCTACCGTGCCCTGAGGTGCTCCGTATGGCCTTCATCGGTTTCTTCGCTTTCTCGCTGTGGAAATGCAAGAAAAACGGTCTATGAAAGAGCTTTGGCTAAGGGATGAGAACGCTAAACCCTCATCCCTCAACCTCTACACCTTTAAAACATCTGACTGACGCGCCGGATGCCAGCCACGAGGGCGTCCACCTCTTCGCGCGTGTTATAGAGCGCGAACGAGGCGCGTACGGTGCCTTGTATGCCCAAGCGTATCATGAGGGGTTGGGCGCAGTGGTGTCCGGTGCGCACAGCGATGCCCAGTCGGTCGAGCAGCGTGCCCATGTCTAAGTGGTGGATGTTGCCCACGAGGAACGAGACGACAGCATCTTTCTGTTCTGCCTCGCCGAAGATACGCATACCCTCGATGGTGCGCAGTTGTTGCATGCAATATCGGGTCAGGTCTTCCTCATGTGCATGGATGCGGTCCATGCCCAATGCAGATATATAATCTAATGCCTTTGCTAAACCCACCGATGCCACGAAGTCGGGCGTGCCTGCCTCAAATTTAAAAGGCAGCCGCTCGAACGTGGTTTTCTCGAAACTCACACTCTCAATCATCTCGCCTCCGCCCTGGTAGGGTGGCAACCGGTCGAGCCATGCTTCTTTTCCATAGAGCACGCCGATGCCTGTGGGACCGTAAATCTTGTGTCCGCTGAAAGCGAAGAAATCGCAGTCGAGTGCCTGCATATCCACGGCAAAGTGAGGCGTACTTTGTGCCCCGTCGATGAGCACGGGCACATCATGCTCATGGGCAATGCGAATCATCTCATCAATGGGATTGATGGTGCCGAGCACATTGCTCACGTGGGCCACACTGACAATGCGTGTGCGTTCGTTGAACAACTGTCGGTAAGCTTCGATATCGAGCTCGCCACGGTCGTTCATAGGGATGACACGGATGGCGATACCTTTCTTCGCCGCTTGCAACTGCCATGGCACGATGTTGGAGTGGTGCTCCATAACGGAAAGAATGACCTCGTCGCCCTCGCCCATGAAAGCGTCGCAGAATGAGGAGGCCACTAAGTTCATGCTCTCGGTGGTGCCCCGGGTGAAGATAATCTCGGAGGTGGAACGGGCGTTGATGAACCGTCGCACCGTCTCTCGTGCAGCCTCGTGCAGGTCGGTGGCCTGTTGCGAGAGGTAGTGCACGCCACGATGCACATTGGCATTGACGTTGAGATATTCATCGCGCATGGCATCGAGCACACAGAGTGGTTTCTGGGTGGTGGCGCCATTGTCTAAATACACCAGCGGCCGGTCATAGACCGTGCGCGAGAGTATGGGGAAATCGGAGCGGATATTACAATTCATAATTCACAATTCATAATTATTCGCAAGCTCATCAGCTTCGCAGTCACAGTTGACAAACAGAGGCGTCAGGTAGGAGTCATCTCTTACCTCTCACCCCTTACCTCTCACCCCTCATTTACACAGCTTGCATCCCTCGCATTTGCTGAGTTCGCCGCGGAAACGTTTTTCCACCAGATAATGGAGACGGTCGCGCAACGGGATGAGTGATATCTGGTCGATGACCTCATTGACGAAAGCAAACTGTAAGAGCAATTTGGCCTCGTGCAACGATATGCCGCGTTGCTGCATATAGAAGAGGGCGGCATCGTTGAGCTGTCCCACTGTGCTGCCATGCGAGCACTTCACATCATCGGCGTAGATTTCAAGCATGGGCTGGGTGAACATACGTGCTTCACGGGTGGCGCAGAGATTCTGATTGCGCTCTTGCGACACGGTCTTCTGTGCGCCATGTCGCACCAACACCCGTCCGGCGAAGGCGCCCACAGCTTGGTTGTCAAGTACGTATTTATACAACTCGTTTGACGTGCAGTGACCTGCCTGGTGGTCGATGAGCGTGTTGTTATCCACATGTTGCTGACGGTCGGCAATGACGCAGCCGTTGAGTGTGCATTCTGCTCCTTCGCCACGGAAAACGAGGTCGGTGCGGTTGCGTGTGATGCCGTTATGCAGGGTGATGAGCTGGTGGATGACACGGCTGTTGGCCTGCTGCTCGATGTAGAGATTGCTCACACGGGTGTTTTTATAGTGTGTCTCCTCCAGGCAATACAGCTCCAGTGACGCTTGGTCGCCCACGTAGGCTTCAATGACCTGTGTGGCGAGGAAACGCCGGTCGTCGGCGGCATGGTCACAGAACAGCAGTTTGGCGGATGCTCCCTCTTCCAATACCACCAGCACACGGCGGTTGACCATCAAATCGACATCCGACCGGAGGATATTGATGACCTGGATGGTACGCTCCACTTGTATTCCTTTTTTCACATAGACGAGCAGTCCGTCTTGCGCCAGCATGGTGTTGAGTGCAGTGATGCCGTCCTCTTTCGTATCAGCAATGCGGGCGTAATAGCGGCCGACAAAATCGGGGTGCGACTCTGCATATTGCTGCAACGATGTTACCACGACACCTTCGGGGAGGGTGCTTTTGGGCAACAGCCGGTTGTAGAACATATCGTTGACCACGAAGTAGAGCGACGTGCTGAGGTTGGGCACATCGCAGCGGAAAGCATCGTAGGGATTGACCGGTATCTCCAGACGGTTGAGGTTCAGACCATAGTTGGGCGCAAACAGCTCGTCGATATCAGTGTATTTATAGCGTTCAACCTTTTTTGAGGGGAACCCCAATCGCACGAAATCATCGAACGCTGCTTGGCGCACAGCGTTCATCGGTGCTGACGAGTGGCGGACAATCAGTTCCTCAGCTTCGCGGTAAAGGTCTATATATTGGCTTTCGCTTTTCATTCTTTTATTTTTTATAGTGCCTATAGTGTTTATAGTAACTATAGTATCTATAGTAACTATAGTGTCTATAGTATCTATAGTGACCCTACATAGAATCAGACTTGATCCAGTCGTAGCCGCGCTCCTGGATTTCCACAGCCAGTTCGGGGCCGGCGGTTTTGACGATGCGCCCTTGGTAGAGCACATGCACCACATCGGGCCGTATCATCTCCAACAAGCGGTCGTAGTGGGTGATGACGATGCGGCTGTTGTCGGCTGTCCGCAGTTTGTTGACTCCTTCGGCCACGATGCGCATGGCATCGACATCAAGGCCGGAGTCTGTCTCGTCAAGGATGGCCAACTTAGGTTCGAGCATGGCCATCTGGAAGATCTCATTGCGTTTCTTCTCGCCGCCGCTGAATCCCTCGTTGACGGAACGTGACGATAACTTGCTGTCGAGTTCCACAATCTTCCGTTTCTCGCGCATGAGTTTGAGAAATTCGGCAGCATTGAGAGCTGGCAGTCCTTCGTATTTCCGTTTCTCGTTGATGGCGGCACGCATGAAATTGGTCATCGACACACCGGGTATCTCCACAGGATATTGGAAGGAGAGGAAGAGTCCCTCATGTGCCCGTTCCTCAGGTTTCATCTCCAAGAGGTTTTTGCCGTTGAAGAGGATGGTGCCTTCAGTCACTTCATAGAGCGGATTTCCCACCAGTACGGCACTGAGGGTGCTTTTGCCTGAACCGTTGGGACCCATGATGGCGTGTGTCTCACCATCGCGGATGGTGAGGTCGATGCCTTTTAATATTTCTTTCTCGCCGATACGGGCGTGCAAATTCTTGACTTGTAGCATTTTTTGGAGTTTAGAAGTTTAGGAGTTTGGACATTAGCTTTCACCCCACAGTTCCTTCAAGCGATACGGAGAGGAGTTTCTGCGCCTCGACGGCAAATTCCATGGGCAGTTTGTTGAGAACCTCTTTGGCATAACCGTTGACGATAAGTCCCACGGCTTGTTCTGTAGGTATGCCCCGTTGGTTGCAGTAGAAGAGCTGGTCTTCACTGATTTTGCTCGTTGTGGCCTC
>JAEEGL013886054.1_pt1 | contig 12031 bp, 12 predicted proteins | sample 9134231 | NCBI WGS metagenome assembly JAEEGL01 (sample SAMN16246548, study PRJNA631951) | gut metagenome | biome: gut microbiome; feature: rumen; material: fiber-attached | host: Bos | place: Iran: Karaj | collected 2018-10
AGATATTCCATATTTATTATTCAAATATGATATTGTTGCACCTTTCTTAAAATCTTTCACTATTTTAACTTTATCATCTAGAGTCCATTTCTTATGTTTATCCATGAAAAAACACCTCCAAAGTTCTTTCTAAATAAATTTTAACATATTTATGTCTCTTTTTATTTAGTGTGAACTTTAAAGGTATTATAATCACTAAATCTTTTTTATTTTGACATTTTTATTTTTCATAGTATTTGATAATTCATGAAATTTTAAAGTTACACCAGCTAAATCACGTATATTCCAACTATACATTGAACTACAAGACTGAATATCTTCATAAATTTGGCCATTTTTAATGCTACAAAGTAAAACTTCATCCATTACATCTTCATGTCTTTTATTAGATTCCATAGTATAAGAATAACCAATAGTTACCCTTTTATCTTCATTTGTAGATATTTCATTGGCCAATTTTTTTAAATTCAATATTTCATTTTCATCATACCCTAAAGAACTAAAAAATAAAATATAATCATAATCACCTAATTCATTTGGCATAACTTTAAACATTTCAAGATCATAATAACTACCACCAAACAATCTGAATTTTAAATTTTTATAATAATCTCTAAGTGCTTGTAAAGATGACCAATATGCATTATGAGATAATACTATAAACTTTAATTCCTCACCACTATCTAACTTACTAATCAAATATTTTTCATTTTCTAACTTTTCCACTTTAAATCCCCCAAATACTTATTTTATCTAAAACCTTTTTCATACATTTTTTTCTTTATCATTTGTTCTAATTCATAACCGCTATATTTTCGAGATAATTTTTTATAAATTTTTTCATATTCTTTGTTTTTAATATCTTCATCATCAAAATTATATATTACATTCAATCTAGATAAAATAATACTTCTGTCATATCCAAGATTAATTAAATATTCCAAAATTTTCTTTTTTAATAAAATAGAACTTTTATTATGATTAGATTTTATTTGTTTATTTATTAACTTATCTATTTTATCCTGTTGTACTTTATCATTAAATTCTATAATACTGTTATTTATATATTCAATACAAATGCCCTTTTTCTCTAAATCTTTCATTATTTTATAAGGACCATCATTACTCATTTTTATCCTATCAACAACATAATAAGAAGCATATAAATTATCATCTAAATACTTTTCTTTTTTTAACTTTTCTACTACTTCATTTATTATCTCTTTAGAATACATTTTTTTATCTAAATATTCATATATTTCTTTAATACTACGCATTTTTATACCTAAATATCTTAAAGCATCCGAATAAGCAGTATACTTCTTATTTTCTTCTAAAAATACATTAATCATAGTATTATCTATTTCCTTAGTAAGTAGTAAATCATACTTTAATATTAAATCTTCATGAAGATTTAATGTTGAATCATCATCTAATATAATAGAATATTGTCCCTGAGCTAATTTCTTATATTTTTTAATTTTCATGACATCACCACAATAATATTATAACTAAAAACACAAAAAAAGGAATCAATTATCATTTTTTTTCAATGTAATTAATCCCTCAGACACTTCTTCCAATGCCCTTCCTATATCCTTTTTTGATACATAGTCTTGAACCGGCATTTGATAATGACCAGTTCTAAACATTTCTTTGCTACGCCTAGATGCAATATGAACTAATTGATATTTTGAATCGACTATATTTAAAAGCTTGTCTATAGATGGATATATCACTTTATCACACTCCCTATTTTAAGTTTACCTCTTTACACTTTACAATTCAAGTGATTTGACACTATTAGACATAAATTGACTTGTTGACAAAAAATTACATATCTTTATCAGTTTCTCTAACAATATATATAGGTCTCTTCTTTGTTTCCAAATATGTTTTAGATAAATAAATACCAATTATTCCAGTACAAAATAACTGAACACCACTAACCATAAAAATTATACACACTAAGCTAGGCCATCCTCCAACTGGATCAGACCAAATTAAAGTTCTAACAATTATAAAGATTATCAAACAAAAAGCTATAAAACAGAATAAAACACCAATCAAAGCAGCAGTAATAAGTGGTTTAGTAGAAAAAGATACAATAGCCTCTAATGCATATACAAATAATTTCCAAAAACTCCATTTACTTGTACCTGCTATTCTTTCCACGTTATCATATTCAAGCCATTTAGTTTTAAATCCAACAAAACTAAATATTCCTTTAGAATATCTATTATACTCACCCATATTAATAATTGCATCAACAACTTTTCTTTTCATTAATCTAAAATCCCTTGCACCATCAACCATCTGTGTATTAGACATTCTACTAATAATCTTATAAAATTTACGAGCAAAAAAACTTCTAATTACAGGCTCACCTTTTCTATTTCTTCTTTTAGCCGCAACTACATCATAATTATTATTTTTAATTTCATTATACATATCAATTAATAATTCTGGTGGATCTTGTAAATCTGCATCCATAACTGCTACCAAATCACCATTTGAAGCCTCTAATCCAGCATACATTGCTGCTTCTTTACCAAAGTTTCTAGAAAAAGAAATATATCTAACTGATTTATCACTTTGACTAAACCCCTTCAAAACATCCAAAGTTTTATCAATTGACCCATCATCAACAAATATAAGCTCAAAATCACTATCCATTTCTTCAGAAACTTTTTTAATTTTCTTATAAAAAAATGATAGTGCTTCCTCTTCATTATAACAAGGAACCACTACAGATATCTTTTTTTTCATACAATCCACCCACTAAATATTATCAATAAAATCTTCTATTATTTTGATCATGTTATTTGATTTTTTCTTAATTTTTTTTGGTTTAAAAGTTTTTACTCGTTCCAAAGCATCATCTAAAGAATCAAAATCAGTCAATCCAATAATATAATCTTCTTCAGTAAAATTATCAATAAGCTGTATTTGATGATCATTAGTATGTTCACCATACTTTTTAAGGCGCGCCACCGCAATAACTTTCTTATTATGTTTCAATGCACCAACTATAGTACCTACTCCACCATGAGTAATTAATAAATCACAATCTTTCAACAACTTATCAAACTCATCCATAGGCATTAAATCAAAAATTTTCATATATTTAGATTTAAATTTAGTACATCCAGCTTGAACAATAACATCATCTTTTATATTACCTTTTTTTATTTGACGTTCTATCTCTTTTAACAATCTTGGAAATGGTTTATCTTGAGTACCTAATGTTACTAAAATCATTTATAAATCCACCCCCCATAAACAGCTTTAGGATATAACTTCAACATACTTTCCCATTGAACAATAAATAAATCAGCAAAATGATATATTAATCTTCCAGTAATAGTCTTAGTATGCATATTTGCTAAAGTTTCTATATAAATAATTTTACTACCAAATATTTTACCTATACAACACATTGGTCCAGCTGTATGTGCTCCTGTAGTTATTATAGCACTTGGTCTTATTTTAAAATAAAAATACAAACTTTTAAAGCTATTATAAATCAATTTAAATGGGTAAATTATAAAATTTCTCTTAGTACCGTACACTAAATAATTAACCTTATTAGGATACTTTTCACGTAAAGACATATTATTCTTAGTTTTTTCAGTAATAATATGATAATCATATTTACTAAATAAATCCTCCAACTGCAACATTTCTGACAAATGACCACCAGTAGAAGATATAAATAAAATCTTTTTCCTTTTACGTTTCTTCATTATACCCACTCCATAATACTTATAACTTTATTATAAACTACTTTTATCTATAAAATCAAACCATTTACGACTAATTACATCAGGAGAAAACTCTCTTGACACCACTTGTGATTTTTTACCAAAGATTTTTCTTTTTTCAGCATTAGTCATTAAAAATCTTAATTTTTTAACAAATTCTTCTTCATTTCTATCTTTTATGATATATCCATTTTGATTATTTTTTACTATGTCACTCAAATCATTTTCTATTTCATAACAAATACATGGAAGTCCCACACTACAAGCTTCTATCAACGAAATAGCAAAACCTTCAGTAACAGAAGTAGTAACATAAATACTACTTTTAGATAACTCTTCTATTACTTTTTCATTAGAAAGAACTCCCATTAACTGAACTACATCATTTAATTTCAATTCATCTATTTGACGTTTCAAATTGTTAAACTCTTTACCATCACCAATAAGTTTAAACTTCCATCCTAAATCTTTAACTAGAGAAGCTATATCAATAATTTCATTAACTCTTTTACCATAATCTAATCTATTTACACTAATAACAACCTTTTTATCAAGATTAGACTTTTTATATATATTATTAGACATCATATTAGGCATTATAACTATTTTTATTTTTTTATTTTCTCTAAATAAATCTTTATAATCTAAAGACAATTTCTTAGTCAAAGCCATGATATAATCAATATTACCATAACCATATTTCATAGTTCTTAAATACTTTTTATCATTATTATGATATCTATGTTCTTGAACTACTTTTAAAACATTATTCTTACCATAATCATTCAATAATAAAGAAAACTTAATAGTAGTAGAAACCACAATACCACTATTTATTTTTTTTATTTCTTTTATCATTAAAAATTTCTTTTTTAATAAAATATCACAAGCTTTAAAAGCATTTTTTATAAAGGAAATTATATCCTTATTTTTAATTGAATTCATAAATTCATCTCTATTAGGACCACCATCATATAAATACTTAATATTAACTCTAGGATCAATATCATATAATTCATCTTTAAGATTATAAAAAGATATTATTGTAACATTCTTTTTTTCACAAAGTGCATTAGCTGTATTAATAGTAGCACGTTCTATACCACCTTGACCTAAATGTAATGCCAAAAAATATATATTTTCTTTATCAAGTTCTTTTTGTTCTTCTTTTTTAAATACACTCAAATCAAAAATCATAAGCAATGCCATATATATACTAACTGGAGGAGATGAAAATACATGACCAGCAATAAATCCAGCTCCTAATCCGACCATAGTTGAATATAAAAATAAATACTGTTCAATAGTCATTTTAAATTTATTTATCAAAATATCTTTAACAAGTAAAAATCCAACCATCATAAATGGTAATAAATATATAATCAAACCTAAAATACCATATCGTAATACTATATCAAAAAAATCCATTTCTATTAATTTTTCTATTCGAGCATCATCAATAGAATTTCTATTAGAAAAACCAATACCAAAAAGCTTTTCACCCAAATCTCTAGTTTTATAAATATTATAAACCCTAGACCACAATCTATCCCTAGAAGATAACATGAATTTTGGATTAGTATTATCTATTCTCGCTTGATTATTATTAGTAATAGTTTTATTATCTTTTTTTTCTACTTGTTTATTACTACTATCATTAGTAGTAGATTTTTCAACGACACTAGCATTATTCACTGAATTATAATATCTCATTCTTCTATTAATATTTTTCATAACAGGTAAATTAGAACTAATCAAAAATACAAATAAAAGCAAAACAATAGTCAAAACAAAGTGCGTCTTTTTATATTTTTTAAAGTTTATAATATAATAGAATAAAACCACAATAATTGCACCAACACATCCAAAAAAGGCAACTTTTGTCCCCATTAACATTACACTAAACAAAACCAATAATAAAGATAATACAATACTTAATTTTACGCTTTTATTTATATACAAAAATACTAGTGGAAAAATAATAGATAAAATAGCTCCTATTTCATTAGCAGAAAAGAACCAACCAACGACTCCTACTCCTTTATTTTTCGCATAAGAATTAAAACTAGTATTAGTAATAAAAGGAATAATAATTAAAAATGAATACACTAATAAATTTATAAAAAATATATTTACTATTTTATTCTTATCTAAAACTGCCTCATCATGCAAATTAAATAGACAAGTAAAAACTATTGGAAAATACATATATTTAAATAAATATATCCCCTCATTCAATAGAAAAGATTTGTTCAATAATTCTGGTTTAGTTAAAAAATAAATAACAGAAAATATAAATATCAAAAATATATAACAAATAGATTTTTTCTTATATTTAGAACTATTAAAAAAGAATAAATACACAAGCATTAGGAACAAAAACAATCCACGCAATATTACTCCAATAGATACCATTCCTATTTCAAATCTAGTCATTAAAGCTGTACCCAAATCCATAATAGGATGTAAAATCAAAAAAATATATAATAACTTAACTAACTTATTTTTTGCCATACTACCTCCTAAAAATCTTATAAATATTAAAATAGAGATCAAGCATCTTTTTATTATTTTGTATTAATCTATTAATTTTTCTTTCATATTTTTTATAGTATATATTATTTTTCCAATTATGAAAATTATTATCTAAAAAATCATATGCTTTAATAACAAACTCTTTAGACAACTCTTTATCATTGCCACTTCTTTGTCTAACTACTTGAAACATTACATGCCTAATATTTAAATACTCTATTTCTAAATAGAAATCATCAAATTCATCAATTTCTTTCATATAATTATTTATATCATTTAAAACTTTTAAAATGTCAAAAACCCTTTCATCGTTACTATTAGTTTCTCCACTATTTCTAACCATATAATAATTATAATAATTATTTAATTTTACCACTTTAAAAGCTTTTAATAAAACTTTTGGAATAGTCATTAAATCTTCATACTTAGTCTTATCATCAGGAAATCTAATATCATTAAAAAGTTCAGTTCTATAAAGTTTATTCCATGGTGCAGGATTAATAGAAAACAATAAATCCTTTTTTTCTACTAAATTAACATCGTCAAAAGATGGAATTTCTACCTTTCTTACAACATTACTGTTCTCATCAACTTCGTAATAATCCCATACAACAACATCTGCACACTTTTCCTCAATATAATTAAATGCCTCTTCTAATGCAGATTCACTAATATAATCATCACTATCAATAAAGGTAATATATTTACCTCTAGCTTTTTTTATTCCACAATTTCTACTAAAACCAATACCATGATTTTTATTATTAATAACTTTCAACTTCTTAGGATATCTCTTTTTATAATCATTTATAATATCAAGGCAACCATCTGTTGAACCATCATTTATAACTATTATTTCTATATCTTGTAAAGTCTGATTCACTAAACTAGTTAGACATTTACTTAAATATTTTTCTACATTATAAACTGGCACAACAACACTAACTTTTACCATTGATATCCTCCTAAGAAAAAAGAAAATTATTAATCTTCTTTTAATTTTGCATAAATTCTTGATATTTTTCTAAAACTTCTTTTGGTTTGCCTAGCATTTTAAATTCACCATTATGAATCCACAAAACTTCGTCACACAATTCTTCAATAGTACTGTTATTATGAGAAACTATAACAACAGTTCTTTTATCATCATTAATCAATTCCTTCATTTTATTATAACTTTTTTGTTTAAATTGAATATCCCCAACACTAAGAACTTCATCAATTAACATAATATCTGTCTCAAGAATAGCTGTAATAGAAAATGCAAGTTTTGAATACATTCCAGAAGAATATGTTTTAACAGGTTTATGAACAAAATCCCCAAGTTCTGAAAATTCAATTATTTCATCCATCTTTTCTTTTATTTCGTCTTCACTAAAACCAAGTAACAATCCTGATAAAAATATATTTTCATATCCTGTTAAATTATTTTGAAATCCAACACCTATAGATAATAAAGACACACTATTACCATGTAAATTAATTGTTCCTGAATCAGGAGAAAAAATTCCAGCAATACTTCTTAACATAGTACTTTTTCCACTACCGTTCTTACCAATAATACCGAGAATCTTTCCCTCTTCGACTTCAAAAGAAACCCCTTTAACAGCCTCAAATATTTCCACTTTACTAGTCTTTAAATGAAGCAAACTCTTCTTAATTGAAAACTTTTTTAACCCTCTATAACAAATTCTAAGATCTTTAACAGTTAAAGCGACTTTTCTCTTTTTATTTGTAACTTTCTTCTTCATATTATATCACCTTCGCATAACTATTCTCATATTTATGAATAATTGCAATTCCAGCTACACAAAAAACTATACCTATTGCAAGCCAAATTCCTAACCATTTAAAACTAGGCGCAACACCATCTATCAAAACAACCCTATATTGATCCATTATAAAAGCTATAGGATTTCCTTTTAACAAAAGCTTATAATATGGTGATGGTACCCTTTTTCTAATTGAATAAAAAATCCCAGAAAGATAAAAAACTAACTTTAACACTATATTAGTAACATTATATAAATCCTCTACGAATATACCAAAATGTAATAATATTGATGCAAACCCAAAAGAAATAATATATAAAACCATAGTAATAGGTATTACATACAAAACTGATGGCGAAAAAGGAACCTTAAACACTATCATTAAAATGAATACTAAACAAAAAGAAATAAACATTTTAAATAAATATACAAAAGATTTCTCAATTAATAAAATATACTTAGGTATATATACCTTTGTAACAATTGATTTCTTAGAATTAACAAGTTTAACACTACCAGAAACCATTCTATTAAAAAAATCCCAAGCAGTTAATCCCACAAATACAAAAACAGGAAAATAAGATTCACTAGTTTTAAATACTATTTCTACTATAAATGTATATATTAACATAAAAAATATTGGATCTAATACCCACCATAACCAATTTAAATAAGAATTTGCAACTTCTGCTTTTAAATCAGCTTTAGCAGCATAAATCGCATATTTATAATATTTTTTGATATTATTAATAAATTTCTTCATCTGAACACCTCTAAAAAAGTTATTACTACACAAGTATACCACAGTAGTTTAACTTTTTCAAAACATTTATAATCTGTAAAATAATGTAAACGTCAAAAAAAGGATAATTTTATTGCCAAATAATTGGACTAATAAAGTTTTTTCTATTATAATTAATATAAAGACAATGAAAAGGAGGTTTTATACATGAAAATAAATAAAATTATATATATACTAACAATTACATTACTTATATCAGTTAGTTCCATTATAATAGCTCACGCAGCTGATATAAATGCTAACCTAACAGGTAAAACTATCGCAACATATTATGTTAGAAAGGGACCTGGTACTACATATGCCAAAGCATATGGTGGCAACACTACTCCACTAAATGCCAATGTAACAATTACTAAATACTCATTAACAAACGATAAATCAACTGGTTGTGCATCTGGTATTTGGTATTATGTTACTAAAATAAATAACGATACAGTTAATGCCTATGTATGCTCTACTGCTATTAAATTAAATAGTGATCATTCAAAAGCAACTTCTGCTAGTGAAATGAAAAAAATGACTGATGCACAATTTGAACAATATTTAAAAAATGAAGGTTTCCCTTCTACATATTGGGCAGGACTAAAAGCACTACATAAAAAACATCCAAATTGGGTATTTAAAGCTGCCTTAACATTTAAAGATTGGAATTCAATTGTAACAGATGAAAGTGAACTAGGAATGAGTACTGTTTATATAAACTCTTCTAGAGAACAAGCTGGTTACGAAGCATACCTAGAAACTAAATATAGTAAATACTACGATTGGTCTAAAAATATGTTCTATAACTATGATGGTTCTTCATACTTAGCCAATAAACAAGCAGTAGCTTATTTCTTAGATCCAAGAAACTTCTTAACAGAAGATAAAATATTTATGTTTGAAGGATTAAATTATAGTGAAAACGCTAAAAATTCAGATATAATAACAGGTATAATCGGAACTAATACATATACATCTAAAGTTCTAGCTGCATGTAAAGAATTCAATATATCGCCTTCTTTCTTAGCATCAAGAATTAGACAAGAAGGAACCGTTGGAACAACAGCTACTAAGGGTGTTGGTACAAAATGTAATGGTCTTACTTATTCAGCAACAGGAAAAGAATTTAAAGGCCCACTATATAACTTCTACAACATAGGTGCAACAAGCAGTCCTACTCATGCAGTATACAATGGACTATGTTATGCAGCACAAACAGATAGTAATACTTTTAGGCCATGGAATACTCCAGAAAAAGCTATTCGTGGTGGAGCTAAATTTATAGGATCTGGATATATTAATGCAGGTCAATACACACAATATTTCCAAAAATATAATACTTCTGCTGCTGCTTCTAAAGCCCTAGGACACCAATACATGACCAATATCGAAGCCCCAAGTGGTGAAGGTAGCATTGTATTTAATAAATATAAATCTCTTGGACAAATAAATAATGATTTCGTATTCTATATTCCATATTACTTGAATATGCCTAGTAAAACTACTCTTCCTAAATTAGGAAATCCAAATAACTGGTTAAAATCTCTAAAAGTAGATAATACAAGTGTACCAAGCTTTAATGGAAATACAACTACTTATAATGTAACAGTAGCAAGTAACAAAACATCCGTTAAAATAGATGCTTTAGTAGTGGCTAAAACATCTTATGTATCTGTTAACGGAAAAGCTAAAGCATTAAAACAACAATCTAATACAGTTAACTTAACAAGCACTACTACTAAAATAAATACCGTAGTAACCGCTGGTAACGGAAGTACTAAAACTTATACAATAAATATCACAAAGAAAGGCACAACCCCTACCCCAACTCCTACGGCCAATAATACAACTTCAACAGTAACACAATTAATTTCAAAAGCTAATTTAAAACAAAAAAATAATTACTTAAATGGTATCTCACTAGGTACAACCGCAACTACTATAATAAATAATATCCAAAAAATTGATAAAAATGCTAAAGTTACAGTTACTAATGCATCTAACCAAACAAAAACAGACAAATTAGTAACTGGAGATAAAATTCAAATAATTAGTGGAAAAGAAACAGTAAATATGACCATAGTTATTTACGGAGACGCTAGTGGTGATGGAAAAATTACTATTAAAGACTTACTAATAGTTCAAAAAAGCATCTTAGGATACACTAAACCAGTTGGAGCCTATAAAGAAGCTGCTGATGCCAATAAAGATGGTCAAATAACTATTAAAGACTTACTTATAATTCAAAAAAGTATTTTAGGATATACTAATGTAAGTCAAATATAAGGGGGGCTTATGAAAAAGACACTATTTAAATATACAAGCATCTTATTAGGGACATTTACTTTACTAGCACCAATCATTGCTAACGCCGCTAGTGCTAAAATAACTGTCAGTGCAAACACCAATAATATTAAAATTGGTCAAACAGTAAAAATAACTTATAAAATTTCTTCATCTACCCCCCTTGGAGCTTGGTATTATCAACTAACTACTCCATCAAATTTCTCATTAGAAGGATGCAATAATGATTAGTGAGCTCATCAAATTTGTTTCATATACAATAATAATACTAAAAGTGCATCTGTAACATGTACCTTTAAAGCTACTAAAAACGGAAAAGGCACATTTAGTGTTAAAAACTATGAAGTAGATGCCTTTGATGAACATACAATGGGAACAACAGTGACCTCCACTACTGTAACAGTAGCAAGTTCCACCAAAGAAGAAACAACATCTAAAGAATACAGTTCCAATAATAAATTAAAATCATTAAGTATCGAAGGCTATAAACTAGATCCATCATTCAAATCAAATACTACAACCTACTCCGTTGAATTAGAAAACAATATAGATAAAATTAAAATAAAAGCTACCAAAGAAGATTCTAAAGCTAGTATTTCAGGTGATGGTGAAGTTAAAGTTTCAGAAGGAAATAATAAAATAGAAATAAAAGTAACTGCCGAAAATGGAGATGTTAAAACATATACTATCAACGCTTATGTTAAAGAAAAAGATCCTATCAAAATAAAAATTGACTCCAATGAATTCAATGTAATTAGAAAAGCTAGTGATTTAAAATCTCCTAACTCTTCATATAAAGAAACAACTGTTAATATAGAAAACGAAGAAGTACCTGCTCTAAACAGTGATATTACAAAATACACTCTAGTAGG
>JAEEGL014513783.1_pt1 | contig 12031 bp, 10 predicted proteins | sample 9134231 | NCBI WGS metagenome assembly JAEEGL01 (sample SAMN16246548, study PRJNA631951) | gut metagenome | biome: gut microbiome; feature: rumen; material: fiber-attached | host: Bos | place: Iran: Karaj | collected 2018-10
CCTTCTGCGGCAGGATGCAGCGATAGGGGATCTCCACGGGGCCGCAGTCGTTGATCTGGCAGATCGTGGAGTGCCACGCGATCACGTCGTCGAAATGGCTGGCAAAGGCGAAATCGTTGGCCGTCATCACGTATTCGCCGATCAGGCGGCGGCTGCAGCGCGTGCCGAGCTGCGGCGCGATGTCGTAGAGATACGCGTTTCGGAAGGCCACGGGGACGGTCTGCTTCAGGTAGTCGAGCGTCTCGCGCATCGTCAGGCGCGTCTCGATCTCCGTTTCGGTCTGGTCGCGCACCACGGAGCAGTCCCTGTTCGCGTGCCAGTTGTTCACCCAGCAGACGTCGTTCTGATTGCTCGGCAGGGCGGAGCTGCGGAAGCCGGCGACCCTCTGCAGCCCGGCGCGCAGCGCCTGCGCCTGCGCCGGATGCGCCTGCTGCCACTCGTAATACAGATCCCAGTTGACGCCGCCGATGCGCCAGACCAGCGCCGTCGTGTTCGAGCGGCACTCGGCGTCCGCGAGCGAGGCGTAGGGCGCGCCCGCCTGCACGTACAGGTCGCCGTCGCCGGTGGCGTCGACGACCGTTTTGGCGAGCACGGCCTTGCGCCCCTCCTTGCTCTCGAAGATCACGCCCCTGACGGCGCTGCCCTCCAGAATGGGGCGAACGCCCCAGCTGTGGTACAGCACCCGGATCGAGTCCGCGTGCTCCTGCAGCATCTTATCCAGCTCGATCTTGAGCTGGTTCGGCTCATAGTACACCGCCCGCACGAGACAGGAGGGCTTCGCGCCCTCGTAGCCGCCGCGGCTCACGCAGTCGTGGATCGCGCTCCAGGCGTGCAGCAGGGCGGGATCGGTTTTGCCGATCTCGTCCAGAGACGGCGCGCGCACCGCGCCGGGGATCCTGCCCAGCCGCGTGAACCACTCCTCCTGCAGGCCGCGCACGAAGGACTTGTCATACCAGCTCAAATTCGGCACCATGATCACATAGCCGCCCGTCACGTCGCCGCCCATATAGCCGTAGCGCTCCATGAGGATCACGTTCCGGCAGCCCGCGCGGGCCGCCGCGACGGCGGCGGAGTGTCCGGCGGCGCCGCCGCCGACCACCAGAACGTCGCACACCGCGTAGACCGGGATTTCTCTGCCCGGCTCGAAGATCGTATCGCCCATTTTCGTTCCTCCCGTTTCCGTCTTCGGATGCCTTCAGCATACCATGGAACGGGGCTTCTGGCAAGGCAAAACGATTTACATAATTTTCTTTTCCCCTTGTTCTTTTCAATAACCTGTGGTAATATACTGAATTGAGTACACATGCGAACTGCCCCGGCAGCGCGTGGATTCGGAAAGGAGGAGCCGCCTTGAGTATCTGGAATGCGATCCTGCTCGGCATCGTGCAGGGCGTCGCGGAGTTCCTGCCGATCTCCAGCTCCGGTCATCTGTCGGTTCTGCAGAACCTGTTTCATCTTCAGAGCGCGGAGAACGGCCACATGTTCTTCGACGTGCTCCTGCATCTGGCGACGCTGGTCTCCGTCTGCATCGCCTACCGCAAAGAGGTCCGGGACATTGTTCTGGAGATCGTCTCCTGGTTCAAAAAGGATCTGCCGCAGAGCCGCCGGCCGGCCGACCCGCGCGCGACGCGCCGCCTGATCCTGATGCTCGTTCTGAGTACGCTGCCGCTGTTCGTCGCCGTATTCTTCAACGACCTGATCGAGCCGCTGTATTACAGCACGATCTTCATCGGCATCGCGCTGATCCTGACGGGATGCATGCTCTACGTATCCGATAAAATGATCCCGGGACGCAAGACGGAAAAAAGCATGCGCGTGCGCGACGCGCTGCTCGTCGGCGTCTGTCAGGCTGTGGCCGTGATCCCCGGCCTGTCCCGCAGCGGGACGACCATCACCGCGGGGTTGTCTGTCGGTATGAACCGGGAGTACGCCGTCCGGTATTCCTTCCTGCTCTCGATCCCCGCCATCCTGGGCGCGAACCTGATCGCGCTCGTCAAGGCCTTCAAAACCGGGATCGACGCCTCTCTGATCCCCGCCTATCTGCTGGGCATGGTCGTGGCGGGCGTCGTCGGCTATTATTCCATCACGCTGCTGCGCCGCATCGCCAGGAAGGGGCGCTTCGGCGGCTTCGCGTACTACTGCTGGGCGGTGGGCCTGCTGGCGATCCTGCTCACCGTGATCCTCTGATCTCCACAAGATAGAATTAGGAGTGTAACAAATGGCACAGACCGGAAAGAACAGCTCCGGAACCGGAAGAACCGCAGTGAAGAGCCAGCCCGCCAAAAGCGGGAGCAGGAGCACGAGCAGGAGCAGAAGCACAAGCAAGAGCAGGAGCGGCAAGACCGCCTCGCGCCCCATCCGGCGGGAGGTCGGCGCCGTCGTGTGCCTGTTTCTGGCGATCTTCTCCTTCATCGGCTACTTCCGCGTGGACGCGTGGTTCATTCGCGTGTTCTGCGGCTTTGTCAAGAGCCTGATCGGCTGGGGCTATTATCTGTTCCCGCCGGCTCTTCTGCTGTGCGCGGCGATCCTGGGCTTCCATCGCGGCAGGCCCGTGACGCTGCGCCTTGTCTCCGCTCTGCTGCTGCCCCTGCTGCTCGGCTCCGTCTGTCAGCTGTTTTCCGGCAGTCTCGCGGACAAGGGCCTCAAATTCGCCGAATACCTGCGCACACTCTATGAGACGGGCGGAAAAATGACCTCCGGCGGCCTGCTCGCCGGCGCGCTCGCGGACGGCCTGCGCAAGCTGTTCAGCGTCTATGGCGCGGCGCCCGTGCTCATTATCGCTTTCCTCCTGTTCGTCTATATCGGCACGAACATCCGCCTTGACGGCGTCGTGCGCTATTTCAAAGACCGGCCGCATCTGGAGTATGAGCCAGAACCGGAGCCAGAGCCTGTACCTGCGAAAACCGCGGTCGTGACCGCGGCGCCCGCGGCTGCCCAGCCCCGCAAGCGCGGCAGACGCGAGATCGACATCCCGCTCGACGGCGAGACCCCGGACGGGGAGAAGGAACCGGAGGATATCGACATCGTCTTCCCGAAGCGGAAGCGCGTCAAGACGCCGGATGAGGTCCTCCTTGCGGATCCGGTCCGGCCTGCCGCGCCCGCGCCGGAGATTCCCGAGCCTGCGGAGACGGCGAATGCCCAGCCGGAGCGCTTCAGCTACACGCCCTCCGGACTGCCCGTAAACGCGCCGGAGCCGGCCAAAGCCAAAACAACGGGCATCCGTCCCGATTCGGCGGCGATCACGTCCTCCGTCGCCTTTACCCCCGCCGAGCCGAGCGCCCCCGCCGCTGCGGCGGCCGCTGCCGCCGTACCGGCCGTTTCGGAGATCAGCGATCCGCCCGCGCCCGCGCCGCAGCAGAAGACCGAAAAGATAAAGGCCGCCGAGGTCGCCGCGGAGACGGAGAGCATCGCCCGGGCGATCGAGGAGGACAAGAAGGAGGAGAAACCGGCATATCAGTTCCCGTCGCTGGATCTGCTCAAGGCAGGCGCGCAGACCGTCGCGGATTCGCGCGGCGAGATCGCGGTCAACCGCGAGCGTCTGGATACGACCATCCACAGCTTCGGCGTCAACGCTTCCATTTCCGGCATCACGCGCGGTCCCACGGTCACACGCTACGATCTGGAGCTGGAAGCGGGCGTGAAGCTCAGCCGGCTGACCAACCTCTCCAACGATCTGGCGCTCGCGCTGGGCGTGAGCAGCGTGCGCATCGCGCCGATCCCGGACAAGATCTCCACGGTCGGCATCGAAGTGCCCAACAAGGTCGTCAGCACCGTCATGCTGCGGGACATCCTCGAATCGAGAGAGTTTCAGGCCGCCTCCTCCAAGCTGTCGTTCGCGATTGGAAAGGACATCGGCGGCAACGCCATCGTGGGCAACATCGCCAAGCTTCCGCATCTGCTGATCGCCGGTACCACCGGCTCCGGCAAATCGGTGTGCATGAACAGCCTGATCCTCAGCCTGATCTACAAGGCGTCGCCGGAGGAGGTGCGCCTGATCATGGTGGATCCGAAGATGGTCGAGCTGGGCATCTACAACGGCATCCCGCATCTGTTCATCCCGGTCGTCACGGATCCGAAGAAGGCGGCGGGCGCCCTGCAGTGGTCCGTGGTGGAGATGATGAAGCGCTACCGTCTGTTCTCGGAGGTCGGCGTGCGCGATTTGAGCGGCTACAACGCCTATCAGAAGCGCACCGGCGGAGAGACGATCCCCCAGGTCGTCATCGTGATCGACGAGCTGGCGGATCTCATGCTTGTGGCCAGCAAAGAGGTCGAGGAGAGCATCTGCCGCGTCGCGCAGATGGGCCGCGCGAGCGGCATGCACCTCGTTATTGCGACGCAGCGCCCCTCCGCGGACGTCATCACGGGACTCATGAAGGCGAACATTCCCAGCCGCATCGCCTTCGCGGTCTCGAGCGCCATGGAGTCCCGCATCATCCTCGACGCGCAGGGCGCGGAGAAGCTGATCGGCCAGGGCGATATGCTCTACGCGCCGCTCGGCGCGGGCAAGCCCCTGCGCGTGCAGGGCGCGTTCGTCTCCGACGAGGAGCGCGAGGAGGTCATCAACTTCATCAAGTCCGGCAGCGAGGCGGATTACGATCAGGGGATCCTCGATCAGATCGAGCAGGCCGTCGCCGAGAGCGGCGGCAAGAACGGCAAGGGCGGCGGCAAGGCCGCAGCGCCGGAGCCGGAGGCCGCCGGCGGGGATTACGACGAGCTGCTGCCGCAGGCCGTGGAGGTCATTCTGGAGACGAAGCAGGCGAGCGTGTCCATGCTCCAGCGCCGTTTGAAGCTGGGCTATTCCCGCGCCGCGCGCCTCGTCGACCAGATGGAGGAGATCGGCGTCGTCGGGCCCTTCGAGGGCTCCAAGCCGCGCCAGCTTCTGATCACGAAGGAGCAGTGGCAGGAAATGCAAATGCGCTCCGGCGGCGGCGCCCCGGCGCAGGACATCCCGGGCCAGTTCGAGCCGGACGTGTTTCCGACCGATTCGGAGGCGGAAGATGACCCGTTCTGATCCGCTGCATCCTAAGCTGGAGGAAGGGCAGCTGCGCGCGCTGAGCAATCTTGCGCTCGCCCACATGGGCGACGCGGTCTATGAGCTGCTTGTGCGCGCCTGGCTCTGCGAGCGCGGGCGCATGACTTCCCGCGGTCTGCACCACGATACGGTGGGATACGTATCCGCGCCCGCACAGGCCCGAGCGGCGGAGAAGCTCCTGCCGCTGCTCACGGAGCCGGAGCTGCAAATCTTCCGGCGCGGGCGAAACGCAAAGGTCAATTCCGTACCGCAGCACGCGGACGCCGCGCAGTATCACGCGGCGACGGGGCTGGAATGCCTGTTCGGCTGGCTGTATCTCTCCGGAGAGCATGCGCGGATCGGCGAATTGTTCGACAGGATCATGGAGGAAGAGAATGCCTCTTGACGCGATTTGCCTCGCAGCGCTCGTTTCGGAGCTGCGGGGCAGAATCATAGGTATGAAGATCGACAAGGTGCAGCAGCCCGAGCGGGATCTGCTGCTGTTTTCGCTGCGCGGAAACGGCGAGAGCCTGAAGCTGCTCCTCAGCGCGAACGTCGGAAGCGCGCGGCTGCATCTGACGAAAGAGAGCTTCGAACAGCCCGTGCAGCCGCCCATGTTCTGCATGCTGCTGCGCAAGCACCTGCTCGGCGCGCGGATCGCCGGGCTGCGGCAGCCGGAATTCGAGCGCATGGTGGAGATCAGTCTGGACGCGGTCGACGAGCTCGGCGCGACGATCCCCAAAACGCTGTACGTCGAGCTGATGGGGCGCAACTCCAATCTGATCCTCGCGGACGGGGAGGGGCGTATCGTCGATTGCCTGCGCCGCGTGGACGCGGAGATGAGCCCGCGCCGCCCGGTGCTGCCGGGCCTGCTTTACCGGCTGCCGCCGAAGCAGGACAAGCCGGGCTTCTTCTCGCTCTCCCCCCGGGAGAGAAGCGCGCTCTGGCGGAGCGCGCCGCGGGAGGCAGCCGCTGACAAATGGCTGCTCGATTCGATGTCCGGGCTTTCGCCGCTGCTCTGCCGGGAGCTCTGCGCCCGCGCTTTCGGCGACGCCTCGCCGCGCATCGCGCTGCTCCCGGAGCCGGAGCGGATGGAGCGGGAGATGGACGCCCTCGCCGAGACCGTCGAGGCCGGGGACTTCACGCCCTGCATGCTTTCCGAGAACGGACGGCCGCGGGAATTCAGCTTCCTGCCGATCCTGCAGTACGGCGGCGCGATGGAGACGGAGCGCTTCGGAAGCTTTTCGGAAATGCTGGAAGCGTTTTACGGCCGCCGGGACCGGGCGGAGCGGATGAAGCGCCGCGCCCAGGATCTGATGAGGACCGTGAAGACAGCGCGCGACCGCGCGGCGCGCAAGCTCGCCACGCAGAGAGAGGATTATCAGAAGACGCTCGGCAGGGAGGACTTTCGGCGGCGCGGCGACCTGATCACGGCCAATCTCTGGCGGCTGAAAAAGGGCGACCGCGTGCTGGAGTGCGAGGATTACTATCAGGAGGGCAGTCCCACGGTGGAGATCGTGCTCGATCCCCTGAAAACCCCGCAGCAGAACGCCGCAAAATGCTATCGGGAGTACAACCGGCTCAAAACGGCGCAGCTCCATCTCGCGGAGTGGATCGCGCGCGGGGAAAAGGAGCTGGACTATCTGGAGAGCGTTCTGGAGGAGCTCTCCCGCGCGGAGGGGGAGAAGGAGCTCGCCGAGATCCGCCGCGAGCTGACGGAGACGGGCTACCTCAAGGCGCAGAAAAACGCAAAAGGCGCGAAAAGCGCCCCGGAGCCGAAACCGCTGCGCTGGCGCTCCTCGGCGGGGCTGACGATCCTCGTAGGCCGGAACAACACGCAGAACGACCGCCTGACGCTGCGGGAGGCCCGGAAAACGGACCTCTGGCTGCACGCGCAGAGGATCCACGGCGCGCACGTCATCCTCTGCTGCGAGGGGCAGGAGCCCGACGAGCGGAGCGTATACGAGGCCGCCTGCCTCGCGGCCTGGCATTCACAGGGGCGGGAGAGCGGCAAGGTGCCGGTGGATTACGCCCTCGTGCGATATGTGAAAAAGCCGAACGGGGCGCTGCCGGGCATGGTGATCTATACGGACTACCGGACCGTCACCGTCTCGCCGACGGAGCCGGAGATCGCGGCGCTGGAAAAGCTGTAGCGCGAATGAAGGAAAGGCGCGGCCTGCTCGACGAGCAGGCCGCGCCTTTCCTTATCTGCGGCAATGCCTCCGCGAAACGGCTTTCTTCACATCTTCAGTATCGCGGGCATTTCCTCGCCCTCTTTGTAATACTCCGGGGTCTCGACAAAGCCGAAGGAGGCGTAAAGCTTTTTCGCGGCCTCGTTCTCGGGCTCATAGGACAGCCAGCAGAGCTCCGAAGGGCCGCTGGGGAAGGTTTTGACGAAGTCCAGCGCGAGCTGGAAGGCCTGCCTCCCGTAACCTTTTCCCTGATACCGCTTGTCGATCATGAAGCGCCAGATGAAATAGGTGTCTTTAAAGTACTCGGGGTCGCCCTCGTCGTAGCCGTTATAGCCGATCATCACGAATCCGATCGGCTTCTTTCCCAGATAGATCCCGAACGGATACGGCACGGTCCTGCCCCCGGAGAGCGCGAGGTAGGCATGGATCAGGCTCCAGGTGTTTCGCGCGACGTAGTCGTCCTGCTTCTTGGTAACTCTCAGCTTGCAGATCTTGTAATAATTGTCCCAGGTGATTTTTTCCAGACGGATCTGTTTTTCCGTACTCATTTATCGTTTCCTCCAATACTGCGTGTCTCTATGCCTCGCGCCGGGGAACGGACGGGATACCGGCGGGAAGGTTCCGCCTTCCATACTGTATCATATACGGACTGCGGCTCAAAGTCAACGCGCATATCCGGCCCCGGCGCGCGCCGGCGAAGCGCTCTGGGGTGAGTGCTTCAAATTGCCTATTTACTTTATTTCGCTAATGTGCTATTATAGCGGAGCAATAAAGAGCCCTACGGGGCAGGGAGGAAGAAAAATGAAGAAGATCCTTGCGATCGCGCTGTTTCTGGCACTTTGCCTGACGCTGTTTGCCGCCTGCGGCGGCCAGAACGGCGGCGCGAAAACGGACGCGTCCACCGACTCCGCCTACATCCTCGGCAACAAGAAAATGATCATCGGCTACACCGTGTACGAGCCCATGAACTATACCGACGAGAACGGCGAGTTCACCGGCTTTGACACGGAGCTTGCCAAGGCGGTCTGCCAGAAGCTCGGCGTCGAGCCGGACTTCGTCGTCATCAACTGGGACACCAAGGAGGTTGCTCTGGAGGCGAAGGACATCGACTGCATCTGGAACGGCCTGACGCTCAACCCCGAGCGCGAGGCGAACATGGCCTGCACGGGGCCCTACGTCAAGAACGCGCAGGTGGTCGTGGTCAAGCAGGGCTTCGACTATAAGGGCACCGAGTCCCTCGTAAGCGGCACCGTTTGCGCGGAGATCGGCTCCGCGGGCGAGGAGCAGATCAAGGGCAACTACTCCGACCCGGACGATCCCATTGATCCCGATCCGAATCTGGCGCAGGCGAACTACATCGGCAAGAGCGTGCAGACGGACTGCCTGATGGAGGTCAAGGCCGGCACGGCGGACGCCGCGGTCCTCGACATGACGCTCGCCAATTCCATGACCGGCGAGGGCACGAACTACGCCGACCTCGTGATCGTCGACTATCTGGCTACGGAGAACTACGGCGTCGCGTTCCGCAAGGGCAGCGATATGCGCGACAAGGTGGACGCGATCTTTGCCGATCTGCGCAAGGACGGCACCATGCAGGCGCTCGCGGACAAATACGGCCTGGAGCTTGCGGACTGAGCATCGGAAAAACTGATAAACCAACGCGGGACGGGCTTCCTCCGTCCCGCACTGTTTAGAGGTGGGCTATGGCTGCAATCTTTACGCGCCTGACGAGCGCGTTCTTTGTCAATAACGTCAGGCTGTTCGGGCTGACGCTGCTGTTTTCCCTGCCGCTCGGCCTGATCATCGCCTTCGGCTCCATGAGCCGCTTCAAGCCGCTCGAATGGCTGATGAGGACCATCGTCTGGTTCGTGCGCGGCACGCCGCTGATGCTGCAGATCCTCATTATTTATTTCGGCCCCGGTCTTCTGGAGCTCGGTTTCGGATGGCCGCGCGGCACCGGAGGACGCCTCACTGCGGCGGTCGTCGCCTTTTCCATCAACTATGCCTGCTATTTTTCCGAGATCTACCGCGGCGGGATCCAGGGCGTGCCGCGCGGCCAGCAGGAGGCCGGACAGGTGCTCGGCATGACGCGCGGGCAGATTTTTTTCAAGGTCACGCTCCTGCAGATGGTCAAGCGCATCGTGCCGCCCATGTCCAATGAGGTCATCACGCTTGTGAAGGACACGGCGCTGGCCAACTACATATCGCTCATGGAGATCATCATGACCGCGAAGGAATACACGTCCTCAGGCCTCATCTGGCCGCTCTTTGCCACGGCGATCTACTTCCTTGCGTTCGTGGGCGTGATGACGCTGCTGTTCGGCTGGCTGGAAAAGCGGCTGGACTATTTCAAGGCGTAAGGGGGGCCGGACATGCCTGTTTTGGAAGTGCGCGGCCTGGAAAAGCATTTTGACAGGGCGCAGGTGCTGCGGAACATCGACTTCTCGCTCGAGCAGGGCGAGACGATCTCCATCATCGGCTCCTCCGGCAGCGGCAAGACGACGCTGCTGCGCTGCCTGAATTTTCTGGAACGGCCGGACGGCGGACAGATCCTCGTGAACGGGAACGTGCTCTTCGACGCGGCGGACGCCGCAGCGCAGTCGGACGCGGAGATCCGCCGCAAGCGGCTGCATTTCGGGCTTGTATTCCAGAGCTTCAATCTGTTCCCGCAGTATACGGCGCTGCAGAACGTAAAGCTGGCCGCCGAGCTGCTCGCCAGAGAGCAGCCGGATTACAAGGCGCGCCGCAGGGAGATCCTCGCGGAGCTGGAGAAGCGCGCAAACGCGCTCCTTGCGCAGATGGGACTTGCGGACCGCGCGTCCTATTACCCGTATCAGCTCTCCGGCGGGCAGCAGCAGCGCGTCGCTATCGCCCGCGCGCTGGCGCTCGAGCCGGATATCCTCTGCTTCGACGAGCCGACGAGCGCCCTCGACCCCGAGCTCACCGGCGAGGTGCTCAAGGTCATCCGGGACTTGGCGGAAAAGCATACGACCATGATCATCGTCACGCACGAAATGCAGTTTGCGCGCGACGTATCCGACCGGATCCTCTTCATGGACGGCGGCCTGATCGTCGAGCAGGGCCCGCCGGAGGAGGTCTTCGACAACCCGAAAACGGAGCGCATGCGGCAGTTCCTGTCCCGCTCGGCAAACTGAATACGGAAGAAGTAAGACCTGGCCCGGCGGAAAACAATCCCGCCGGGCTTGATTTGTGCGCGCGATTCCTTTATGATAAGGAAGCAATCTGACTTCGGAGGAAGACCCATGCGGGGAAAGCGTATCTTTGCCACGTTCACAGCCCTTGTGCTGCTCCTGTGCATTTCCGCCTGCGGAAACACGGTCGGCGGCTATCAGCAAAGCGGCGCCGGTCTCGGGGACCGGAGCTTTTCCATCTGCTGCCGGGAGGGCGATCCGCTCCTGGATACGCTGATCGCTGCGCTGCAGGTGCGCAAGGCGGACGGAACGACGGCGCGGCTGTCCGGCAGCTGGTTCGGGAGCGACCTGACCGAGTTCAAGGGCGACGCGCTGGCGCTCTCCGGGATCGAAGCGCCGGCAGAGCGCGTGCTGCTGCTCGGCTACGACGAATCCGCGTATCCCTTCGCCGGGAGCGATGAGCGCGGAAAGCCCCGGGGCTTTGAGATGGAGCTCGCCGAGAGCGTCTGCGAGCTGCTCGGCTGGGAGCTGCGCGCGCTGCCCATAGACCCGGCGCAGATCCAGATCGAGCTTGCGAGCGGGGAAGTGGACGTCGTCTGGGGCGGCGTCTCCTTCGACGGCGCAAAGGGCGTCCGCGCTATGCAGTATATGCGATCGGAATACGTCATCGTCTCCCGCGCGGAGGCGGCGATCCGAAGCGTGCGCGGTCTGCAGGGAAAGACGCTGAGCTACCCGCCCTGTGTGCAGAAGGCTGCGGAGGAAGCCGGTATCCCGTCTGCGGCGGAGACGGCCGTCAAGCTGGCCGATACGGAGGCCTGCTTCACCGCCATGAAGGCGGGACGCTGCGACGCCGTGCTGACGGACGCCGTTTCCGCGGCGTATTTCTCCCGCTAAACAGCAAAGCCCGGACTGCCGGTCAAGCGGCGGTCCGGGCTTTTTATGCCCCTCATTATCTGGCGGCGTCAAGCGCCTGTGCGAGCTTCTCGTTGCCCTTTTCGTAGAGCTCCAGTGCCTCGTGCAGCAGCGCGGCGGCGGCGTCCCTGCCCTCGTCGGACAGATCGTGCGCGAGCTCGTGCAGCTCCTCGGCGTGGTGGCGGTTGTGGTCGAGCATGTATGTCAGGAGCGCGAGGTTCTCGCCCGCCTCCTTCGGCGCGTCGTGGTGATGGTGATGATCGTGGCCTTCGTGCATGCCGGTCTGCTCCTTTCTTTGAACTGATTGGAGTATACCACAATAAAAAGCAAATGGCAAGCCGATGCGCAGCGCCCGATTGTAGCTTACTACAAATTGAGCCCAAAAGCTTGAAAGGCGACGGAAAGTGCTGTATATTGCACTCATGAAGTTCTGCGGAGCAGACAAGCTGAAAATCAATACTACGATTTTGGAGGGTTTTAAAAATGTTGGATGATGTGAAAAAGGCTGTAGAGACCGGTAAGCTGAAGAAGATCGAGGGCATCGTTCAGGAGACTGTCGATGAGGGCGTTCCCGCTGCCGAGATCCTGGACGCCATGATCGCCACCATGGGCGTTGTCGGCGACAAGTTCCAGCGCAACGAGATCTTTGTTCCCGAGATGCTGGTTGCCGCTCTGACCATGAAGAAGGGCGTCTCCGTCATCCAGCCCCTGCTCGCCGGCGAGGGCGGCCCCAAGCACGGCAAGTTCATCATCGGCACCGTCGC
>JAEEGL015575666.1_pt1 | contig 12031 bp, 10 predicted proteins | sample 9134231 | NCBI WGS metagenome assembly JAEEGL01 (sample SAMN16246548, study PRJNA631951) | gut metagenome | biome: gut microbiome; feature: rumen; material: fiber-attached | host: Bos | place: Iran: Karaj | collected 2018-10
ATATGCATAAGTCATTGATTTGAAGTAACTTAACAGTATCATAAAAACACAAAAAAGGGACATGAAGTTCACCCACCTTGTAATGGAGAATGTCAGGCTGCACAACTTGGTTCTGGAGTAGGAAGAGGAGCCACGTTTGCGCGATGTGGAGGATGCTGCGGATAAGGCTCAAACGGCCGAAATGCTGGCATCTAAAGATCGGCAGATTGCCGAACAGGCTGCCCTTATAGAATCTCAGAAGAAAGACATAAAGCGTATCAGCGCAGACCTTGATATCGAGCATGATGCCCGCATTAAGGCAGAAGAGGAGAAGAAAGCCTTCATGTACTCGCTGTATGAAAGCTGTAAACTCAATGATCTGAACTTCTTTGATTACATCAATGATGTGCTGACCAGGTTGATGAAGGGTGAGACGGATTACAAGTCTCTCATCCCATGCAATTATAAGCCTCTTCCCAAGGACGATGGTGAAGGGCAAAAAGAGGCGGCCTGACTCTGCCAATCGGGCTAATTATAAACCCAAGTGATTTTTTCTAAAATTGCTTTGTACGTCGCTCGGCTCTGCCGCTTCGCTTGTCGAAGAACTTGCTGAAAATCAAGTTTACGTTAAAATGATAGTTTACAACTGGAGCATGGATCAAGGTTATCTAATAAAGTAGGGGATAGTGTTCCCCTGAGAGGTTGAGATTTTAAAATTTATAATGAATTATGATTAACATTCATAATAAAGCAGACTGCTGTGGCTGTAATGTCTGTGGCGACATTTGCGGCAAACACGCTATCTCTTTTGTCACTGACAATGAAGGGTTTTGGTATCCTGAAGTGAACAATGAACTCTGCGTTGACTGTGGACTATGCGACAAGGTGTGTCCTATACAAAACAAGGCAGACTTTGTAGAGAGGTATGCAGAACCAAAAGTTTTTGCTGCATATACCAAAGATGAGGCCATACGTCTTGATTCTACATCTGGTGGCATACATTCTATGCTAGCACTTAAGATGTATGAAAAGGATGCGTACGTTGGAGGTGCGGTATATAACCCCGATCATACTTGCTCTCAGATAGTTGATAATAATCCAGAGCGATTGCCAGAGATACGTAGCAGTAAATATCTCCAGAGCAATGCGGAGGGCGTTTATAAGGAGATCCGTAGTTTGCTTAAGGAAGGAAAGAATGTATTCTTCTGTGGATGTCCTTGCCAGATACATGCTCTCTACAATTTCTTAGGTAAAGAATATGAGAACCTTGTGACGTGCGATTTTATTTGTAGAGGTGTAAATTCTCCCAAGGTGTTCTTGAAATACATGGAGATGTTGGAACGACAGTATGGAGCAAAAGCTACAAAGATTAAGTTCAAAGCTAAAAAATGGGGTTGGCATAACTTCTCCATGCGTGTCAATTTTGCTAATGGTAGGGAATACTGCAAAGATCGTTGGCATGACCTGTTTTTTATTGGGTATCTACAAGCAGGTAACTTTACACGCCCCTCCTGTTACGACTGCCATTTTAAGGGCTTCCCTCAAAAAGCAGACATTACACTAGCAGACTTTTGGGGTATTGAGAGTCTAGACGAAAGTATGGATCAAGATAGAGGTACATCTCTTGTGATGATAAACTCTGATAGAGGTCAGCTTATGTTCGATGCTATAAAAGATAAGATAGAGTTCTGTAAATTTACTTTCGAAGACGCCAAAAAGGGCAACCCCGCTATAGACACATCATTAGAAGCTAGAGATAATAATAGAACCCATTTTTTCGAAGCTCTTGATAAATATCCATTTGAAGAAGTTGCTAAGAATTTTTTTCCTAATGTTCCCCAGAAACCATCATTAAAAGCGAGTATCAGACATTTATTTAGGCCTATAAAAAGAGTCTATAGAATATACAAGAGATATGGAGTTTCTTTGTGCGACTGGTGTAATCTCTATAAATTCAGGCATTCTGCACATGTTACCTTAGCTTATCCACAGGATTATATTGCAGAAAAGGGCGTACTTTATCAATTCGAACAAGGTTCACATCTTACAATTGAAAGGTCTCTGCATATAGGAAAGAAACAATTAAGGAAATCAAATCTACAGACAAGGATATTGATGGAGCCAAACTCTTCTTTTGAGGTAAGGGATAATTTTACAATCTTTGGCGGTTCTTTTATACGTGTTTTTCCCGATAGTAAGCTCATCCTGCATAGTGGATTCATGAATGAGAACGTGCAAATATCGTGTGGTGCTAAGATAGAAATTGGTTACGATGCTACAATTGGTAGAGATGTTGTTATACGTTCTCACGATGGTCATACTATTGAAATAGATGATTTCGAAATCGCTAAACCAATCATAATAGGGAATCATGTTTGGGTAGGTCAAGGCGCTACAATACTTAAGGGAGTTACTATTGGTAATGGTGCAATCATTGCTGCAGGTGCATTAGTTACAAAGGATGTTCCTGCATATTCCATCGTTGGTGGCATACCTGCTAAGGTGCTAAAAAGAAATGTTAGATGGCATAAATAATCTAAGATGGCAGAAGATATATCAAATAGCAGTAGTTCACGTGTAGCCAAGAATACAATACTTCTATATATTAGGATGTTAGTATTGTTGATTATTGGCTTATTTACATCCAGAGTCGTACTAAATTCTCTAGGCGTAGAGAATTACGGCATTAATAGCGTTATTGCTGGATTTCTTGGTATGTTTGGAATTATCACGACAGTTTTAAGTACTGCGATAAATAGATATATTACGATTGAACTTGTTAAAAGAGATATTGAGAAGTTAAAGTTGGTTTTTACTACTTCTGTAGAGGTTCAAGTTATGATGGGGTGCTTGGTTGTCTTACTGATAGAATCCTGTGGTTTATGGTTCCTCAATAACGAGATGCAAATCCCTGAAGGTCGAATGGGGGCTGCTATGTGGTGTCTTCATTGTGCCACGATTACTACTTTTATTAGTTTGATAGATGTTCCATTTAATTCTCTTATTATAGCTCACGAAAAGATGTCAGCATTTGCTTTTATGGGCATACTTGACGCCGCTTTGAAACTGGCAATTTGCTATGGATTGTATATTTCACCTTTTGATAAATTGAAAACATATTCAGTTCTTTTGGTATTGGTTTATTTCTTGACAACTTCCTTATATTGGTTCTATTGTCGTAGAAAATTTGAGGAATGTGCTTTTGAAAGAAAGCTAGATAAATCCCTACTTAAAGAAATGTGGGGATTCGCGAGTTGGAATCTCTTCGGACAGGCTTCTTGGATTATGAATACCCATGGAATAAATATGCTAATGAATATTTTCTTTGGTGTGGTTGTTAATGCTGCTCGTGGTGTTGCAGTACAGGTAAATGGTATTATACAACAATTCGTTAATAATTTTATGTTGGCTATGTATCCTCAGATCACAAAATCGTATGCTGCAGGCGATAAGAATCAGGCTTTTACGTTAGCGTGCAGAGGCGCTAAGTTTTCCTTTTATATTATGTTTTTTCTGTCCTTACCATTATTGATAGAGTCTAAACAGATATTGAAATTTTGGCTCGGTAATCCACCAGAGGATGCTGACATATTTGTGATTTGGACAATCATATCTACCTATACTGTATTGTTGGGGAATACGCTCGTAACATTACAAGTCGCTGATGGCAATATCAAGAAATATCAATTGTGGATGACTATATTGGGTAGCCTGCCATTTCCTTTGACTTGGGTGTTCTTTAAAATGGGATATACTGCAGTATCTTCTTATTACATTTATGTTCTAACATATTGGGGCTTAATCTTTGTGCGGTGGTATCTCGTATATGAAATGACAGGACTTCCTGCTAAACAATATCTTTGGGGTGTTGTAGGTAAATGTCATATTATTGCTATTGTGTCATGCTTGCTACCTTTATTGGAATTTTATTTGTTGCCTGAGAATTTTATTCGAATCATGATTGTTGGACTGACGAGCATATGTGTAACATGTATATCTATCTTTTTCTTGGGGTTAGATTGTAGAGAGAAAGTATTCTTTATAGATAAGGCGAGAATACTATTAATGAAATGTAGGAGATAAAAATGAAAATAGGAATATTAACTCTTCCTCTTCACACCAACTACGGTGGCATACTACAAGCCTATGCTTTGCAAACTGTTCTAAAACGGATGGGGCATGATGTTGTTGTCTTACAAAAGGAGCGATATAAAAGATTCTCTTTTGTTACACGAGTAAAACACGGCATACACCAAGTACTCGACGCTATAAGACAATGTAAGATGCCGGAATATATTGATGTCCAGCATCTTATCAACAAAAAAGAGTTTGAGTATAAAACATTGAGCCAATTTACTCAACCATTTATTGACTCTTATATATCTTGTCGAATACTTCAAAGTCTCTATGATATCAAGGAGGGAGATTTTGATGCAATGGTTGTTGGTAGTGACCAAGTCTGGCGACAACTATACTTTACCGGTATGTGGGATGCTCCAGTTTCGGAAGCGTTCCTTTTATTTACTAAAGATTGGAACATCAGGAGAATAGCCTATGCGCCATCCTTTGGGCTTGATAGCATCTCAGAATATCCATCTGATACAATTAATGATTGTACCATGATGCTAAAATCATTCGATGCCGTTTCTGTGAGAGAACAGTCTGGTATCAAGATATGTAGTAGTGTCTTTGACACGGAAGCCGAACTGGTGGTGGATCCAACCATGTTGCTAGATAAGCAAGATTATTCAAATCTTATTAAAGATGACAAATTATCAGATGGTAGTATGTTGACTTATGTGTTAGATAGAACACCAGAACTCGAGAAACTAATGAATAGTGTTTCAGAACAGTATCAACTCAAGCCATTTAGTGTAAATTCTCAAGTTGATGATAAGAACGCCACTCCTTGTAATAGAATTCAACCTCCTGTAGAACAATGGTTGCAAGGCTTTAGAGATGCAAAATTAATTTTTACAGACTCATTTCATGCGTGTGTCTTCTCTATCATCTTCAATAAGCCTTTCGTTGTTGTCGGAAACAAAGAGAGAGGATTGACTCGTTTTGAGAACCTACTTACAACTTTCCATCAAGAATATCGTCTTATTAATTCTTTTGATGACATTGATGAGATGGTGATTGTGCAGAACCCTTGCATTGACTTAGCATCATTTAGATCTAAATCTATAGATTTTCTTCACAAAGCATTACATGAATAATCCTCTTATTTCTATTATTGTTCCTGTCTACAACGCTGATAGATTTCTCTCTCGTTGTATTGATAGCATCATCTGCCAATCATATCCAGAGTGGCAGTTGATTTTGATAGATGATGGTAGTAAAGACACATCCGGTGCTATTTGTGACAAATATGCAGCAGGTGATGCTCGCATATTTGTTATTCATAAGCATAATGGTGGTGTCAGCAGAGCCCGTAATACAGGTCTTGATGCTGCTTTGGGGGAGTGGATCACCTTCTGTGATAGTGATGATGAGTTGTTGCCAAATGCTTTGCAGAACTATTCTAAATACTTCCATATGAACGTGGATGTCGTTCGTGGTGGTTTCAAGAGGGTTTCAGATTCAGGCATTGAGCATATTTCTCTGCCAGAGACAATTACATCAGATAAGGAGCAGATTCTTCGCTCCTGTACCGGATTGACCTACGATGGATTCCTTTGGAATAGTTGTATTCATAGATCCTGTATAGGCAATATTCGCTTCGACGAACAGATTTGTTGGTGCGAGGATCACTTGTTTACCTTCTCTGTAATGCTCCAGGCAAGTATGGTGGCTATTATTCCATCGTTGCAGTATCAATATTATGCACCTGTTGTAGATTCATATCAATTTGGAGACAATCTTTCATCTCGATTCATTGACCCTGATATGATAGTTCGTGAGGCACTTCAGGAGATGGATGTCAAGTTGAAGTATCTTTCACCAGACTCTACCTATCGCCTCGAAGTAATGAAGAGCTTTACCTATAAGATTCACTATGCAGTCAACAATGCCGTAATTGCCGGTAGCTATTGGAAAGCCATTCGACTTACTCACCTCTATCTTCATGACGACTTTCGCTTGCTTCTGGCTTGCCTTAAAAATAAAATCAAACATCAGAAAAGATGATTTACAATATAGTTATAGTAGCCAATGATGGCTATATCCAGCACTCTGCCGTAATGCTCTGTTCACTTTTTGAGACCAACAAAGATAAGCAGTTCCGTATATTTCTCTTTACTACAGATATCTCGACTGAAAATGAATCTCGGTTTTTGGAACTTATCTGCAAGTATGGTTGTGAGCTGATAATCAAGCGCATTCCATTGGATGAAATTTCGGATCTTCCTGTAGGTATGTGGACTACTTTCATGTATCTGAAACTATTTATGCCCACAGAACTGCCTACTGATGTAGATAGGTGTTTGTTTTTGGATAGCGATATGATTATTCATGATAATATAGAAACTTTATATAACAGGAATCTCAATGGTAAGGTGCTTGCTGCTGCCGAAGATAATCCGGATGGAGAGTCACACAAATCTCGTTTGGGATTAAATCCATCGGATGTCTATATCAATTCAGGAGTTATGGTATGTGATATTGATGCGTGGAGACGTATGGAGCAAAATCTTCCTATTTTTGATTATGCTAGGTCGATAGCTAATATGATTATGGACGAGCAGGATGTGATTGCCAAGTACTTTGCTGGAATGATTGATGTACTTCCTATTCGATGGAATATGGTTACACATTATTTCCTTCGAGTTCCAAAGATTTACGATAAGTATTTACCAACCCTAAGTGAAGCACGCAAGAATCCAGGCATAATCCACTTCTGCGCTCCCATCAAACCTTGGTTCAAGGACTGCAATCATCCATACGGCAGGCTGTATAGATTGTATATTCAGAATACTGCTTGGTACGACTATGATTATCATGATTTTGAGAATTTATCCTTGATGCAGAAGATTTCAAAGTTTATAAAGATGATCTTTGAAATGGTTGGATTATATAAAAATCCAATGACTTTGATAATAAAATAGTACATATAATTTTATGAATATACTATTTAGCAATATATTTTACGTTTCACCTACTCAAGGTGGCACAGAGCGTGTCACATATTCTGTTGGCAAATCATTGCAAGCATTAGGTCACACCGTTTACTCTATCTATTCACAAGGAGAAAAAACTGGAGATTGCCACAATCTTTTCTGTTGTTCCAAGCAAATTAGTGATATTACGAACACGCTGGCTCTAGGTTCTTTATTGAAAGAATGGAGTATTGATGTAATTATAGTCCAAGGCGCCTATACTCAGGTTAAATGGTATCGTAACGCTATACAGGATCTACCAACCTGCAAGTTATTCTTTGCACATCATTTTGAGCCAACTTGGGAATTCCATGAGTTTACTCTTTTGTCTTATTGGCGAAATTTTATATCTGCTTCCACTCTAAAAAGTAAATGCGTCATGTTTGTACACATGTGTTTATATCCCATTGAGCGTTATAGGTATGTGAAACAATTGCCTAAATGGTATAGCGAAGCATATAATTATGCTGATAAAGTGGTCCTCCTATGCAATGGATTTATTAAGCAATATGCGTTCTTTGCAGGACTTTCAGATACCTCGAAATTTGTAGTTATTCCTAATATGCTCTCTTTTGATAGTTTCGGATCTGAAGAAAGTATTTCTCATAAACTTAATCAAGTTATTATTGTTAGCAGAATGTCAGAGCCTCAGAAAAGAATATCCCTTGCCTTGACGATTTGGAATGAGTGCCTTCAAGACAACTCCTGCAAAGATTGGAATCTTTATGTAATTGGCGAAGGTGAGGATCTTGAGAATTATAAGAATCAAGTAAGAAAGCAAAATATTCCCAACGTAATCTTCTGGGGACGCCAGAACCCTCTCCCTTTCTACCAAGTTGGTTCTATATTTATGATGACTTCTCTCTCTGAGGCTTGGGGGCTGACTCTCACCGAATCTATGCAGAATGGTGTCGTACCATTGGCGTTTGATACTTATGCAGCTCTTCATGATATTATTACAGATGGTTACGATGGCTACATCGTCCCAGAGGGTAACATGGATGTTTATGTAACCAAGATGAAGATTCTTATGACGGATGTTGATGTCAGACGGAGAATGGCATTGAATGGTTTGGAAAGTTCAAAACGTTTTACTTCTCAGAAGGTAGGAGCTATTTGGAACAGCCTTATTACCGGACAATAGAACATATTTATGGATAGAATATTCTTTTCCAGTACATATTTTAGCGAGAGTGGCCCAAGTGAAGTTAACCGCAATCTTGTTGAAAATTTCCCAAAAGGAAGTGTGTCTTGTCTTCGTTTTCGTAACAAGTATCTCATTCGATTGGAAACAATATTCAAGATACTCTGGTGTCGTATTTTAATCATCTCTGCTCTTGGGCAGAAAGACTACGAGGTCAAGTTGGCAAAAGTTTTAGGTAAGAAGATTATCTACATTATGCATGGTTTCGCAGAAGATGATTCTGCCTACCTCAAGGCAAGGCAGGATTATCTTTTCCCTCGTGTGGATTTTATTTTGTGTGTTAGCGAGCTATTCAAAAATCTAGTACAGCAGAAGTACCCAAAGATGAGCAACAAACTTGGCGTTCTATATAATGGTATCCCATGGGAGAAGATTGCTTCTTCAATTAAGGACATTCATGTAGTTCGGAATCCAAAAGAAATTGCCTTGATTGGAGGTGGACGCTTTATAAAAAAAAACCTAAATGTCTGCCGAGCCGTTCAAGAGATAAACCAGGAGCAGGGACTCAATCTCCATGTATCAGTATATGGTCCTTATTGCGAAGACGATGAGTCCAAGTCTATCTCGGATATTGATTGTGTATCCTTTGTTGGACTTGTTCCTCATCATATCCTTCTCGAACGGCTTTGTGCTACGGGATTGTTAGTACAGGCTTCTCTCTCAGAATCATTTGGACTTGGTGTCGTTGAAGCCTTAGTATGTGGTTGCAGTATTGTTGTTTCTAAGAACGTGGGGGCACTAGGAGTAATACCGGCTATTATGCCCGAAGAGGTTATTAGTAATCCCTCTGACATTGAAGAAATAAAGAAGCATATTATCTGGGGAATAGACCACCCTAATAATAAAAGACTTTTAGATTCTATTGACAAGGATTCAACTTCTCTTTCCAACGCATCAAGTATACTGGTATCAATTTCAAAACAATTTATATATTCATGTTTATATTTTATATCCTTACATATGTTGCATTTATGCTAATTATGTATTTTCTTGTTTCTAGATATCGACCTTTAGTGTCTGAAGGTAGTAATAAACTAAACAAGTATCTATTTAGCTATATAATTTTCTTTGCCATTATTTCTGGTACAAGATGGTGCGTAGGAGCTGATTATTGGGCTTATCGTACACAGTTATCTAATAGCCCTGATAACTATGTATATTTTGAAAATAAGGAATATCTATGGTATGCTTTTCTATGGCTTCATAATAAACTGGGATTGCATTTCTCCATTGGCTTAAGTATTGTATCATTTCTTCAGATGTTTTTTTTGGTCAAAGCACTGAAAGAATATCGGTATATACTTTTAACTCTACCCTTTGTTTTATTTGCTAATTTCTTTTATTGGGAGATGATGAATGGCATGAGGCAGATTCTTGCAGCTTGCATCATGTTTTATGCTTCACGCTTTATATATGAGAGAAAAATATATCAATATTATTCTTTTCTTTTAATATGTTTTTTTATACATCATTCGGTGTTATTATTGGTCCCATTTTACTTTATTCCTAATAATATTGCGCTGGCCAATAAACGAGTTATATGCATCATAATTTTTGTTGGAAGCGTAATTATAGGAAGAGCACCACAATTCCAAGCCATTTCTGATTACGCCTCAATCCTTACGATGTTTATAGGATATGACAATTACACAGACCGTGTTAAAGACTTCCTTTCTGATGCTCCAGTTGAAATGCGTTCTTTGGGTCCGATGTATATTTCGTTAATGGCAATGTGTATTATATCTATTTTATATGGTCCAAAACTGCGTATCGTTTATGGTAAAACAATAAAGCAATTTGATTTGTGGTTCAATCTTTCATTTATCTTTTCGTGTTCATATTTTCTATTTTCTAGTGTAGATATAGTGTTTATTAGACCTACATATTATTTTGCTTTTTATCTATTGGTAATGGTTTCGCTTGTTTTGTATTATTTATATTCAAATCGCAATAAATACGGAAGTTTGTATTTTATTATTTGGTTAATATGCGCTATTTCTATGTTTAGAGATATGCAAAAAAATGCAGCAATATATCCCTATGATCTTTCTATTTACAAATCTATTTTATTTCACAACTAATGAAAAAAGTTTCTATAATCGTACCAATTTATAATGTTGGTAATTATTTGGATACATGTATTACCTCTCTTGTTAATCAAACCCTAAAGGAAATTGAAATACTATTGATTGATGATGGCAGTACAGACGATAGCCCTGCTATTTGTGATAAGTACGCTCAGCAAGATACGCGTGTGCGGGTTATTCACAAGAAAAATGGAGGGCTGGGGTCTGCTAGAAACTGTGGAATTGAAACAGCATCTGGAGAATACGTCACTTTTGTGGATGGAGATGATTATTTGGAGATTGATACTTACGAAAAAATGTATAATATGGCTAAAGACCATAATCTTGATATTATCAGGTATCGTGCAAATCGTTTTGTCAAAGAAGGTGTATTTACAGAGAAAAATGACGACCTTACATTGTTTCAAACAAACGATATAGATGATATACGTCAATCAGCTCTATGCATCTTCTCTGATCCAATTTTTCCGAACGAGAAAAACCTTAACTTAGAGGGCTCTGTATGCTTTGCTTTAATGCGACTGTCAATTTTCAAAGAAAATAATATCCAATGCATAAGTGAAAGGAGGTTTCCTCTGGAAGATACTGAATTTAGCTATAATATTTATCAACACGCCAATAGTATTGGCAAAGTTCCTGCGACTTTTTATCATTATCGAATTAATCAAGCCTCCATTTCCCACACAATAAAACTTGATAAAATAGAAAAGACAGCTAACCAGTGTGTGCATATGTTGAAATTACTCAAGCGAGACAACTATCCAGATAATGCAAAGTACTATATATATAACTTCTACATAAATCACTCAAGAACGTTTATAGCACAATGTTTGGGTAGTAATTGATCCACTGCGAAAAAAAAAGCATGGGTAAAGAAGCAATCTGTAAATCCATTCGTTCTTACAGTTTACAAGGACTTCCCTTTACATAAAATTCCTCTAATCAATAGACTTTTTTTTAAGGGTTTAGTTCATAATAATTACATTCTTTTAAAGTTTCTAGCGACCTTAAAAAATATCAAAAACAGGTAATATGTTCCTTTCAATAATTACACCGACATATAACTCTTCAAAATACTTATCCAGGTGTCTGGATTCTTGTTTAAAACAAGATATTTCAAGTGATGAGTATGAAGTAATTATTGTCGATGATGGGTCTTCTGATAATAGTTATATCATAGCATCATCCTTTGCGGAGAATCATGCTAATGTACGTGTAATCAAACAAAAAAATGCAGGAGCAAGCGCTGCAAGAAACCGTGCTATAGACATTGCTAAAGGGGATTATATTTGGTTCGTAGACTCTGATGATTATATTGAGCCTAATATACTTGGAATCATTTCAAATAAAATTAAGAAAAATGCCTTGGACTTGTTATTTGTAGACTGGCAAGGATGTAAGGAAGATGGTACCCCATGTGATTATACAACCCATTATAGAAAATTCTCCCGAGAAGTAATGACTGGTAATGAGTTTTTAAGAAATTGTGCTGGTTTTCTGTTGCTAAATGTTTCTTATATAATAAAAAGATCCCTTCTAGATAAGTTTAATATAAGGCTTAAAGTAGATGCTTGTTTTGAAGATACAGACTTCTATTTTCGTCTTATTCCTTTAGTTGATAGGATTTCTATGTATGATAGACGTATATATTATTACATAAATAA
>JAEEGL016642874.1_pt1 | contig 12031 bp, 13 predicted proteins | sample 9134231 | NCBI WGS metagenome assembly JAEEGL01 (sample SAMN16246548, study PRJNA631951) | gut metagenome | biome: gut microbiome; feature: rumen; material: fiber-attached | host: Bos | place: Iran: Karaj | collected 2018-10
AATTTATTAAGGAGAAAAGAAGATGTAATAAGATTAATTGATGAAAAAGGAATGCTTACTGACGAATTAACGGCTGAAATAATGGCTTGTACTAAGTTAGTGGAAGTAGAAGATTTATATAGACCTTATAAAGAGAAGAAAAAAACTAAAGCAACAGAAGCTATAAAAAATGGGTTAGAACCATTAGCTAAATATATTATGACTTTTCCTATTAAAGGTGATATTGATGAAGAAGCTAAAAAATATATAAATGAAAATGTTAAAAGTTGTGAGGATGCTATAAAAGGAGCTAGTTATATTATTGCAGAAAATATTAGTGATAATGCAAAATATAGAAAAGCTATAAGAGATAATACATATAAATTTGGGACTATTATTAGTAAATTAAAGAAGAATGCTATTGATGAAGAAAAAGTATATGATATGTATTATGATTATCAGGAACAAATAAGGAGAATTAAACCACATCGTGTACTGGCTTTAAATAGAGGAGAAAAAGAAGGGATTCTTTCTGTGTCTGTTGATAATGATGATGATAGAACAATTGAATATCTTAATAAAAGGGAAATAAAGAATGATAAATCAATAGTAGTTGATATTGTTAAAGAAGCAGTTGCTGATTCTTATAAGAGATTAATTAAGCCTAGTATTGAAAGAGAAATTAGAAGTGATTTAACAGAGGCTGCTGAAGTATCAGCTATTGAAAATTTTGGTAAAAATTTAGAAAATTTGTTATTACAACCACCGATGAAGGAAAAAATAGTTTTAGCTTTTGATCCAGGTTATATAAATGGGTGTAAGTTAGCTGTTATAGATAAGACAGGTAAATATTTAGATTCTACTGTTATTAAACCTTTTTTAAATGGACCTAATAAAGAAAAGTTTATTGAGCAAAGTAAAGTAATAGTAAAAAATTTAATAGATAAATATAAGGTAGATATTATAGCTATTGGTAATGGTACTGCTTCACGTGAATCGGAAAAATTTTGTTCAGATATGATACATGAGTATAAGTTAAATTGTAAGTATGTAATTGTATCAGAGGCTGGGGCATCTATTTATAGTGCATCAAAAGTAGCTATTGAAGAATTTCCAGATTTGGCGGTTGAGAAGAGAAGCGCAGTTTCTATTGGTAGAAGATTACAAGATCCTTTATCAGAACTTGTAAAAATACCACCAGATGGTATTGGAGTAGGTTTATATCAGCATGATGTTAGTAGTAAAAAATTATCAGAATCTTTGGATTTTGTTGTGTCTAAAGCAGTAAATAGTGTTGGAGTTAATATTAATACGGCATCGCCATCACTTTTAAAATATGTATCGGGAATTAATAAAAAAAATATTGATAAGATAATTGAGTATCGTAATATAAATGGTAGAATAAATTCAAGAGACGAGATAAAGAAGAAAAAGTTATTAACTGATAAAACTTATGAACAAGCAATAGGTTTTTTGAGAATAACTGAGGGAAGTAATATTTTAGATGAAACGGCTATTCACCCAGAAAGTTATGAAGTTGCACTTAATTTATTAAAAAAATTAAATTGTTCATTAGGTGATGTTGGAACTGAAAAATTAGTTAATGAGTTAGATAAGATTGATTTAAATAAATCTGCGAAAGAGCTGAATACTGATATTTATACATTGGAGGATGTTATATCATCTTTAAAGAAACCAAACAGAGATCCAAGAGATGAGATGCCACAGCCAATTCTTAAAAGTGATGTGCTTGATATCAATGATTTAAAGGTTGGTATGAAATTACAAGGTACTGTTAGAAATGTTGTAGATTTTGGTGCATTTATTGATATTGGGCTTCATGAAGATGGTTTGGTTCATATTTCTAAAATTACTGATAAATATATTAAGCATCCTAGTGAAGTGTTAAGTGTTGGTGATATAGTTGATTGTTATGTAGATGAAATAAAATTAGATAAAAAAAAGGTTTCATTGTCATTGTTGAAACCTTAAAAAAAATAATAAAAAAAGAAACCGCCCCCTGAGCAGTTTCTATAAAAGAATAAAAAGGGGTTGGCTAGTGTGATACTAGCACCAATTCGGTTTTCCGAACTGGTGCTTTATATACTAAATCAAAAAGCTCTTTTTGTCAAGCCTTTTTTTTATTTTTTTTAAATTTTATTCAAAATATTATTGCTTATGAATATATTAATATAAATAAGGAGGTTTATGAAAAGAATTTTTTGGATATTTATATTAATTATTGTTGGGGGATGTAAATATGTGACTAAGGAAAAAATGGTATGTAATTATATGAATGATAATAGAGAAGATCAGGTTGATATATACATAGAAAATAATGAATCTGTAAGATATGATAAGAAAAGTAGTGTTAAATTAGAGAGTATTGAGGATGTAAGTGATTATAAAGATGATGATGGTTATGATTCAATGGAGGTAGTAGATAATGTTGTTTCAATGTATGTAAGTGAAAATTTAGATGGCATGACAAAGTCAGAAATAAAATCTCTATATGAAAAAATAGGATATACGTGCAAATAAAAAATCACTTTTGTGATTTATTAGAAAATAATTCATTAATATTAATATTTAAAGCTTTACAAATGTTTAGAATAGTAGATAATGTTACGTTTTTATATTCTTTACAAGATTCTATTTGTTTAATATAAGATATACTACAATTAGCTTTTTCTGCTAGTTGTTCTTGTGTAATATTTAATTTATTTCGATAGTATTTTACATTGTTACTAAAGATATTATAGTTGTTTAAAATATCATTGTTATTCATATATTCACCTGCTTGCCTATATTTTCTCATATTTTTTTGATTAAAACAGTACACTAACAGTGAACTGTGTGATATAATATTTATATGTGTGGAAAGAGGTAGTTATATGCATTATAAATTAAGGGAGATTAGATTGAAGAATCATTATACTGCTAAATATATGGCAGAAAAATTAAATATTAGTAAACCATTTTATTCACAATTGGAAAATGATAAAAGGAAACTTACTTATGATATGGCAATAAGGATTGCTAGTATTTTTAATACAAAACCAGATAAGTTATTTTACGATGAACATTTAAAAAAAATAAATATGGTTGATTAATTTTAAAATAAAGTGTATAATTTTTATAGTTATATGCTTTTTTTAGGAGGTTAGAATGAAAAAGATACAAAGATTTTCGGTGGTTGATTTATTACTTTCAATAGTGGTTTTAATAATAGGTATAATATTAATAAACAATTCACCATTTTTAATTAAAATTGTTGCTTGGATCATTAGTGGTATATTAGGTATAGTAGGTGCTGTTAATATTTTTAGATATATTTTTAAGAGAAATGTTGGTGTGGATAGTAGGACTTTAATATCAGGCATTGTGCTTGTATGTTTCGGTATAGTTTTAAGTAATATGCCATTTTTATTAGATTATTTTATTAGATTTTTGTTTGGTTCGTTGATAATATTTTTTGGTGTAAATAGATTAATATTTGCTTTTACGATTGGTAAATTAGATCAAGTTGGATATAAAACTTTTTTAATTACATCTATTATTATGATAGTATCTGGTATTATAATTTTAATAAGTTTTTATGAGTTGCTTGGAATATTGTTGGTTGTTTATTCAATTGTTGAGGTTGTAAATTATATTTATTATAATACTCATAAACAAAAGTATTCTACTATATTTGATGTTGATGATAATGATTCATATAAATCTAAAGATGATAATAAAAAGAAAAAGATAAAACAAGAAATAAAGGAAAAAGAAGCTATTGAGGCAGTTATTGACTAGTAGCTTCTTTTTTTATATTTGTAGTTGGTATTAGATTATCTAGTACATCATCTTTATAATTAGGTTGTGTTCCTTTAATATAATAAAAAATGGTTGATTTTTCATCTTTTTCTTTTACTGGTTCTCCACTTATTGGATTAACTAGTACACCAACGACATTATCGGGTTGTTCATACCATTTTACGTCTTTGTCTTTTAAATATTCTTCGACAGTATTAGCCCACATTTGTTTAATTTGTTTTCCTTCTTGACCACTTGTTTTTTTATTATCGTCATATCCTGCCCAAATTCCCAAAACAATATTTGAGTTATATCCAAAAACTAGGTTATCTGTGTCTGTACTTCCTGTTTTTATTGAATATTTATGATTTAATTTACCTGTTAAATCATAGCAAGTTGGATAAATATAATCGACAAATTTATAATCATAAGTACTTGTTAATAATTGGTTTATTATGTATGTAATACTAGTATTTAATACTTGTTCTGGCTTATTTTTATATTCATATAAAATATTGTCATTCATGTCAGTTATTTTTTTTATAATGTGTCCATTAATCTTGTATCCTGTATTAGCAAGTGTACTATATGCTGATGTTAATTCTATGATATTTATTTCTTCACTTCCTAGAGCTAATGATGGTATAGCGCTTATTTTAGAATTAATTCCTACTCTTTTTAGTATATTTACTAAGGTTTCTTCACCTAGAAATAAATGTGTTTTAATTGCGTATATATTATCTGAGTAGGCAAGTGCTGCAGCCATAGATATTGGTTTATTAGCATATTTGTCATTAAAATTAGATGGACTGTATGTTTGATTGTTAGAAAATAGAAATGTTGTTTCTTCACTGGTAAATGTATTTGATGCGGTAAATCCATTTTCTAGTGCTGCATAATATAAAAATGGTTTTAATGTTGATCCTACTTGTCGTTTAGAGTTTGTTGCACGATTAAATTCACTTTTGTTATAATCTCTACCACCTGTTAGAGCTATAATACTCCCATCATTAGGATTCATCATTACAGCTGCAATTTGGAGATTTTCGTTATTGATATTTTCTTTCATACTTTTTTCTAAGATGCTTTGTGCATTTAGATCTAGTGTTGTATATATTTTTATGCCACCTGTTTCTAGAAAGGAATTAGGTATTGAATCAATATTTTTTAATTCTTTCATAACGGCATCTTTATAGTACATTAATGTATTTAATTCTAATTGATTTGTATATCCGTAGTATGTTAATTCTTCTTTTAAGGCATTATTCATTTCAGATTGATCTATATAACCATTGTTAACCATTGATTTAAGAACTAATTTTTGTCTTTTTTTTGCTTTTTTTAAATTATTAAGGGGAGAATAATTAGAAGGCGATTTTGGTATTCCAGCAAGCATACTTGCTTCAGATAATGTTAAATCTTTAGAATCTTTGTTAAAGTAGTAGTGACTTGCATTTTCTATTCCATATACTCCTCCGTAGTTTATAGTATTTAGATATCCTTCTAGTATTTCATTTTTGCTATATTGAGATTCTAGTCGCACAGTTAGCCATGCTTCTTTTAATTTTCTTTCCCAAGTTTTATCGAAATCTAAAAAGAGGTTTTTAACTAGTTGTTGTGAAATAGTTGAAGCTCCTTGTAATTTTTTTTTATTGGTTATATTAATATATAATGATTTTAGGATTCGAAAAAAGTCAAATCCTTTATGTTTATAAAAATTTTTATCTTCTATTGATATAGTAGCATCAATTAAGTATTGTGATATATTTTCTATTTTTATCCATTCTGAATTATTATCAATTAATTCATTTTTATCATCATACATATAATATCCACTGGCACTATTAATATCTAGTTTATTTGTATTTGATGCATAGAAGTATAATCCATAGTAAGAAATAAAAAAAATAATAGTAAGTATAACAATAATTTTAATTAATTTTTTTATAAATTTCATATAATCACCATATCTATGATTAGTATTACTAAAAATTATTAAATTATGAGTGCAAATTTATAAAAAGTATGCTATAATGTTCTGGAGTTGATGTTTGTGAAGAAAAAATTCAAAATAAAGTTAGACGGCGAAGAGCAATTAGATATTTTTGTATCAGGTATAATACAAGATAATATTTATAAATATTTAGAAAAAGATTTGGTTGTATCAATTCAAACATTTGACGATAAAATTACAATTAAAAGAAACAATACAGAATATTTATTAACTTTAAATTTAGAAAAGAATAAACAAACAATATCAACATATGAATTTATTGGTGGAGAAAAAGTGTTTAATTTAAATACATATGTAAATGAGTTAATAATAAGTGATAATTTGATTTATGTTAAATATAATTTAGAGGGAAATGATTTTGAATTTTCATTAGAGGTGGTAGAGTGAAAGAATTATTAAAGGAATTAATAATTAAATCATTGAATAAATGTAATATTAATGAAGATGTAAACATTATGATTGAAATACCTTCAAACCATGAAAATGGAGATTATTCTAGTAATATAGCATTACAGTTAACAAAAAAATTACATGATAATCCAAAAAACATCGCAATTAAAATAAAAGATAATATTGAAAGTGAATATATTGATAAAATTGATATAGCTGGTCCAGGATTTTTAAATTTTTATTTAAAAAATGATTATTTATATGAAAATATAAATAAAGTTATTGAAGAAAAAGATAATTATGGTGCATCAAATATAGGAAATAATGTTAAATATAATGTTGAATATGTGAGTGCAAATCCTACAGGATTCTTACATATAGGTCATGCAAGAGGGGCAAGTTATGGTGATTCTTTAACGCGTATATTAAAGTTTGCTGGATATGACGTAACTCGTGAATATTATATTAATGATGCGGGTAATCAAATTAATAATTTGGAAAAGTCGATTATTGTTAGATATAATAATTTATGTGGAATAGAAGAAGAATTGCCTGAAAATGGTTACCATGGTAAAGATATCATTGAAGTAGCTAAAACTATTTATGATGAATATGGAGAAAATGCTAAAGAAGATATCTTTAAAAAGAAAGGTATAGATTTTCTTTTAAACAAAATTAAAAGTGATTTAGATAAATTCAGAGTAAATTTTGATGTATGGAGTAGTGAAACAGATCTTTATACTTCTAATCAAGTTAATGATACATTGAATACTTTGATTAATAATGGTTATACTTATAAACAAGATGGTGCTATTTTTCTTAAAACTTCATTATATGGTGATGAGAAAGATCGAGTACTTGTTAAAAGTGATGATAATAACACATATCTTCTTCCTGATATTGCATATCATGTTAATAAATATAAAAGGGGATATGATAAATTAATAGATGTGTTAGGTGCTGATCATCATGTATATATGAATAGAGTAAAAGCTTCTATTCAAATGATGGATGAAGATCCAGAAAAATTAGAGGTTAAAATAGTTCAAATGGTTAGACTTATAAAAAATGGTGAAGAAATTAAAATGAGTAAAAGAACTGGGAAATCACTTACTCTAAATGATTTAATTGAAGAAGTTGGAGTAGATGCAACAAGATACTTTTTTGCTATGAGGTCATTAGATACTCAATTAGATTTTGATTTAGAATTAGCAACTAAAAAATCTAATGAAAATCCAGTTTATTATGTTGGATATGCTCATGCTCGAATAAAATCAATATTAAGAGAATACAAAAAAGATGTAAAACCAATAAATAAATATAATACTTTAAATAGCGAATATTGTTTAAATTTATTAAGTAAAATATATGAATTTAAAGATACAGTTATAAATAGTGCTAAAAGACTTGCTCCACATATAATAACTAATTATGTATATGATTTAGCTCAATCTTTCCATACTTTTTATGCTCATGAGAAAGTACTAACTGGTAATGAAGTAGAAACAATTGAAAGAATTAATTTAATATATGCAACAGCAGTTACTATTAATAATGCTTGTAAATTAATAGGTGTCTATGCACCAGATAAGATGTAGGAGGAAATTATGAATTTAAAAAATATGAAAAAAGAAGAATTAGAATTATTATCATTTACTGATTTAACAGAGATGATATTGAAAGAGTCAAAAAAATCGATGAATACTCCATCTATTTTTAAAAAAATATGTAATTTATTAGAATTAAGTGATGAAGATTATCAGAGTAAAATAGGGGATTATTATACGTCTCTTACTACTGATAAAAGATTTATTCATTTAGAAAATGCGGAATGGGATTTAAGAGATCGTCATAAGGTTGAGATAATTGATTATGATGAAGATGATGAAGAAGAAACGGATGAAGAAGAAGTAGATGATACTTTGGAATCTGAAGATGATAATAATGAAGAAGAAAATATTGATGAGGATATCTTAGATGATGAATCTTTAGATGCAGATGATGATTTAGAAGATTTATCTATCATTGATGATGAAGAAATGGATGAATAATATAAGCATTTATTTCTTTTTTTTCTATATGTGTTAAAATTTAATTGAAAAAAATATATAATTATAGTATAATTTATATGTTTTAAAGGAGGTCACCTTATGATTGAAAGACTAAATAATATTGAAATACGATATAATGAACTTACTAATGAACTTATGAAACCTGAGGTTATAAGTAATATTAAAAAGACACTTGAACTTACAAAAGAGCAAGCGTCATTAAAAGAAACTTATGAAGCATATCAAGAATATAAGAAGATTTTGAGTGATTTAGAGTCAGCTAATGAGATGCTAAAAGATAGTGAACTTGCTGAATTTGCTAAGGAAGAAATAAGTAGTTTAAATGAAAAGAAAGATAAAATGGAAAAAGATTTTGAGATAATGTTACTTCCTAAAGATCCTAATGATGGTAAGAATGTGGTGTTTGAAATAAGAGGAGCTGCAGGTGGGGATGAAGCTAATATCTTTGCTGGCGATCTATATCACATGTATACCAAATATGCTGAAAAGAATGGATGGAAAATTGAAGTAGTAAATGAAGATCATTCAGATAATGGTGGATTTACACTTATTGAATTTATTTTAAAGGGCGATAATGTTTATTCTAAAATGAAATATGAAAGTGGTGCTCATAGAGTACAAAGAGTACCAGTTACCGAAACTCAAGGAAGAGTGCATACGTCAACCGCAACAGTACTTGTAATGCCAGAAGCAGAAGAACTTGACTTTGAACTTGATATGAATGAGGTAAGAGTTGATATTACACGTAGTTCTGGATGTGGTGGACAGGGAGTAAATACAACAGATTCGGCAGTTAGACTAACCCATATTCCAACTGGAATAGTTGTATATTCACAAGTAGAAAGAAGCCAAATTAAAAATAAAGAACTAGCTATTAAGATATTAAAGACAAGATTATATGATTTAAAATTACGTGAAAAAGAAGAAGCTGAAGGTAAAGAAAGAAGAAGTAAAATAGGAACCGGAGATAGAAGTGAAAAAATAAGAACTTATAATTATCCACAAAATCGTGTAACTGACCATAGGATAGGATTTACAACAATGCAACTTGATCGTGTTATGGAAGGTGCAATGGATGAAATAATAGAAGCATTAATAACAGAAGATCAAGCAAGAAAACTAAGAGGAGAGTAATCTCTAATAACAGGTGATTATATGAAATATGAGATGAAATTAAATAATGAACCATTTATTAAAATAAAAAATGGAACAAAGACTATAGAATTAAGATTAAATGATGAAAAAAGACAACAATTAAAAATTAAAGATCAAATAGAATTTACCAATAGAGAAACACTAGAAAAAATGATAGTAGAAATTCAAAATCTTCATCATTATCAATCTTTTGAAGAATTATATAAAAATTTTGACAAAGTATCATTAGGATATGATCAAATAGATATAGCAGATCCTAATGATATGCTAAAATATTATTCCGAAGAAGAACAAAATAAATATGGTGTTTTAGGAATAGAAATTAAAAAAATATAAAATACTTCCAAATGGAAGTTTTTTTTATTTAAAAAATATCCATTTTATTTTTTTAATATACGTGATATAATATTTTCAAGAAATGGAGGTAATAAAGAAGACCATATTATAACTATTTATTATCTAAAATATAGATAATTATGACTATTGATTTTCAAAATATAAAAAAATTTAAAAATAAACAAGGAGTGATAAAAATGAAAAAGAAATTAATTATAGGATTATTATTGTTAATAAGTGTATTTACAATTGTCGGATGTTCTGATAGTAAAAAAGAAAAATTTTATGAACTTAGATATGTAGAGCCAAAAGGATTTAAAGGTGTATTAGAAACTGGAACAGAAGAAAACAGATTAAAAAACTTTTATTATGGTGACTATGATGGAAGCATAAATATGAATTATCAAAAAGGTGCTGATTACAAAGAAGTAGAAGAACTATATTACAATGATCACACAGAAAAAGAAATAAATGGTACAAAATGGAGAGTAATGGATGATGAAACATTGGGTGTAGTATCTCGTTTCTATTATACAGTATATAATAACGATCTATATTTAATAGAATTAAATGGATATGATAAATATAAAAAAGATATGGAAGAATTCATTAATAATATTTCATTTGAATAAGGAGTAATTATGAAAAATAAAATAATAGGTATATTACTTATCATATCATTAACATTAGTAGTTGGATGTAACAATAATACCAATAATAATAGTAAAAAAGAAAATCAAAATATAAATAAAGAAGAAGTAAAAACTACATTATCTTGTTATAGTGAAGGTTATTTATTTAAATCAAAAAAATCAGTAGAACATATTATCTCCTTAAATAAAGATAATAAACTAATTGGTTATCAGCACGTAGAAAAATATTTTTCCTTTACAGATGATGATAATTTTAATATGATATGTGAAGGAGCAGTTGAAGAAGAAGAATACAACAACAAATGGTATAAATTCTTAAAACAAGAAGTTGATTGTAACAAAGAAATAAAAGAAGTTACAATATCCGATGTTTATGATATTGATAAATTAGAAACAACTAATTCCATACCATCAGAAGAATTAAGAAATAATTTAAATGATGATTATATATTAGATTTAGAAAACTTTAAAACAGCTATAACAAATAAAGGATATACTTGTAAATAAAATGGCTACTACTAAAGATTATAAAGAATATGTTTTAGAAAAATTAAATATATTAGGTAATATAACTTATAAACCAATGATGGGAGAATATTTATTATATTGTAATGGAATTATATTTGGCGGTATATATGATAATAGATTACTAGTAAAAATAGTAAATAATAATAAAAAATATAATATGAAAGAAGTTATTCCATATAAAAATGCCAAACCAATGTATCAAGTAGATGATATAGATAATAATGAAATATTAAAAGAAATAATATTAGATACATGTGAAGGAATAAATCAAAGTTAATTATAAAAATGTAAATACAAAAATATTTATATTTTTTTATTGTAGTAAAATTGTAGTAAATTTGTAGTTTTGTATTGACAATGATATTTTTTAGTGATAATATACTTTTGAGGTGAGAAAAAGTGGAAAATAAAACAAGCGCTATTAATATTCAAGTAGATAGTAATGTCAAAAAGGAAGCAACAATGGTTTTATCAGAATTAGGATTATCAATGAGTTCCGCAATAAACCTATTCTTAAAACAAGTAGTTAAAAAAAATGGTATTCCATTCGAAGTAACAAATGTAGTAGCTAATAAAAAAATACTAGATGTAGTATGTGCATTAATTATGAAAGATGGAAAATGCTTAATAGCCAGAAGAAGTAAAGATGACCATTTAAAAGGTAGATGGGAATTTCCAGGTGGAAGAAGAGTAGGACTAGAAGACGAAAAGAAAACACTACAAAGAGCATTTGATGAAGTGTTAAAAATTAATGTTGATATTAAAGATTATCTAACTCATAGTATATGTGAATATCCAGGTCATATTGTAGACTTAAAACTATATGAATGCAATTACATTAGCGGAGATTTTAACCTAACAATTCACTCCGAATATAAGTGGGTAAACATCGAAGAATTACTAGACTATGATCTTGCTGATGCCGATGTAGTTTTATCAAAATTTTTAATAAAAAAATACATAGAAGAAACAAGAGAAAAAGGTGAATAATATGGTAGAACTTAAAAAATTACAAAAAGAAGTATATCAGAATAAAGTAAATCATAATTTTAATGTGACTGATGTTAATTTAGAATTTTGTCTTACTTTTGAAGAATTGGGAG
>JAEEGL016921565.1_pt1 | contig 12031 bp, 11 predicted proteins | sample 9134231 | NCBI WGS metagenome assembly JAEEGL01 (sample SAMN16246548, study PRJNA631951) | gut metagenome | biome: gut microbiome; feature: rumen; material: fiber-attached | host: Bos | place: Iran: Karaj | collected 2018-10
AAAGAGCGCAGCAAGGTGTGCTCCGGCACGTCGAACGTGTACTTCGCCATGAAGTACGGCCTCACGCCCATAGGCACCTTCCCCCACGAATGGGTGATGTTCCACAGCGGCGTGTTCGGCTACAAGAGGGCCAATTACCTTTCGCTGGAAGACTGGATCACCGTGTACGACGGCGCCCTCGGCACCGCCCTTATCGACACCTTCACCACCGGTTCTTTCCTCCGCACCCTCACCATGAAGCAGGCGAAGCTGCTCGACGGCTTCCGCCAGGATTCGGGCGACGAGCGCACGGTAGGCGACGCCATCATCGCCCGTCTGAAAGAGTTCGGCATCGACCCGGCCACCAAGGTCGTCGTCTTCAGCAACGCCCTCAACTTCCCCAAGTACAAGGAAGTCATGGACTACTTCCGCGGTAAGGTGAAAGTGAGCGCCGGAATCGGCACCAACATCACCTGTGACCCGGGCATCGAAGGCTACAAGGCCGCCAACATCGTCATGAAACTATCCCGCTGCCGCATGAGCGCCAAGGACCCGTGGGAGAAGGTGATCAAGATCTCGGACGACACCGGCAAGCACATGGGCGACGACCGCGAGTTCGAGATAGCCTCCTACGAGCTTCACTTGTAATCTCGATATTTATTCCTATATTTGACGCATAACCATCAATCGACTGATTATGCGCAAATTCTTAATTGCTGTCGCAACCGCACTTCTGGCATTATCATTCGCTTCCTGCAACGATAACGGCAAGGAGAACGAAGACGACAACGCCGCCCTCGAGATTAATGAAACCACCTTGGCAGGCACCTGGGAAGCAAGCGTGGAGCACGACTTCGCCCAGGGCTATCCCCAGAAATGGCGTATCAAATTCGAGGGAAGCAGCTATACCACCTGGCACACTACACAGATTATCGGCCCCACCGGGGATGACGATAAGAATCTCAAAACCGTAGGTAACAAGGAACAGGGAAGCTGGGAGTATGCCGATGGCATGATTGTCCTTACTCCTGCGAAACAGTGGGCATCGTATGTTCTGACGAGCATGAACCCTTCAAAGAACACCTATTACAACTACAATCAGGAGACCATGGAGTGTGATAACTGGTATGAGACTCCCGAGATTTTTATAACCGAAGGAGTGGCAAGCGACCTTGAGTACAACTCCGAATGGTATATTTCCAAATGGAGAAATGCATCTCTTACAAGCAAAACTCTCTCCGTGAAAATCAACATGGACACCTTCACGTTCAGTAAAAAGAACTAAATACCATGAAAAAATTATTCTATGTAATCATTGCTGCCTGCTCCCTTTTTGCAGCCGCCGCACTTTGTATGGTCGCTTGCAAAAAGGATGACAACGGAGGCAATGGCTCTGCCGACGGCAACTACTGGACCATCCACAACACCGTCGCCAAGGGCATCAAAAGCGTCGAGATGGACAATTATGCTTACTATTTCGACAAAGACGGCCGTGAAATTGGCAGCAAGTCCTCTTATGGAGAAAGCAGCATAACCTACAACTCCGACGGCTTCCCCACAAGGATTGAACGCAAGGATATTCAGGATGGCAAGGTAACTTCCACTGAAGTCCAAACCTTCGAGTACGGCAACAAGGGCAAGTGGACTCCGGTCCCCATGGGCCCCGGCAACGTCTTCCATATTTACATGCAGGGTCTGTACAACGGCATTTCCAAGGTCACCTGGACTGGCGGATACAATGACGGTGCAGTTATGGAGTACAAGTTCAGTGGTAACAAGCTCACCATGAGTACCACCGATCCCAATTCCGATCATCCCATCGATGACGTCGTTTTCGAATATGACGGAGCCTATCCCATCCATTACAAGAGAGCCCCCGTGGGCACCGGTGAGTTCGGCGAAGAAATCGGCCCCCTCACATATCAGGCTAACGGCATGTTCGATCAGTACAAGGAGAATTTCCTCACCGACGGTATCGTCTATCAGGAGACCATCATTAACGTCAGCAAGAAATTCAAGAATGTCATGCAGGCCGAGAGCGAAGTCCGCAAGTCTTATAACCTGAATTTCAACGATGATGGAAAGGCCGTCAGCCAGAGGGAGCTCTATCGGACTAGCACCAATACATACACGTACAATGAGCAGGGAGATGTGGTTTCAGAAACGAACAAGAACCTTCCGGCCGACGACATGAGTGAAGACTACCTCTACACCTATGAATACGAGTACGACGCCAAGGGCAACTGGACTAAGTGCACTACAACGGTCACGGTTACCAGGCCTGCCAATGCACGCGAGCCGAACGTCTTCACCCAGAACCGCAAGATCGAATATTATTAGTAATTAATCAATTATGAAGAAATTAGCTTACATTCTGGCCGCGATCGCCGTTCTGTTCTGCGGCTGCAACAAGGAAGACGAGTCTTCCACCTCCGAGGTCGGCAAGTGGTATGGATACAATACTGACGGAGAAGGCAATTACAACACGAACGACGTCGCCTACATGCTCGACCTTAAGGCCGACAAGAGCGCCGAATTCATCATCTCGGCATGGGGTTGCCGCTGGCAGGGCACCTACACCTATGACGGAGAGGAAGTTAAGCTTACATGGAATAAGTACTATGCTCGTCCCGCTGCCATTCCTCTGAGCGAAACCGTTGATAATCCCTGTTCTCCGGAGAATATCTACAAGTTTTGGACAGAAGTTGGTGAGAAGGATGAAGGCTACCAAGCAGCCAGTGAGTTCGGAGACGTTCTCACCATCAAATTCACCTTCAAAGGCGACAAGGGAACTATCGACATGTTCAATAAACCCTGCGTCGCCGAAAGGCAGAAATAAGGCTTAGCGATTGATCCACCGCATCCCCAGGCGGTCCTTGAGCCGGGCAGGCATAAGGGATACGATAAAGGGAACGAGGTGGTTACCGAAACCGGGGCGGAGTATTCTCCGCCCTTTTTTCATGCTCCGGAGAGCCCGGCGCACCAGCCACTCGGGGCTGCGAAGAATCCCAAGACGGCGCAGCCAGGCGCGCTGCTTTTCACTTAATTGATAGAGACCGGTGTCAATGGCGGCCGGGCAAACGGTAGTGACCGTTACGCCATAGGGGCGCAGCTCGTACGAGAGGCCCTTCCCGAAGCTCACCATATAGGCCTTGCTTGCCGAATACACGGCTATGCCAGGTGCCGGCACCCAGGCAGTCATCGAGGCCACGTTAAGGATATGACCTCTTCCAAGCTCCTTCATGCGCGAGCCGAAGAGCACGCTGAGTTCCGTGACGGCCTTCACGTGAAGGTTCACCATCGCGCTGGCCTTCGCCAAGTTATCGGAGCCCAGATAATGCATGAAGAACATCCCGGCGTTATTAATAAGGATATCCGGGCAGATACCCTCGGCGTCGCACCACTCCAGAACCTTTGCCGCGGCGCCGGGGGCGCAGAGGTCCATGTCCAGAGTAGCGACCTGTACCCCGAATTCGGAGCTCAGGATACCCTCAGCCGCGGCCAGTTCATCCGGCCTGTTGCTTACAATGGCCAGCCCGCAGCCTTCGGAGGCCAGTTGGCGGGCATACTCCAGACCCATTCCGGAGCCGCCGCCGGTAATAAGGGCAAAATGCCCCGTCGATACCGCCCATGACGAAAAAGAGCGGCCGTTTGACCGCTCTTTATCGTTTGGGCTAATGCCCTGCTTACTGCTTCTCGATGATAACTGCACGGTTGAGTTCCGGGCTGTCGAAGATATCGTTGGCGCCGTTGGCCTTCACGGTGAAGCGGCTGCCATCGATTCCGAGTTCCTCGGTCATCATCTTGTAAACATAGTCTGCGCGCTGCTCGGAGAGCTGCTGGTTGCGCTTCTTGCTGCCGGTCTTGCTGTCGGCGTTTCCGCTGAGGGTGAACTGAACGTTCTCGCCACGGGCGATGATGTTCTTGGCAACGTACTTGACGTGCTCCTTCTCCTTTGCGGTGAGCTTGGCCTGGCCGATCTCGAAGTAAGCTACGATGGGCTCGTCGAAGAGGTCGCCATAGTTGTGGCTGTTGGCGAGCTCGTCTTTGAGCTTGGCGTTCTCGTCTGCGAGAGCCTTTTCGTTATCCTGAGCGGCGTTCTTTGCGGCCTCTGCTGCATCCTTGTCGGCTGCTGCCTGATCAGCGGCTGCCTTAGCGGCGGCGACTGCTGCGGTGTAAGCGGCGACTGTGGTGGCCTTGCGGGTCCAGTTGGTGCGGCCAAGAGCGTAGGTGAGACCGAGTTCAGCCTTCCAGAAGTTGTAAGTATCGTTGAGGTGGCCGATGAGCTTGCCGTCGGAAAGGATTCCGCCGAGATCACCGAACATTCCCCACCTTTCGCTGAAGCGGAGGGTTGCGTAGATACCAGCACCGGCACCGGTTCCGAGAACCTTGTTGGCCCTCATGAACGGAGCGAGGGAGAGGTACGGGGAGACCTCGAACTTGCGGCCTTCCTTGTAGCCCCACCATGCGTTGCAGATATTCCACATGATGTCCACGTGAGCGTAGTTGAGATTCCAGATGTCATCTTCAGGAGCGCGATAGGTCTGCATGCCGGTCCAGCCGAAACGCACACCGTAGCAAGGCTCAATCCATTTGAGAGCGAAGAGCTCTGCGCCGAGGGCGAAACCGTTCTTGAACGGACGGCCAACCTGCCATACTCCGGGAATCCAGAGGGGACCGGAAGTGGTGGACGGGAAGTTCCAACCAAGACCGATAACCCAGTTGTCGGCGAATTTGTTGGTTTCGTAGGGACCGAAGACCTTGTTGCCGTCGGCATCCCTGTTAGTCTCCTGTGCGAAAGCTGCGATGCTTACGAGAAGAGCTGCTGCGAAAACGATAAGCTTTTTCATGTTTTATTAGAAATTTTTGAGTTATTACTTTCTCTTTGAAATGCAAAGTTATTGATTATTTTTGATAAATCAAACTTTTTCCAGATTATCTTCCCTCATCCAGCCCTGTCGGCCATCGGCCAGTTCTATATTCACCCAGCCTGCTACAGAGTCGGTGACCCACACTTTCGTGCCTTCGTGAAGGATGAAAAGATCCTTTCCGTCGCCTGCACCGGGAGCGCTCTTCACCGCCACAACCGGACTCATAACTATCGCCTTATCAGCGTTCTGATACTCACTACGCTGCCATGAAGAGAAGCCCAAAGAAGCCAGGGAAAGCAGCAGAAGCGCGATTCCAACGAAGAATCCGGTCTTCCTCGCGGCAGAACTCCGACCAAGCAGGAAGAGCAGCCCCAGCGCCAGCGCTCCTGCCAGCAGCACCAGGAACAGCACTGCCCAGGCATCGGAAGAAAGCTTCCATCCGAGGGTTCGTATCCAGCTCACCAGGAAGAATTCCGGAACCGATTCTATGCGGTCCTGAACACGGCTGTTCGCAAGAGAAAGATTATAACGGGCATCCGCATACGACGGATCCATCTTGAGCGCCCGCTCGTAGCAAAGGATAGCATGGGCGTAGTCTTCAATCTTGAAATATGCGTCTCCCTCGTTCGTGTAGAGTTCGGGCGATGCCAACCCGGCCTGCTCAAGGGCGGCCCAGGCCTTCACGGCTCCCTGATAATCAGCGGCCGTGTAAGCCTCCACGCCTGCTGTCCAGAGGGAATCCGCATAGTTCTCGGAAGCATGCATTCCAATGGGTAGGAGCAGTAGAGCCAGTGCTGCCAAACCTACCTTCGGCAAAGTTTTCCGGCCGATAGCGGAATCGATGCCGGAGATAACCGAAACGGCCTTTTCGTACTGGGCCGACATGGCTTCGTGGCCTGCGGCCGGGGCATAACGGGCATACTCGCACTGCTCCAGCAGGCCGCAGAAGTCTTCCGCCAGCTCCTCCGGCACCCCTGCCGTCTGCAGACGCTGAAGGATGTTCTCCCTGCTCATGTCGGACGAATCCATGGCGAGTTTGTCGGCTGCAAAGCCCAAAAGCGCACGGTGAAGCTCTTCGTAGAAGGCGGTGTCGAGGTTCTTTTTCAGGAAGTCGCCGGCCGTAGCCAGACGTTTACGGGCCATGCGTGCGGCACCGCGGTTACGGGTCCGCACCACGTCGGCCCGGAGTTCCGCCCTCTTGCGAAGGCCGAAGTAGAGAGCTGTAGCCAGCAGAAGAAGCGCTCCCGTGATACCCCAGAACAGGGGTGACCACACCAGGAATGTGCCGGGAGAGGCGAACGCCGGAACCCTTATGGCGATGAAGCGGATGTCGCTTCCGAGGTCCTTCACATCTTTCTTTTCCGGAAGCTGAAGGCTGCCTCCCTGGGGCGCTGCCGTCTCGACCGTGGAACTTTTGGTCACCTCAAGGGGCATCTCTGCGCTGCGGAGGGTCACATAGCGCCCCTGGGCGATGTCGTAATAACTGTATTCCACAGGTCCGATGGTGAAACTGCCGTGGCTGCGCGGGATGAACGGGAACTCAAAGGTCTTCACACCGCCCTTTTCGGTGGTCTTTACGTCATACACCTCGAAATCTGGCGGGAAAACTATCTTGGGAGCTTCCAGAAGGGCGATATTGCCGCTTCCGGAAATGCTTACCAGAAGAGACGCGGCGTCGTGAGTCTTGAGGCTGTCGCGCGAGAGCGAAGCCTTCATGCTAAACTTGCCTACTCCACCTCCGAATGAAGCCGGAGCTCCAGCGGGAAGGGCGTTTACCTTTACTGTGCGAGCCGGAGTGCGCACACGCTTGCGTATGGTGCGGTACTCGTCCTGGAAGAAGGAATCGAAGATGCTGCCGCTTCGGGAAGCGGTGTTGCGAACATTCACCAGGCACACCAGCTCGGCCGGATCGATGGCAACTTCACCGGCCTTCTGCGGAATGAGCGTCCAACTGCGGAGCAGGGCGGCGTCGTATATCTGTCCGCCTACGTTTTCCCTTTGAAACTGAATATTCTGTGGCGCCTGAATCTGCTGACTCCAGAAGCCGTCGAACGTCGGAAAACGGGCATCCTCGAAACCCGCCACCTGCACTCTGGTGTAGAGCTTAAGCGTAGCCGTGATGCCTTCGCCCACAACAGCGGAGTTCTTGGAGAGAGTGAGACGCATGAAGATGTCATCGCCGGAGACTTCCTGAACGCCGCCGGAAGAACTGCTGCCGGAAGACGTCTGCCCCCCTGAGGGGCTCCCCTGCTGACCTCCGCCCACGACCTGGATGCTGCGGGTGCCGGAGCTCACTTTTTTGCCCTTGATGGTAGCGGTGGCGGCACCCAGAGTGAAGGTGCCGGTGCTACGCGGCATGAGCACGTAGGTGTACGTGGTGGTGGACTGACGGGTAGTCTTGCCGTTTACGATGCTGATAGACGAAGAACTCCCCTTCTGCGGCCCCCAGACGAGCTTGAAATCGTCGCCCGGACTCCATTCGAAGTCGGAAGGAGCCTTATCACCGTCTATCTTGAAGGTGACGTTAAACTGTTCATCCGCGGCCACCAGGTTCGGGGCCGTCATTTCTATGGCAGACTGGGCAGCGGCGGGAAGCGCCAGTGCCAGCAAAGTCAATATGCCGAGTAACCTTCTCATTACCAATTCTTTTCTTTCTGACTGCTCTGGAGCAGGGCGGCCTTTTCCTTCTTCACCTTGTCCTGAGTCTCCTTTTCCTGGGCCTGCACGGCCTTGAGCATCTGCCTTGCCTGCTGCTGGGAAATCTGCTGAGGCTGGGGTTGATCCTGATTCTGCTGCTGGTCAGGCTGATTCTGTTGATCAGGCTGCTGTTGCTGGTCCTGATTCTGGTCTTGATCCTGCTGATCCTGATTCTGCTGACCGTCGCCGCCACCGCCGCCACCCTGCTGGTTCTTCAGCATCTCCTTGGCGTAAATGTAGTTCTCCTTGGCGTCCATATCGCCCGGATTCTCCAGCAGACACTGCCTGAAGGCCTTCACGGCAGCGGAGTAGTCCTTGCGCTGCAGGGCCACGTCGCCCTCGTTGTAGTAGTAGGATGCGGCATGGGGAGTTCCTGCCACTTCCTGATCGGCCCGGCCGAGCGCCTGGGCGGCTTCGTCATAGTTTCCCTGACGATAGAGAGCCGAGGCCAGATTGTATTCGCCGGCAATCGAAAGCGAGTCCTTGAGCACCGCTTTGCGATAGTCGAGTTCGGCCTCCGGGAAAGAGCCTTTCCGGAACTTGCGGTTACCCGAACGAACCTCCCTGCGATCCACTTGTGCGGAAAGGGGCAATGCAATGAATATCAATAGTATGCAAATCCAGCGTCTCATTCGAAAAACCTCCTGTTTGCGCGCCTGTCGCCGATTAGAAAAGCCACTGCCAGGAGCACCAGCGCAGCCGCCACAAAGTACATGTACTGCTCGTCGTATTCCTCGAAGACGACACTCTTGAAATGCTCCGCTTCCAGGCGGCGCAGGTCGTCGATTATGGGATTAAGGCCGAATTCCTCGTTGCCCGCCCGCACATAGGCTCCGCCACCGGCCTGAGCCATCTTGCGAAGCACTCCCTCGTCGAGCTTGGTTACCACTATATTGCCGTCTTTGTCTTTCAGGAGCTCACCGTTCAGACGAATTGGCTGGCCTTCGGGGGAACCGACGCCGATAGTGTATAGCTTTATTCCGGATTCCGCCGCCTGTTTTGCCGCAGCCACGGCATCGTCTTCATGATTCTCACCGTCGGTAATCACTATTATCGCGCGGCTTTTTTCGCTCTGGCTGCTGAAACTCTTGACCGCCGTGAGCACCGCGTCGCCTATGGCAGTTCCCTGCACCGGAACGCTGTCGGTGCCTATGCTTCCGAGGAACATTTTGGCGGACACGTAGTCGGTGGTGATGGGCAGCTGAACGAAGGGTTTGCCGGCGAAAATGATGAGGCCGATACGGTCGTCGCGGAGGCGGTCCACAAGGCGGCTGATGGCCAGTTTCGCCCGTTCCAGACGATTCGGGGAGTAGTCTTCCGCGAGCATGGAATTGGACACGTCGAGGCATATCATTATCTCCGCTCCACGGGTCTCGCGTTCGGCGAGCTTCGCACCTATCTGGGGGCGGGCCAGGGCGATGGCAAGAAGTCCAAGCGCCAGGTCCACGAGAATCAGCCTTATCCAGCCCTTCGCGCGGGAATAATGAGGCATGAGCCTGGCCGCAGCGGCAGCATCTCCCAGTTTATCCAAACGCCTGCGTCGCATGCCCAAGGAAATAGCGTAGAGCAGCGGAAGAAGCGGAACCAGAAGCAGGAGCCAGAGGTATTTTATTGCAGCGAAATACAGCATTACGGCAGCCTCCTAACGAATAATTTCAGAATCAGCAGGAGCAGCAGGCAGCCCAGCGCGGCAAGCACGTAGGGAGCGTAGAGTTCCTTGTACACGGGGAAGCTGTCCACGGTTGTGCGGACCTTCTCCATGCGGCCGATCTCTGAATAGATTTCACTGAGTTTGGTGTTGTCGGTGGCGCGGAAATAACGGCCTCCGGTGGCCTCCGCCACGCGCTTGAGCAGGTCCTCGTCGATTTCCACCGGCATCTTGCGCACCTCGACTCCCCATGGAGTCATCACGGGATAGGGAGCTTCGCCGTTCGCACCCACCCCTATCGTATACACGCGCACATTGTAGGTCTTTGCAATCTCCGCCGCCGTTTCGGGTGCGATTTCGCCCCGGTTGTTCACGCCGTCGGTGAGCAGTATGATCACCCGGCTGGGGGCGTCGGAATCCATCATTCGCGCCACCGCGGTAGCAAGTCCGTTACCTATTGCGGTGCCGTCTTCGATCAGGTCTGTCTGCACCTCCTTCATGAGGTTGATGAGCGTGGCCCTGTCGGTGGTGAGTGGGCACTGAGTGTAGCTCTCACCTGCGAACACCACTATTCCCATACGGTCCGATGGCCTCTGGGAGATGAATTCGATGGCAATATCCTTCGCCGCGCTGATGCGGTCGGGAGTGAAGTCCCTGGCCAGCATCGACGTGGATACGTCCATCGCGAAGATGATGTCGATACCTTCGGAGTCCACCTTTTCCACCTGGGACGACGAGCGCGGGCGTGCCAGCGCCACCGTGAGCAGCACCATGGCGGCCGTAAAGAGGGCCATCGGCAGATGGCTGAGGGCCTGCAGCGCCGCGGAACCTTTCTGCAGCCAGGGAGCTGATGCACTCACCCGCATGTGCGGGGAGCGGCCCTTCAGACAGCGCCACACATAGAGCCCCAGCAGCACTGCCGGAACAGCCAGAAGCCAGAGAAGACGTGGATACTCGAAGAACATGACCTACTTTTCCGGAGCCTCCTCTCCCTCCAACTGTTTCTGATATGTTTCGGTGACGAACTTCACCGCCGTCGGCAGCACGCCAGCGTTCTCTTCGGGAGGCACCGTCATCTTCGCGAACTTAACGAAGTCGGCCGTTTCGAAGAGTCCCTTCAGACGTTCGAACATCTCCGGAGTGATGTCTTCGCGGCCCTTCAGGGCGGCAAAGAGCTCGGCGGTTGTCATTTCCGGGGCGTCCACCCCGAATTCGGCGTCCATGTATTCCTTGAGGGTATCGGTAACGCCGGAATAGAAGGTTTTCTGCTTGTCCGGCGCCCAGAATTTGTCACCGCGGTAACGGTCGAGGCTACGAAGTGCCACCACATATGGCGGATCCTTGGACTTTTCTTCCTGGCCGTGTTTGGAGTAGCGCCTTATGAGATAGATTGCCAGCAGTATCAGAGCTACCAGGCCAATCGCCCCGAGCACCCAGGGCAGCACTTCTGCAAAGGTTACCGGGTAGGTAATCTGGCCCTTGATATCGTGCGGAGTATAAGTGGCGGTGTCGATCTGGATGGTCGTGACCTTCATGGTGAGAGGCTCGAACACCAGGGTGTCGGGCTCGGTGCCGGGAGCGCCGCGAAGCGCGTAAATCGGCGGCAGCAGATACTCTCCCTCTTCGAAAGGAGCCAGCACCACCGAGGCTCGGATGTCTCTTTTGCGGGCCTTTTTATCATAGCGCAAAGTATCTGTCTTCCAATTCCTTACAAGAGTAAGAGTATCGTTGGACAGTTTGCTCCAATCGGGCAGGGCAAGCGCGATTCCGTCTTCCACTCCTTCGAGGGTAAAACCGTATTCGAGCTGATCGGCTATGAGTATGGAGTCGCGCTTCTGAAGTTGTTCCAGGAAGGCCTTGCCGGCCGGAACGGGATCCAGAAGGACGGACAGAATTATGAGCAGGACTGCTTTCATCTTCTTGCAAACAGGGCCATCAGCCCCTTTACGTAATCGTCGTCCGTGGAGATATCCACGCTGTCTATCTTGTACAGGTTGAAGAGGTGGCGCTCACGCTCATGAAGGGCCTGCATCCAGCGGGCATGAGCGGCACGGGTGGCAGGGTTGGAAGTGTCCACCCAGGTGGCCCGGCCGGTCTCGCTGTCCTTGATGTGCACAAGGCCCAGGTTCGGCAGAGCGTAGTCTACCGGATCGTGCACCTTGATGACCGAGAGGTCGTGCCTGCCGGCCGCCACCTTGAGGGCGTCTTCGTAACGGGGGTTTCCGTCGGCCGAGGCGTCCAGCAAGTCGCTGAGCAGGAAGACGTTGCACTTTTTCTTGATGGCTCCGGTGAGGAACTGCAGAGCGGTCCCGATGTCGGTTCCGTCGCCCTTCGGTTCAAGCTCCAGCATCTCCCTTATGATGTGCAGCAGATGGGTCCTTCCCTTGGCCGGCGGGATGAACTTCTCCACCCTGTCGCTGAAGAAGAGGGCACCCACCTTGTCGTTATTCAGGATGGCGCTGAAAGAGAGCACCGCCGCTATCTCCGTGAGCAGTTCCCTTTTGTTCTGTTCCCTCGTGCCGAAGAGGCCGCTGCGGGAAACGTCCACCAGCAGCACGACGGTGAGCTCGCGCTCCTCCTCGAACACCTTTACATACGGCGCGCGCAGGCGGGCGGTGACGTTCCAGTCCATGTTGCGCACGTCGTCGCCGTACTGGTATTCGCGGACTTCGCTGAATGCCATGCCGCGACCCTTGAAGGCAGAGTGATACTCGCCGGCAAAGATCTGGTGCGACAGGGCCTTGGTGCGGATTTCTATCTTCCGCACCTTGCCCAGAAGCTCCTCTGTGGTCATTCTGCGCACGGCTGCCATTTACGGAACGATAACGGCGTTGAT
>JAEEGL010282528.1_pt1 | contig 12030 bp, 9 predicted proteins | sample 9134231 | NCBI WGS metagenome assembly JAEEGL01 (sample SAMN16246548, study PRJNA631951) | gut metagenome | biome: gut microbiome; feature: rumen; material: fiber-attached | host: Bos | place: Iran: Karaj | collected 2018-10
ACCTGGTGCGTCTCATATAAATTCGATATCACGACTTCTGAAGATAAATACACACTCTACGTCGATTACATCACCAAGTCCTCGAAAGACGGATACGTCGGCATCCAGCGCGCCTCCTTAAGGGACAAGGACGGCAAGGTGTGCGAGTTCGGCAAGAAGCCGGATCTGGATTGATTTATGAGGGCGGCGCAGGGCATGGAAAATCAAGGCATTGAAAACCAAGGCATTGAAAACCAAAGCATGGAAAACCAAAGCATGGAAAATGAAGAAAAGCAGATAAAAGTTCAGGCCGCTGATGGCGAGAGGCTCCTGTCGGAGGCCGAGACAAAGCGCTACAGAAACCTTCTTCAGAAGCAGGCTGAGCTTGAGAGCCGGGGCTATGTCAGGCGTGACAGGATAATCTCACTAATGAAGGCGAATACAGTAGGCACCCTGGCGATACTGCCGTTTGTTACGGTCGTCGTTGCGCTTTATCTCATAAAGAACGGAATGAATTTCTATCCATCAGCCGTCGGTGAACGCTACGGCGCATTTACGGTTGTATGGGGAATCGGAACATTCGTAGTGATGTTCGGATGCTTTGTTGTCCATGAACTTATCCACGGCTTTTTCTGGTCCTTTGGGGCACAAAACCACTGGAAAGACATAGAGTTCGGCTTCATCGCGCAGATGCTCACGCCCTACTGCACCTGCTTAAGCCCGCTTAAAAAGCCCTTCTACATTCTGGGTTCCATGATGCCAATGGCGCTCCTCGGAATCGTCACGGGAATAGTTGCATTCTTTACAGGCAATCCCTTCATCCTGCTGTTCAGCGTCATTCACATAATGGGCGGCGCCGGCGACATGCTCATCACCTGCATGATCCTCAAAGACAAGGTCAAGGGCAAGGACGTGCTCATCTTCGACCACCCGTATGAGTGCGGGTATATTTTGTTTGAGAGGAAGTAAAGGGGGAGTAGGGCGTTTAATTCAATGATGTTATTGCCGGGCGTTCATGACACGGCTTTTGTTACCCGGAAATGAGGCAACCGATGCGGCAGTGCCACATTGCGTGCCGCATTTTTTATCGTTAATCAACAAATAATGAGGCAAATGATGTGGTAGTGCCGCATTGTGTGCCTCATTTTCGAGCTCGCTAGACGCATTCCAGCACTGCTTCACTTGTAAAATCAGTACCGCAGCCGGTTTATTAGCACCTTCAGGTTTCGCCGTCAATGGACGGCAAGCCTTGCCTGCGGCACCATTGACTGCTCACCTTAGAAGGTGCTGAGTGGTGTTCAAGAGTTGGGTAAGCCCAACTCTCATCTAACGATGGAGTTTAAACTGCTTCTGAATCGTCTTTCCAGATCAGTGCATCATCAGGGATCATGCTTTCAAATGCCGACAGAACTTCCCCTACAAAATACGCTTCGTCAAAGTTTTGCTTATCATACAAAAAGATGTAGATAACTTCCCGGCCGGGTCTGTATGTTTCTTTGGAGAAGCCATAGATCTTTTTCGCTGACCTGTAGAAATAATCGATTTGATCATTCATACCAAGTATCTCAAGATATGCACACCTGTCTATTTCATAGAAGTTTATGAGGTAATCCGGATTGATGGTTTCATTGATTCCTTTGAGATAGACTTGTGTCTCATATTTAAACGGAATCCCCATCTGCTCTAACAGCTCTGCGCCGATAAGTTCATTTTTCGATTTAAGGTCACCAAATTTGCTTACAGTCGGAATATCAGGAGTGTACTTTCCCAAACGGTCTTCCTGAATGTTGAAATAATCATTGTTCATTACATGAGGATCAGCGAATTGAACTATAGGAAATCTCACTCTTGGCGGTTCAAAACTGTATCTTGCGTTCCAATCTGCAAGAAGTCCATCATATTCATTTTTGATTTCCAGATATTCTTTAATCTCTTCGGCAAACCGTTTCCCAAAAGAAGACCCGGTGAGCAACCTCCTCGGCCGGCGGGAAGATGTTTTCGGATTATCTGGATCATAGGTGATTACTAAGGTTCTTTTACCATTAATATCCCTGAAATAACCATGTCTCATGTTCTGCAGTTTTAATCTGCGATACTCGAGTTTTACTGCGTGTACTTTCATCGGCCAATTAATCTTATTCATAATTCCAAATCCCCTTTTTGAAGCATTAATCGTTTCGCTCTCATTATGAGCACAAATCACAGTCTCATTCCATAGCCTAAAGTCTCAATTTTGGGGGGTAAAAATCCCAATCATACAAGTTGTGTCGGTTTTTCTGTCGATTTATTTGTCGGTTTTTTGAGTGAATAAAAATTATGCTCAAAACGGTTCCTGATTTTGCATCTTCAGGAGTGGGTTTGGGAAACGTATTTTGAAATTCCTCCCAAACCACCCGTCAGGGTAATGAAACGATGCTTTCATGACAGTTTGGGATTCGGTTATTGCTCTAAAAATGAGGCAACTGATGCGGCAGTGCCACATTGCGTGCCACATTTTTTATCGTTAATCAACAAATAATGAGGCAAATGATGTGGTAGTGCCGCATTGTGTGCCGCATTTTTATAGGTTTTTTCCGTAGTGCCTCATCGCTAGCCGCATTTTTATAGTATTTTCCCGTATTCCCCTTATTGCATCCTGCATTGATGAGCCGGCTAGCCGTATTCCTTCCCGTCCTTACACCACTCCCTTAAGTAAAAGATAAAAATTCCTGATTTATTCTGATATAATTGCTTTATCGGGGATAACTTATAGGGAGTGTAGACAACAGCAACTGCGCCCTTTCTCTTTCGCCGTGAATGAATAAACCTACGTGCATTCATCGGACAAAGATCAGGATTAAGGTCCGCAGACAGTTCTATTGTTTAACCCATATAAGACACACATTGTGAAGCTAAAGCATTAAAGAGGCGCGAGACCTCTTGTTTGCTTTATTTGGAATAAACAACAAACTGTCTATGGAGGAGAAAGGAAGGTCACTATGGCGTCAAAGAGCGAAGGACGTGATGCCGCACGTAAAAAGGCAAAAAGGGCAACCCCGGGTAAGATCGAACCTGCTGCAACATTGAAAGTAGTGCTCATCGGCGGAGACAATACTGCCGGGAAAGCGCCGGAAACAGTTGTAAAGCCTTTGACGGGAACAACGGCCGGCGGCGATAGCTTATCGGGCCTGCTTTCAAATGACAAAGCATCAGACGGTAAGGGCATGACGAGCCCCTACATTGAGCTCATGACCGCGAAGAATGCCGATTACTATGGCGCGTACCTGATACCGGTCAGCGGTTCCGGAGCGATGCCCAGAATGAACGGGGAGATCATTTTCGCGCCGCTGTATAAGTACAAGAACGGAGAGCGCGTGATGCTTTTAAAAGATGTTGAGGTCAATGATGAGAGATACGGCGGAGTGCCGTTTATGGCCAAGGCGTTTGATTTCGGAAGGGTTCCTGCGGGGCGGTATGAACTCGTAGTTATATTGCCGGTCAGGGAATGCATGTATCACTTCAGGGATATCTCCATTGATCAGGGCGAAGACAAGACTGTGATCGTTGATCTGTGGAACACTGAAGATGATCCTGCCAGCTGTTTTGCAGGCGGGCGCGGCAAGAAGGGGTATAAGACTGTTGAATTAAGTTCTGACCTGTATTTCCTGGACGGTTCTTCTAACGGCAGTCTGTCCGGCAAGAAATACGGCACGGTATTTGCTCTCGCGGTCGATTCCAAAGGCGAGAAGTTGTGGTCAGTTATCGGCAATTCAATATCTGATGAACTGAAGGTACCGGCATATTATGGCTGGTGCGAGAATGACATGTGGACTGGAACGGAGGGCGATCACATTGAGCCTTATCCCGGGCAGATCTATCTGTTCTTCAGCAAGAAGCCGGTGCACATCACGTTCTATCCCGTCACATATCTGAGCCTGTATGACGAGGTCTGGGATGAGTGGGGCAAATTCCACTCCAGGTCGTTCGATCGCTTCATGCCCGGAAGGATATATTGCGAGACGGCAGTCCGCGGCAAGTCTGATCAGAAGACCTATGTGGCTTTCTGGGAGAAGTATCAGGACGCAAAGGGAAGAGTTCATTACAGGACCTATAACGATCCCGTGTCATTTGAGCTTCACTGGCCGGTCGAATGCTATTTCGAAGACGCAATTGACGATGAGGTACACGTGGCAGCTGCAATGCCTGATAACGTAAACGGAGTTTTGTACAATTATCTGAACCGGGCGAAGCTGAGGAAGAAAGGCGTTTCCTATGACTTCAGATATACATTCAAAGACAGTGACATAAAGGGCGGCACGCCGTTCAAGAAGATCCCTTCATCCTGTGCAGCTGAGCCTGTGACTTTGAAGGACACCTTGTGGGAGCTGTCGGGCGTTGAGGCAAACCTTACAGGCACTGCGAAAATGAAAAAATATGTAAAGGATGAGAATGGCTTCGAAGTAATGCGCTATTTAACCGTCGATCCGGTCATCACCAAGGACAGTGAAGGCATTGCTTTAAGATTCATTGTAGACTCTGATCACGAGCCCGAAAATTCTGACTCCGCCAACGGCTCTTCCCGCGAGGAATACTGCATCAACCTCAAGTCGAACAAGATCCACCGCCCCGGCTGCGGATGCTGCAAACTGATTTCGGATGAAAATGCAACGCGCATGAGAGCCAGCAGCCCGTCCGTGAACCTGAAGCACGATCTGACCTCATCAGGCTACACGCTGTGCAAGAGGTGTAATCCTTAAGTGCGTGAGTGAAGGCGGGCAGAAGACGCCCGCAATGCAAATTAAATCCAACGCTAATGAATACGCCGGGGCATGAGCTCCGGCGCAGTTTATGGCTTCTGATGCGATCGTCTCTTTATCACTTATTATTCATTCTCAGTCTGTCTTTCCTTACAAAATCGTGGATGGATCTTTTGAGACCGGCCAGGAGCTTAGCCTGTTTATTCTCGAGGTCTCTTATCTTCTCATCCATCTTGCCGGATTCAATATAGAGATCACCGTTTTCTTTCTCGAATTTCTTTACATATTTTAGTCTGGAATAGTAACCAAAATAGTTTATTAAGAGAACGGCGAGCGTTATTACGCCAAAGAATATTAACAATCCGGTTTCTACGGCTATATCATCGGGATGGGCAACATATGCATTAATAAATCCCTTAACAAATCCGAGGGTTATCAGCATGAGAAAGGCAGTTAAGACCCATAATCCAATGAACGGAATTAACAGATCCGCTTTTGATCTGAATTCGCCTTTATCGTAATTTCTTGCAATCCCTAAGTTGTTCTGCGTGATGTTATCGTTGATAGTTCTTTTTTTCTCCCAAAGAGCTTCGATCTCTTCATTACATTCAACCAGCTTCTTCTTTTCGGCATAGACCCTGGCAAACTCTTGGAAGTATTCCTTGTCTTCTTCCGAAGCGTCTTCAATTACCTGGTTCACCTTCTTGGCGTCATAAGCGAAATCTTTGTTCTCCTGATCAAGTTCGCTCATGTTTGTCAGATGTGCTGCAGCGAGCATTAATCCTCTGAGAGCGATAAAATCGTGCGGATCCTTTTTCAGCATAAACCCGTATGCATCGGCAGTGGCCATGAACTCTCCTCTGGAAAGATATGTCTCACCCGCCTCATGTATCCGGTCTTCTCTGAAGTATTCGTAATCGTATGTTGAACCGCAGAAAGTACAATGGTACATCTGCTTATCGCTGTCAATTCTAAGGCTGCCGCCGCAGGACGGACACTGGTGTTTTACGATCTTGCTGATTACCGGCACCGGCACCTGTTCCTTCTCAGAATCCGCCTTTATCAGGCTGTCTTTCTTTACAAAAGCATTGATACCTTGCCTGATATCTTCCGAGAGCCTTTTCCCAGCAGCTTCATATTCATTTATCTTTGCTTCGGTATCACCCAATTCTTCTTTGAATTCCCTGATATAAGTGTCTATCTGCTTTATTATTTTCATTCTGGGATAGACTTGTATGAGATTAATACCTACACCGAAAAGAAGTGTAAGGCCACCCAAAATCGCAAGAAAGGCTATCCCCGCTACAGGATCTTCTGAACCTATTGCTATGGCGATGCCTAATTCACTCGTGAAGTAGAAAGCGGTAAAGAACCACAATATAATGAACACCGCTTTAGGAGCATACTGTGCTCCGCCCCTGCTCTCGAAATAGTATTCGTAACGGGAATCATCGGTCATACGGATGGCAGACTCGATCCTGTCCCGTTTCTGTTTAAGTGATTTGATCTCCCTGTTGCAATCGATCTGCAGCTTTTTGTCAGAATAGAGCTTGCCTAACTCCGTGAAGTATTCCTTGTCTTCTTCCGAAGCGCTCCCGATCACTTCCTTGACCATTTTGGCATCGTACGAAAAGTGTTTTGCCTCAACTATACTTGCAAGCCCGTCCATATTCTTCAGATAGGCAGCAGCAAGCATCAATCCTCTGAGGGCAAGAAAATCGTGCGGGTTCTTCTTCAGTATGAGCCTGTATGTATCGACAGCGGCCCCGAATTCTTCATGAGACAGGTGAGTCTCACCCATCTCATTCAGTTTGTCTTCTCTGAAATAATCGTAATCGTATGTTGAACCGCAAGATAAGCAGCGGTATATCTGCTTATCGTTATCGACAGTCAGATTGCCACCGCATGACGGACACTGGTGCTTTTTGATTGTTGCCATCTCTTTATCCCTTATTACAAAACCCAACTCCAACGTATTCATTATAGCAAATCGAAAATCAAAAGGCAGAATATTGCCAGACAAATCCACAGTTGATATCATTATCTCTAATACCGTCACGGTACATGGAATAAGGGGGGATGGAAATGGCAGTGTTAAAGAGTAATCTATGCCCGACTTGCGGCGGTCTTCTCGACATCGATATTGAAAAGCAGATGTATGTCTGTGCATTCTGCGGTGTTTCTTTCGATTATGAGTATTTCCGCGAGGATAACGTTAAGGAGGTAGCTTACAAAGCACTCCTCAGAAACGAGTACGGTTCGGCAAAGGACGCTTATGACTTTGTGCTCGCAAAGGATCCGCACGACTTCGATGCGCTGCGCGGTCTCTTCCTTTGCAAAGTCAAATGGACGGACATGAAGCAGATGTTCAATGACAGTGAGGTTAAAGTCACTGCTAATGAACCCGCCCTGAATGACGCGATCGAGAAATGTCTTCCTGAGCATAAACCTTACTTCGAGAAAATCCGTGAGGCTCTTAACGAACTCCGTCATTACAGGGATCTTAAAACCGAAGCAAAGGTCATCAACGAAAAGAGAGACAAGATCAAAAAGGTGCTGAACGTATATCAGGATGACCTCTACACGAGCACACACCTGTTCACGGAGTTCTGCGACGGTATAAAGGAAATGGGTATAAAAGCGATTGAAGCAGCCATCACCATTGCGGTCGTGGTTCCTCTGGCTTTAATAGCTTCTGCCATATGGAAGCAGGAATGGGGTTTGCTTATTGCTTTTGCTGTAATAGCAGCGGTGCTAATCTGCGGTTACCACCTGATTAAGTTCATCACCGCAAAATGTATTGCCAGAAGCATGGCTCCTCACCAAAAGAAGCTCGATGATCTGACCGGACAATACGAGGCAAAGAACGCCGAGGCGGCACAGTCCAAACAGAGATACAGGAAACTCGTACAGGAGCTCATTGATATGGATCCTGTGAAGGGGAAGAAAAAATGAAAGAGTAAGGGGAAAGTAACAGATCCTCACGCTACCGACATCTCAAAACGCTGTCCAATGTCGTCCGCACCATTTACTCTGTAACAGTAAAGCATGTTCTCGTCACGATCGAGATCGTACGCAGTGCACGTCCACACCTTTTCGAATCTCGTATCTTCGATGGGCAGATCCTTGTGCCAGGTGTCATTCAAAGCTCCGAAATTAAGTTTCTCCATTAGCCAGTCACCTTCGATTTCACGCTGGTCATCTGTCATGCCGAAATACTGTAATGTGTACTTGTCAGTGCAGCACTGGTAAGTGACGTCACAGTGATAGTATTTGTCATCGATCTTAACGACCGTCCACTCGTGAGCTGAAGATATGTCCTTTTTGAGACCACCGCAGGTCGTGGCATCGACGCCCACCTGAAGCAGCAGATAAGCATATGCTCCCGCGATCTCCTGGCAGATTCCGCGATTGAGCATTAACGCGCGGTAAGGGCTGACATTATATCCATATGCATCTTCAAAATCTTCTTCAGTTGCCGCAGTATCGTAATCGAGCCTGTAAGTCTCAGACTTGTACAGAGCGATGGTCTTCTCGAGAGGTGTATCGTCTTCCAGGCAAGCGCTTCCGATCAGAAACTCGACCCTTTCTTTGAATTGCTCAACCGCATTAAGATATTCATCAATGGGTGCATCATATTCAATCTTATATTCACCCTCACCAATCTTGTTCGCGCCGACTCCATCGCCCGGGAAGCACACGTACTGGGAAACGATCGGCAGGCAATAGCGCGAAATATACCAGCTCATCTGCAGATATTCATCCTTATCGAGCTTCACGCTCTCTTCACCTGCAAGCACAGCATCGCAGTATCTGTAGTAGTTCTCCTCGAACTCCTTACCATACTTATCGATATATATTCCGGACAAGCAATGCGGATTGAACGTGTGATCGAGCGGAACACGCCTTGTTTTGGCTATCTCAGTCGTCTCAGTTGTCGTATCTTCAGTAGTTGTCTGTGTTGCTATCTCACTGGTAGTGGCGGAGCTTGTCTCGTCAGGTACGATGGCCTTCGAACATGCTGTAAATACGAGTACTATAGACATTGCCATAACCGGCAGAATAAGTTTTCTGTTCATATAATTCACCTTTTCCTATTATCAGCATTATTATTTTCCGCCAAGGATTCAGGCTTTTCTACCTGAATTCAGGAAGAAAAAGGGGAATAAATAGGGCAGGGGTGAGGCAAGGGAATTATATAATTGTATAATATAGTTGAATTCAAATATTTATTGTAGGTTTGTGATAGACAAGGATGTAACCAAATTGAAGAGTCTCGTTTGGGTTGATGTTTTTTCTTAATATGAGATTTAAAGCAGCAGTTGTTTTGTTGCTAATGCTATTGATTCCAAGTGATACTGCGGTAAATGCTGTGATATAAAAGGAATGGTGAAACTATGAAGAGATCAGCGGACGATTTGACTCGGAAAATGAGTGTAGTCATTTTGAGTTCAATGTTATTGATAGTTGGATCATGTAGCCGGACTGAATTAATCCCCGAAAGTGTTACAATTCTAACTACCCAATATTCAGAAAATACTACAGAGGCATCGACTATATCTGTAACACATACTGAATTTTCTGTTGAAACCACAACAGAAACAGAATTTACTACAACTCTGCCATATATGCGTTCTATGCAATATGATGGGGAGCATATTCCTGACGGCATATATCTGTTTCAACCAATTAGCATTGACCGGGATCGTTTGGGTTGTACTGCTAATATATGTGCGTTCTACTATTTGTTAGAGGAGGATTTGGAATACCTTAATGAAGGGGATGAGGTGTATTGGGGAGACGAGTCGCATGTCTGCAGTTCAATAGACTCAGATAATCAATCAGCAAGCTTTGACGTATGTTTATGGGGTTTATCAAAGATAGCTAATGATGCCTATGCTATTGTAGATTTTGATACAGGACAAGAGTGTGCTACTTATGTGTTTGCGGAGAATTGTCATGTTGATATAGCTGAAGATGTGTATATCTTTGATGGCCTGCCGTTTATGCCATTTAAATTCATATCAGAGGATACACATAAAGCATACTTAAACGGATATTATCCATCTAACTCGGATGGAAGTTTAATCCCTTTAATGTATGAAGAGGAAGCCATTCTACATAATGAGCGCCCAAACGAAATAGAATTAAGCATGAGTTTTCGCTATAAGTCTATAGACGATTTCGTATATGCTTGCAATGAATTATCGATTTGGGGTAGAGGAATATGCCCCAGAATAGTGGTCGTAATCAATGATCAGAGTATTCAAGAAATGTATATCAATCCTGCACTTCATCAACCTTGGCGTTATGTAAGCGCGGAAAATCGACACACTCTCGATTCGAATGAAAGATCATTAATTCTAATAGAGGAATAGAATTATGAAAGATGTTTTTAGGATGCCTGTACCTGTCACCATCAAGGGAAGAATATCAAGTATTACAAATGCTTTTGTCAATGGTGTTATTCCTGTTATAAACCCAACTGAAGAACAAGTAGATGAAGTTTTAAGTATTCTTGGAATGAGTCGAGAAACTATCTGTTGTTCTTATTGTGGTGATAAGTATACAGAATGGGATCATTTAAGACCGTTGATTTCCGACAAAAAACCTACGGGTTATGTATCTGAAATATATAATCTGGTTCCTTCGTGTGGGAAGTGTAATCAAAGCAAAGGTAACCAGAATTGGAAAGAGTGGATGTATAGCAATGCTAGATTGTCTCCCAAATCAAGAGGTATAAAAGACATAGATGAAAGAGCAAAACGGCTAGAGGTTTTTCAGAATAGTTTTAGCAAACAAATCCTGATGATTGACTTTGAAAATGTAGTAGGCAAGGATATGTGGAAAGAACATTGGAATAACTATAATATGATAGTTGATATGATAGATAAAAGCCAAAGGCTATCTAATGAAATACGTAGGATAATTATATCTCATACGGACACTGAGAGAATAGATAATGAAAACACATGACTTTATACTATCGAATGCGAAGAATTACTACAGCTGTCTTGAAATAGACAGTTTCGTAAGCATGCTCAAGGATCCGTCTTCTTGCTATAAATTCTACTGGCTTGAGGCAATTGTCAATATTGTCAATCAAAATGTAGTCGAAACTACCATGGGCGATGTTATAGATGAGATGATAGCTAATGCCTGGTATTCAGTAGTTGAATATCATATTCATTTAAGTGGTTTAGTTAAGGGAGGGGTTGTTGATGGTCTGGAGAGAGCAGTTATTCATCTGCAGCAGGCAAGCGATTTGCCCAGTTTCGCTTCGAAAAGTGAGATAAGGGATGCAATTAAGAAGCATGATAAAGCATTAAAAGCCGATAAAACTCAGTTGACGTATATGGTTCCCTATAGAGCGCTGGCGGGGTTCTTTAGCAATCACAACGCCAAGGTGAATTGGGAGAAACGTACAGAACTAATAGAGTATATCCAGTTTTTCGACAGAACAGAAGCAAAGCTTCCATATGTTTTTGGTGAGGGGACTGCGCTTAATAGGAAGATTATCTTTAACCCGGATTGGGTACAGATGATAAACGACAATACGGTTGAGATACTCGGGTGGATACAATACGAGAAACTAAGGTGGCTTCAGAACAATAATCCTGAAGTTCCCGGATTGGTATATAAACTTAAGCCCGGTGATAATGTGCGCAAACTGGAAAAGGTGCGCAATTTGTGGACTGGCGTTTTGAATTGTGTTGAGATTCATGATGTTTATAACAACACGCGAATTGAAAAAACTGATTTTGAGATTGATCATTTCGTTCCATGGTCTTTCGTTATGAATGATGAACTCTGGAATCTCATGCCAATGGTTTCTGTATTAAATACTCGGAAAAGCAATAACCTTCCCGAATGGGACATGTTTTTCAAAGGGTTTGCTGAAAATCAGTATAAAATGTATGAGTTGGTATGTGAGCGTGATGGAATCCGGTCCTTGTTTGAGAAATGCTATAAAGATAATCTGCACTCCATATGGGCACAGCAGGATCTTTATAAAGCAGGGATATGCAAGAATGAATTCGTCGAAATCCTTTCTAAAAACATGAGACCTGTTTATGATTCGGCAAAGAGACAAGGATACAGTATTTGGAAGATATAAGTAAGTGGAGATAAATAAGCATGAAGAATGAGATTCAGACATATTCATTTGATGAGCATGGATTAAAACAGGTTAAGCTAACTCAGAAAGGAAAGAACTGGCCTGTAGTATATCTCATTCACAATGATGATCAGCTGTATATTGGTGAGACAACAAGCGTTTCTACCCGAATGGGACAGCATCTGAAAAATCCCGAAA
>JAEEGL011116439.1_pt1 | contig 12030 bp, 12 predicted proteins | sample 9134231 | NCBI WGS metagenome assembly JAEEGL01 (sample SAMN16246548, study PRJNA631951) | gut metagenome | biome: gut microbiome; feature: rumen; material: fiber-attached | host: Bos | place: Iran: Karaj | collected 2018-10
ACCGAATCATCTATATCCGAAACCAAGGTCCCATTTATTTCGGCAATCAAATCATCAGAAACAATTCCCGCGTTATCCGCCGGTGATCCACGATACACACCCAACACACGAAAATTTCCCTTACTATCACGTGCGCCTTCAATTCCGACACTGGTTAAAATACGACCATCATTCGCAACACCCGCATCATCTGAATAAACATAACGACCCTTTTCATCCAATCCACGCATCAAACTGTCCACCACCACACGATATATTTCCGATTCGGATGCATTATGTAAAACATTATCCCGTTCACGCAGTTTTAAAACCAAAGCCGTTGTTATTTCACCAAACGCGTGCCAATCGCGCGCCACCGGTCGCGGATAGTTTGCAATAATTGAATCCCCCCAAACCAAAACCACGCGTTCATCGGTCGCCGCAATATGCGCATTTGTGTTCAGGTTTTCCAGTGCCTCTATCGCAACATTTATATTTTTCCCCCCCCAACTAACACCATCTAATTTTTCATATATTTCGGCAAAACCGTCTGACATACGAACAACATCCAAACCATCTTGGATTCGTTCATCATCAAAAAACAATCCATCGGCAAACGCACCGGTTGCAGTTATACATAACAAACAAACCCCGAAAAATTTTTGCAAAAATTTTATCATACGGCCCTCTCCTTACCTGTTGTTATTTATTCCACATCCGGCATGTAATATCAATACTTTGTATCGCGTAAATTAAAGTGATACAAAATCACATTTGAAATATACATACTGGTCAATGTTCCCATAACAATAGAGAATGTCATTGCAATTGCAAAATCACGCAACGCCAAACCACCAAACACAAACAGTCCCAACAATGCCAATATTGTTGTAATACTGGTCATCATTGTTCGCGACAACATTTCATTAACCGATAAATCAATCAATTCATCCATAGGCATTTTGTGATATTTTTTAATATTCTCGTCAATTCGGTCATAGTTAACAACTTTATCGTTAATCGAATAACCAACACCCATCAATACAACCGCAATTGCCGTCTGATTAAATTCTAATCCAACCACCGAAAAGAACCCAAACATCAACACAAAGTCAAAAATCAACGACACAAATGAACCGACCGCATATCCGCCACGATACCGTATCCAGATATATACCGCCATCAAGATAAAGGACACTAATACCGCCAGAATACCACCACGAACCAATTCACCGCCGATTTTTGGGCCGACAATTTGCACCTGGGAATATTCTACACGATTTCCCAAGATATCTTTGATTTCACGCACGCGTTCGTTTTGTTGCGCATCGGTTGCACCCTTTGGTAACCCAACACGAATCAGAATTGAATTACCATCAACCGATTGCAATTCGGGTTTAAATGCCGCCAAATCATGACGCATTTTGTCAACGGTATAATCTGGACTAGTAGCTGTGACCTCCATTGAAATACCACCGGCAAAGTCAATGCCATAGTTTAACCCACGAAATACCAACGATAAAATAGATAACAACACCAACGCACCCGAAATCCAGTACGATAATTTACGATACTTCATAAAATGCAATTTCATAACACAACCCTTTTTACTTTTTAACATAACCAATTTTTTTATTTTTGCCATTCATATACCAATCTATCAGTACACGCGACAACCATATGCATGTAAACAGTGTCGTCAATACACCAATAGAAAGTGTCACCGCAAAACCACGAATCGGTCCGGCACCAAACTGGAACAAAATCAACGCGCAGATTAAATTGGTCAGTTCACCGTCCAACACCGTCTTCATCGAACGATTAAATCCAGAATCAACCGCACGCAGTGGTGTTGCACCCGAACGAATTTCATCACGTATTCGTTCAAACGGCAAAATGTTTGCGTCAACCGCCATACCCAATGTCAACACAATACCGGCAATACCCGGCAGTGTCAGCGTCGCCCCCAACAGTGCCGACACACCGATAATCATTGCCAAATTCACCAACAAAACAATATCGGCAATAACACCAAACGCACGATACACCGCAATCATAAACAACAGCACCAACAACACACCAACCGCCGAACCAATTTTACCCTGGGCAATGGTATCGGCACCAAGTCCGGCACCAACAGTGCGTTCTTCAATAACCTGCAACGGTGCCGGCAACGCGCCACTGCGCAATAACACCGCCAAATCTTTTGCACCCTGCAACGTGAAGCCACCGGAAATTTGACCACGACCGCCCGGAATTGGTTCACGAATCATTGGTGCCGACAAAACTTTACCATCCAGCACAATCGCGAATCGTTCATTTACATGTTCTGTGGTCAATTTTGCAAAACGACGCGCACCGGCGGTATCAAAAACCGTTGTCACAACCGGCATATTATTTTGGTCAAAATCGGCCTGAGAATCTTTCAGACTCTCGCCCGAAACCTCTACACGGGAATACACCGGTACAGTATTCATTGGACTTTCCATATACGGTAAAAACTCTGTTCCGGCGGGCGGATTACCCGACGACAATTGTTCTGGGGTCACACTTTCATTTACCAAATGAAATGTCATCTTTGCCGTTTGCCCAATCAGTTCTTTGATATGTTCTGGATTATCAACCCCGGGCAATTGAACCAAGATATATTTGCCACCCTGACTCTGGATAGATGGTTCTTTTGTCCCCAGCGCATCAATACGACGACGAACAATTTCAATACTGCGCGCCAACGCATCAGCCGCCATTTCTTCTTTCTGTTTTTCTGAATATGACAATGTTAATGTCCGCCCAGACGAAGAAATATCAACCGTGTTTCCAAAAACACTTTTTAAACGTCCCTTGGCCGCGGATATATCTTCACCTTCACGAATAGTCAGCGACACCACCCCATCATTATTACGCAGATTTGAAAACCGAATCACACCTTTGTTACGGTCAATCATTGCACTGCGTACTTCATCATACAGTTGCACCGATTTTTCTTTGAACATGGTGGCGGTATCAACCTCTAACAATAATTGCGCACCGCCCTTTAGATCCAAACCCAACGAAATCGGATGCATCCATGACGGCAGATATTTTGATGCACTCGGCATCATTGTTGGCACCGCAAGCAATACCCCAAACAGCGCCACAAAAACAATTGCTAATTTTTTAAACATACCAAACAACCTTTATTTTTCAACACTTGCGATTGCATTCTTGCTAACTTCTATAACGACACCTTTGGCGATTTCCATTTCAATTGTTTTTTCACCAATCTTTTTTACTTTGCCATAAATACCGGCCGCCATTATGCGATCACCGACCTGGATAGAATCTAACATTTTTTGATATTCGGCCATGCGCTTTTTATTTGGTCGTACCATAAACACATAAATTATTGCGAACACAATCAGACAGTAAATAAACAATCCGCCCCAACTGCCTTGTTGCGCGGCGGCCGGTGCAGAATTCGTCATAGTGTCAACAACTTGAACTTCTTCCATAATCGTTTCTCCTTTTTTTATTATTCATGCGGTCAGAATAGAAAAAAAAGCCCAAAAAGTAAAGTAAATATTAAATTATTTTATGCGCGTTCAAACCAACCGTCAATTTGACTAAATGGTATAAATTTATAAACCGGACGACCATGATTACATTCGCCACCATGTTCGGTCTTTTCAATATCGCGCAACAGCGCATCCATTTGTGCCAAATCCAGTTTTTGCCCGGCACGCACAGAATGATGACACGCATGATTTGCCAGTTTCAGGTGTAATTTTTCATTTAACTGGCTGGAATGCCCATATTCACGAACTTCGTCTGCAATATCGTGCAGAACCGATTGCCAATCCAAATCCCAATCTGACGGTTTTTCAAAAATCGCAATTGCATCATCACCAAACGAATCCAGTGTTAATCCGGTTTGACGCAATTCATCCGACACCGTTAAAATTGCGTTCATATCTTCGGCACGCAAACGAACAATTATCGGGGTCAACAATGGCTGAACTTTGATTTCATGTTTCCGCATTTTTTCATATGTTATACGCTCGTGCGCGGCATGTTGGTCAACAATAACCAAACTGTCCGCGGTCGCCGCCAATATATATTTATTTGCAATTTGTCCGATTGCGCGCCCCAGTGGCCCCAAATCAAACATATTTTCATCGCTTGGTATACCAACAATTTCATTTTTGCGGTTTGCAAAGTCGGGATTTATTTTTTCACCAAACATAGTATCACGATGATTTTGTAGTTGATGTACAAAGAATGTTCCTGTTGTATTTTCACGAACGGTCGGCGAAATAATTGGACCTGAAAAAACTATGCGGGTATCATTTTTATTTTCTGATTCGGTTATCATTGTTTTTGACAACACATCGCGCAAACTTTTGATAATAAATGCACGCACATGATTCGGTTCCAAAAAATGCACATCGTTTTTTGTTGGCGAAACATTTACATCTACACATCCCGCCGGCAATGTCAAATATAGTGCGCACAACGGAAATTCCCGCGCATGCATAACATCCATATATGCCGCACGCAACGATGAAACCAAAACTTTATCTTTGACCGGACGACCATTCACAAACAAAAATTGGTCCACCGATGATGCACGACAAAGTGTTGGGTCCGAAATATATCCCGATAATTTCATACCACCAATTGTCCCCGATTCGGCCGAAACCATATGCATACGACCACGAACATCATCACCCATAACGGCAATAATACGTTCCAGCAATGGTTGATTTTTTGGAAATCGCCATTTGTTATTTAAAACAAACCCAACATCCGTTCGCGCCATCGCCAACCGTTTAACAACATCTAATACCGCCATCATTTCTGCGCGGTCACTGCGCAAAAATTTCAATCGCGCCGGTGTTTTTGCAAATAAATTTTGAACGCGTACACGTGTTCCCGATTGCCAATCGGACGGGCGCACTTCGCTGGTATTACAGTCCAAATGCCATCCATTTGAATCCACCCCATTGCATGTATCAATTGTCATATCAGATACAGATGCGATTGATGGCAAGGCTTCGCCCCGAAATCCCATAAAGCAAATGTTCAATAAATCATCATTTGGCAGTTTTGATGTTGCATGCCGCTGGATACACTTCTCTAAATCATCACGGGACATTCCCGAACCATTATCAACGATGTTTATTTGTGTTCGTCCACCATCAACAACATCTATTATAATTTGATCGGCCCCCGCATCAAGCGCGTTTTCAACAACCTCTTTGACCACGCTAGCCCCATGTTCAACAACCTCGCCGGCGGCAATTTGGTTTATCAGATAATCTGGCAGTAATCGAACCGACACACTTGACCTTATTCTTTGAACTTTACTTCCAATATTTCATATTCTTTTTCGCCCGATGGCAAACGCACCAGACAAGTGTCCCCAACGCACCGTCCAATCAGCGCGCGCCCAACCGGTGAAGTACAAGAAATAACCTGCTTTCCATCCGATTCGACATCGGACAAAATTCGGCACTGCATACGATTTCCGTCTTCGTCTTCACAAACAACGCGTGCCCCAAAAAGAACACGGTCGCCGGATAAACTATCCACATCTATTACCGACGCATTATTTATAAAATCTTCCAGATATTGAATACGTTTATCTATTTGGCGCTGTTTTTCACGGGCGGCGCTGTAATCCGCATTTTCAGACAAATCGCCCAACGAACGCGCCCATTGCACGACCTTTAATATTTCGGGCCGCTGAACCTCTTGCAAATCTTTTAATTCTTTGACCAGTTTTTCAAATCCATCCCTGGAAATCGGTTTTTTATCCATTTTATCACTTCCTGTATTTTGATTAGGCTGATATTATAAAACTTCATTTTAATTTTGCAATTAGGAAATAAACAGGCTATACTGCAACATAATATTGGCCGTAATAAAAATGATGCGAATTGGAATTTTATCAAGATTTTTATTTAAACGCTTTTTTCGTGGCGTAGGTTTGGTTTTGTTGATTGTTTCCGGGGTCATATACGCGGTCACTTTTGTAGAACGTCTGACCGGGAATCCGACGATTGCGGCAACCATGAATGATGCATGGGTACGTTTGATGGAATATGTTCCGATGTTTTTACCATTGGCGGTATTTATGGGAACTCTGGTCGCGTATTACGGTTTAACCCGGTCCAGCGAAGGCATTATCATTTCCGGTGCCGGTGTTTCAACGTATCAAATGGCGCGACCTTTTTTGTTTGGTGCATTTTTAATCGGTGTTTTTGCCGCTACAGTTATAAATCCATATGCCGTTAAAATCAGTTCTGAAAACATAACACGCGATAAATTACAATTGGTTGATAATGCAATATGGCTACGCGAAGCGTCTGAAAACGGATACATAACAATAACCGCCCGAGATATGCGCAAAGTAAATGACGATTTAATATTTGTTAACGCAACAATTTACACACAAAGCCCGGAATTTAAATTACAAAACCGAATAAATTCAGCGCAAATAAAATTATCTGATACCGGATTATCAAGCGACAATGCCGAAATATTTGATTCCAACGGTAAAACATACCACGACAAATGGAACATAAAAACACTTTTGACACCAAAAACCGTACTTGAACGATATTTACAACCCGACCAAATATCATTCTGGAATTTGCCTGGCTTTATTCGTAAAATGTCTGGTATTGGTGTATCGGTTCGTGGACACCTGGTTCAATTTTGGACATTACTGTTTTTACCACTGACAATGATTGCAATGGCAACATTAGGTGTCGCATTTTCACAAACACGTCAACGCCGCAATCACAGTTTCGCCACAAAATTCAGTATTGGTATATTAACATGTTTTGTACTATATTTTCTGTTGAATGTATTTAATGCACTGGGGGCCAGTGGCACATTGCCGGCATTATTGGCAATAATTGCACCGCCACTGATTATAATCGCATTATCGGGAATATTTATTGCAGAATTTGATACGATATAAAAACCAAAGGAACATCTCTATGCCATTACGCAAAAAAAATTCATTACGAAACAAGGTAATTATATGGACATTGGTTATTGCCATTGTCATTTTAATGATAATATATTTTCCCCCAACCCAAAATGTGACCGAGGTTGTCCTGTACCAATAAAATGATTAACTATATAGATGTTTTTTTAGAAGCCCTATCGGCGGAAAAAGGTCGCAGCAAAAATACACTGCAAAGTTATGCGAACGATTTACGTCATGCCAATAACACAATTTCTGGCGGATTGGTAGGCGCGGACGCATCGGACATACAAAAGTATTTATCCGAACTTGATGAAAAACCATCATCCATCGCCCGCAAAGCCAGCGCACTGCGCGGATTTTATAAATTTTTAATGTTGGAACATATAATAAAAACAAACCCGGCAACCAATCTGGAATTACCAAAACGGACAAAGCCGTTACCCAAATTATTAACCACCGATGAAATAGAATTGTTAATATCATCGGCGGGCGACATACGAACATCGGTGCGTTTACGGGCAATGATTGAATTACTCTATGCATCGGGATTGCGCGTATCAGAACTTTGCGAATTACCAATGACGGCAAACCTTGGTGACCGATTACTTATTCATGGCAAAGGTGCCAAAGAACGAATCGTTCCAATGCATGAATCGGCGCAACACGCATTGCATAAATGGCTGGAACTGCGTGACAGTGATGAATCAAAATATGTATTTCCGTCAAATTCTGCGTCGGGTCATATAACGCGCGATGGATTTTTCAAGATACTTAAAAAATGTGCCGTACTGGCGGGTATAGAACCCGGACGCGTAACCCCACATGTTCTGCGTCATTCGTTTGCATCGCACCTGCTGGCCCATGGTGCAAATCTGCGTGCGATACAGACAATGTTGGGACACGAAGATATTTCAACCACACAAATCTATACGCATGTTTTGCCCGAAAAATTGCACCAGGTTGTTGCCGAACATCATCCACTATCAGATATCAAGGTGAATAATAAATGATAAAAAAATGTGATTTTCCCGGATGCACCAAAGCCGGCACATGCCGCGCACCCAAAACCCGTGATTTAAAAGAATACTGGTTTTTCTGCCAAGAACATGCCGCCGAATATAATAAGAACTGGAATTACTATGCCGATATGTCACCCGAAGAAATAGAAGAAGATTGGGAACAACAAACATTTGGGGCATCGACAAAACGCAGCAAACAAGATTCGGCGGACTATATAAAATTCTTGAACGATTTTATAACTGGTCGCGACACATTTGATAAAATGCCACCAAAAAAATCATTACCATCGGCGATTGTATCTGCGTTCAAAACCCTGGATTTACCAATTACGGCATCATGGCATGAAATCGGAACAAAATACCGCGCATTGGCAAAAAAACATCATCCAGATATCGCATCTGGTGATACCAGTGGCACTGAATTTGCCCGTATTTCGTCCGCATACCAGACATTAAAACGCCATTTTGGCAAATAAATAATTATCACCAAATTTTTATGGCACGAACATCATATTTGTGCTATGTTAGACACACAAAAGGAATAAAAGTATGTATGATGTTATTATATTAGGTTCTGGGCCAGCAGGTTTAACCGCAGCAATTTATTGCGGACGCGCAAATAAAAACACATTGGTTTTGGGCGGCACATCGCTGGGCGGTCAAACGGCGGAAATTGCATTATTGGAAAATTATCCGGGGTGGCACGGAACCGGTTTTGATTTGATTGAATTTATGAAACAACAGGCGGAATCTTTCGGCGCAAAAATTGAAATGGTCCCGGCAACGCATATTGAAAATGAAAGCGACGGAACATTTACTGTTATTGCGGGCAATGACAAGAAATACCAAACGCGAACAATCATTTTGGCGACCGGTGCATCACCACGCAAACTGGAAATAGCCGGCGCACGCGAACTGTTGGGACGCGGTGTGTCATATTGTGCAACATGTGATGGATTTTTCTTTACCGACAAAACCGTTTTGATTATTGGTGGCGGAAATTCGGCATTAAACGACGCACTGTATCTTGCCGATATTGCCAAGGTTGTAAAAATAATATATCGCAAATCTGAATTCACCCGTGCCGAAGCGATTCTGCGCGAACGCGTATCAGAAAGAAAAAACATAGAATGTGTATTTAATACCGAATTAAAAGAAATCTCGCCAAAGCCGGGTTCTGAAACCGGCGAACTGGTCGCAACAACCACAAACGGCGAACAAATTGTTTGCGACGGTGTTTTTGTCGCAATCGGTCACGAGGCGAACACAGACTATTTAACCGAAGACATTCGTCGTGATGAAATGGGCCGTATTGCACCGGATTCATTGCCACGCGGGATGTTTGTTGCCGGCGATGTTCATTCAAATATAAAAATGCAGGTCGCAACCGCGGTCGGTACCGGTTGCAGCGCCGCAATGGATGCGGTTGCATACCTGAACACAAACGCACAATAACGAATAATAAAAAAGGCGGAAAAATGTTAGATATAAGATTTATTCGTGAAAACCCAGATATTGTAAAAAATGCCTGCCGGGTAAAAAACTTTCCGGATGTGGTTGATGATATTTTGGCACTTGACATACGTGTACGCGAATTAAAAACGATTACTCAAACCAAGACGGCCGAAAAGAACAAAATATCACGCGAAATTCCAACCGCCGCGGATAAAGCGCCACTTATTGCAAAATCAAAAAAAATTAGTGAAGAAATCGCAAATGATTTGGCAGAATTAACCAATAAAGAATCCACATTGAATGATTTATTGCACCGCGTTCCACAAATACCCGATGCATCGGCACCGGTTGGTGCGGATGATTCTGCAAACGTGGAAATCCGCCGTATTGGTACGCCACGCACTTTTGATTTTACACCACGTCCGCAATGGGATTTATTAGAAATGAATGGTTGGTGGATGCCCGAAAAGATTGCGGGTATTTGTGGCACACGTGTTTACGCACTTGCCGGTGAAGCCGCCGAATTATCATTGGCGATACAAACATATGTTATTCAGAAACTTATTTCCAAAGGTTTCAAATATATTGAATGTCCCTCTATTTCCAAACCGCAAACAATATTTAATGCGGGACACTTTATGGGTTCTGATTTATCGGTGATGAATAATGATGTATTTATGTTGGCCGATACCGACAGATGCCTTACCGGAACGGCGGAAATTGTATTAAATTCTCTGCACGCAGACGAAATATTGTCGGAAAACGACTTACCAATAAAATATGCCGGATTTTCACCATGTTTCCGCAAAGAAGCGGGTGCCGCCGGTCGTGATACTCGCGGAATTGTGCGTGTACATCAATTTAACAAAGTTGAACAATATGTATTCTGTACACCGGAACAAAGTGACGAAATGCATGAACATTTGTTGAACAATTTATGTGAAATAATGGAAGATTTAGAATTACCATATCGCGTAATTGCAAATTCCACCGGCGATATGGGATTCAACAAAGTTAAAATGAATGATGTAGAGGCCTGGTTCCCATCGGAAAATGCGTACCGTGAATTGGGTTCTTGCTCGTCAATTGGGCAATTCCAGGCCCGACGCACAAACACGCGCTATCGCGAAAACGCAACCGGAGAAGTAAAATTTGTTGCGACATTGAACAACACCGGTATCGCCCTGCCCCGTGCGTTGGTGCCGGTAATTGAAAACCACCAAAACGCAGACGGCTCTGTTAATATTCCGAAAAAATTACAACCGTTAATGGGTGGCCGGACAAAAATCGGTGGTAAACATTAAATAAAAAAAACCGCCCAAACAGGCGGTTGTTTTTTTACCTTAACGGCACTTTCCGCCGTATACAGACACTAACTTTGATTTTTCAAATATCTGGTCTTGTTGTTTTATTGACACACGTTTTGCATGATAATCTGAATCTGTACGACTGTATTCCCAGTTCATGACCAACTTGCAAAAATCACGATATTCATGTGCAATATTTTCGTTTGTTAAGCAGGGTAAAACCTTATTATACACAATATCCGCCGGATCATCGACAGTATGTATACTGTATTTAATTCCTGCACGTCGTATCCAATCTTCTTCGGTTGCCAGACGCGAAAAATATTTTTCTGGGTGTTCCGATACATCACGCATATATGACAACGCATTTTGCAGATATCTATTATTTTTTATATCTAAATCTATACCGCGATTTTTTACAATTTCGCGCAAAGTTCTTGTATAAAAATCTCTAAGAACAGACCGAATCGCGATATAAATTTCCGCCGTTTTATCATTCAGTACAACCATAATTACCACCTTTTATCAGTCTAAACTTTAAACAAAAATACCAAAATGTCAAATTTTTTATTATAATTTGTTGAAAACCAGAAAATATAGTATAATCTATATCCTTGGTGCAAAAAAAGGGTGCAACTATGAAAATTCGTAATATTGCGATTATCGCGCACGTAGACCATGGGAAAACAACCCTGGTGGACAACATGTTAAAACAGGCGGGAACATTTCGTGAAAACGAACGCGTTGATGACCGTGTTATGGACAGTGGTGATATAGAGCGCGAACGCGGGATTACCATATCCGCAAAGCCAACATCGGTTCTGTGGCACGATTACAAGATAAATATTGTGGACACCCCGGGACACGCAGACTTTGGTGGCGAAGTAGAACGCATTTTATCCATGGTTGATGGTGTTGTGTTATTAGTGGACAGCGCCGAAGGCCCCCTGCCTCAAACCAAATTTGTATTATCCAAGGCATTAAAATTGGGGTTGCGCCCGATTGTTTGCATAAACAAAGTTGACCGCAATGATGCGCGCCCAGATGAAGTTTTATCCGAAACATTTGATTTGTTTGACAAATTGGGTGCCGACGATGCGCAATTAGATTTTCCATATTTATATGCCGTCGGTCGTGATGGATGGGCGGTTCGTAATTTGAATGACGAACACAAAGATTTGACCCCGCTATTCCAGTTGATTGTTGACCATGTCCCTGCCCCCGACTGTAATGGTTCGCGCTGTCAATTGGATGCACCGTTTAAAATGTTGGCAACGACACTGGAATCTGA
>JAEEGL012118174.1_pt1 | contig 12030 bp, 8 predicted proteins | sample 9134231 | NCBI WGS metagenome assembly JAEEGL01 (sample SAMN16246548, study PRJNA631951) | gut metagenome | biome: gut microbiome; feature: rumen; material: fiber-attached | host: Bos | place: Iran: Karaj | collected 2018-10
GAGACGATTCAGCAGGAACAGGCGTTAGTCTGGCGAATAAGCTCCGCGAAAGAGGAATGTACGCCTATACCCGTAGAAAGGACTGCGCCGTTATCGTCGATTCTATCAGGAATGATCCGCCCGACGCTGCCGTTCTCGATATTACTGCCGAAAACGGCGACGCTGTGACCATTATGAAGAAGGTCAGGGAGCTCGGCGTGAAGTATCCGGCTTTCGTGGTTACGTCCGCATTCGACAACGAATTCATCGAGCGTCAGGTCATGGAGAACGGAGCGGCTAAGTTCCTGCTCAAGCCCTACGACGCGGACGACCTCATCGGCGCGATAACCTCCGCTCTCGGAGACAGGGCGAACAGCCTCAGCGACGATATGGAGATAGTCGTTACGGATATGATACACCAGCTCGGCGTGCCGGCGCATATCAAGGGCTATCACTACCTCCGCACCGCTATCCTCTACTCGATAGAGGACAAGACCCTGCTCGAGAGCGTGACAAAGCTGCTCTATCCGACGGTCGCCAGCATATACGACACCACCTCTTCAAGAGTTGAGAGGGCTATCCGCCACGCCATTGAGATAGCGTGGGACAGGGGCAACGTCGACACCCTCAACTCATTCTTCGGCTACACGGTCGACACCAGCAAGGGCAAACCCACAAATTCAGAATTCATCGCGCTCATCACGGACAAGCTCCGTCTGCGCTATAAATCGGCGCTCAGGAAGGCTTCGATGCAGACCTCCGCAAGGGTGGTGCAGGCAGGGCAGTAAGGACAGCGCGGTGGCATATATCAGGAGGGATCATTATGTCATTCAAAAAGACCGATATCACAGAGCTCAGGCTCGACCCGTTCAAGGCTGTAGGCAAGCAGTGGATGCTGCTCACCGGCGGCACTATGGCTGACTTCAATACCATGACCGCTTCATGGGGACAGCTCGGCGTGCTCTGGAACAGGAACGTGCTCACCTGCTACATACGCCCCAACAGGTACACCTTCGGCTATATCGAGGGCGGAGAGCTGTTCACAGCCTCGTTCTTCGGCGAGGAGCACAGGAGCGCTCTCGCGTTCTGCGGCTCGCATTCCGGAAGGGACTGCGACAAGGTCAAGGAGACGGGTCTCACGCCTGTCGAGGTCGGCGGCGCCGTTGCCTTTGAGGAGGCGGAGCTCGTGCTCGTCTGCCGCAAGCTCTACTGCTACGACCTCGAGGAAAAGGGCTTCCTCACCGACGACGGCATACCCGGTCAGTTCTTCGGCTCTGACCCCTATCACCGTGCCTACATCTCCGAGATCGTCGGCGCATACGTAAAGGAATAACAGAAATGCCCCGCCATATGGCGGGGCGTTTTCGTTAATGCAGACAAATTTAATTCTGATTTGATATGTATATATGAGCAAATGTTCATATTTCTGAATGGAGTATTGACAAAAAGAAACCGATGTGATAGAATATAGGCAAGGTCAGAGATGACCTGATTTTTTGACATAGGGTTAGCTTAAGCTAACGAAAGGGATGATCTCATGTTCATTGAAAGAAGCGACATTAAAAAATCATTCGGCGAGGGCGATGGCCATGTCGAGGTACTGAAGGGCATATCCTTTGAGCTCGAAAAAGGCGAGTTCTGTATGCTGCTCGGACCCTCCGGCTCCGGTAAATCGACTCTGCTCAACATCATCGGCGGCATCGACCGCCCCGACAGCGGCTTTATCTCGATAGGCGGCGAAAAGACCGCGGATATGAACGAGAAGGCGCTCACTCGCTACCGCCGCAAGCACCTCGGCTACATATTCCAGATGTACAACCTTATCCCAAACCTCAACATCAAGGAGAACGTCGAGGTCGGCGCTTACCTCAGCGACAAGCCGCTCGACGTGGACGATATCCTCAAAACGCTCGGGCTGTATGAGCACCGCCACAAGCTCCCGAACCAGCTCTCGGGCGGTCAGCAGCAGCGTACCGCTATCGGCAGGGCTATCGTCAAGAACCCCGATATTCTCCTCTGTGACGAGCCCACGGGCGCTCTCGACTACAAGACCTCCAAGGAGATCCTCAAGCTCATCGAGACCGTCAATCAGAAGTACGGCAGCACCGTTATCATGGTAACTCACAACGACGCGATAAAGAGCATGGCAGACAGGGTGATAAAGCTCCGCGACGGCGTAATCAGGAAGAACGAGCTGAATGCTCACAGAACGCCTGTCGAAGAGCTCGAATGGTAAGGGGGCGAAGATCATGAGAGATCCCCTTCTCCGCCGCATTCCGCGCGAGATAAAGTCGGAAGCCGGCAAATATATCGTTATTTTCCTGTTTATGATAGCGCTCATCGGCGTAGCTTCGGGCTATTTCATCGCCGACGCGAGCCTTAAAGCTGCCTACGACGAGAGCTTCGAGCTCTATAACATCGAGGACGGCTTCCTCGAATTCGCAGAAAAGCCCGATGATACCGTGATCGAGGCGTGTGAGGACGAGGACATTACCCTCTACGACAACACCTTCAAGGACGAGCCCGTTTCTGACGGCAGCACGGTCCGCCTGTTCCGGATAAGAGAGGAGGTCGACAAGACCAGCCTGCTAAAGGGCAGGCTCCCCGAGGCTGAGGACGAGATAGGTCTCGACCGCCTCTACATGAAGAGCAACGACCTCGAAATGGGCGACACGATAGAGCTCGACGGCAAGGGCTACGAGATAACAGGTATCGTCGCGCTGCCCGATTATTCGGCACTTTACAAGGATATCACCGACTTTATGTTCGATACCGAGAAATTCGGCGTCAGCGTCGTGACTCCCGAGGGCTTCGACCGCGTGAACGACAGCTATATCCACTGGTCGTATTCGTGGAAGTATGACGACCCTCCGGCTGACGTCTTCGGCAAGGAAGCCAATGAGCGCGGCGACGACCTCGTCAAGGCGCTCGCACAGAAGGCTGTGCTGACGAATTTTGTCCCCACCTGCAGCAACAGCTCGATAAAATTCGCCGGCAACGACCTCGGACACGACAGGGTAATGATGCTCGTCATGCTGGATATGCTCATCGTCATCGTATCCTTCGTCTTTGCAGTCACCACCAGCAACACTATCACCAAGGAAGCGAACGTCATCGGCACGCTCCGCGCCTCCGGCTACACGAAGGGCGAAATGCTGCGGCACTACCTCGCAGCGCCGGTCATCGTCCTGCTCATAGCGTCGGTGATAGGCAACGTCCTCGGCTATACCGTTATGAAGGACATCATGGCGGATATGTACCTCGGCTCCTACAGCCTTGTCAGCTACAAGACGCTGTGGAACGCCGACGCCTTTATCGACACGACGGTGATTCCCGTGCTGATACTGCTTGCTATCAATATCATCATGCTCATGTCCAAGCTGAGCCTTTCGCCGCTGAAATTCATTCGCCGCGACCTCAAGCGCCGCCAGCGCAAAAAGGCGCTGAAGCTCAATACAAAGATACCGATAATGACGCGCTACCGCCTGAGAGTGCTGCTCCAGAATATCCCCGGATATCTGACGATATTCGCCGGCATTTTCTTCGCAAGCCTGATAATGCTGTTCAGCCAGCTCTTCGACCCGCTGCTCGACAAATTCAGCGAGGACAGCATAAACTGCATGATCGCTCAGAACATCTACATCCTGAAGGCTCCCGTGCCCACTGCGGACGAGAAAGCCGAGAAATTCGCGGCAGGCGAGCTCAAAATAGTCCGCGGAGACTTCTCCGAGAGCGTTTCTGTCTACGGTATCGCTCCCGACAGCGCTTATTTCCACTCCAGGATCAAGAAGGATACCGTTGAGCTGTCCTCCGCCTACGCCGACAAGTACCACCTCAAAGCCGGCGACAGCGTGACCCTCACCGACGAATACGGCAGTGAGAGCTACACCTTCGACATCAGCGGCATTTACGACTACCCCAGCACCCTCGTCGTGTTCATGAACATAGACGACTTCAACGACACCTTCGACCTCGATGAGAACTACTTCTCCGGCTACTTCTCCGACCGGGAGCTCGACGACATCGACGATGCTTATATCGCGTCCATCGTCACAGAGGACGAGGTGACCAAGACCTCGCGCCAGCTCAAACGCTCAATGGGCAATATGATGAGCATATTCGTCATACTCGGCGTGGCTGTCATCATACTTGTCGTTTACCTGCTCTCGAAGGTGATGATAGAGAAGAACGCGCAGTCCATATCCGTGGCGAAAATACTCGGCTACGAGCCGCGCGAGATAAGCGGCATCTATATCCGCACGACCACGATAGTTACCGTGCTCTCGTTCCTGCTTTGCATACCGCTCGAGACAGTGTCGCTGGACGCTCTGTGGCGCGGCATGATGACTCAGTACCCCGGCTGGCTGGCTCCCGATATACCGCTGTCCGCCTACGTCAAGACAATAGCTATGGGCATCGTGACCTACTTAGTCACCACCCTGCTGCTGAAGCGCAAGATAAACAAGGTGCCTATGGACGAGGCACTGAAAAATACGGAATGATCCCCGTGGGCTCCCTTTTCAGGGAGCCCTTTTCTGCTCCCCCTGACAGTGTTCCGGAAGTAATACGTGCCAAGAAATATACAAATAGTACTAATGGCTGCGTTTATGATTTGTTTACACTTAGTTTTTATAAATGCTGTTGACTTATAATATCACAAATGGTATAATTATTATATATGTTCAATTCTGAGGGGAGAATCATAATGAATATCAAGAAGATCGTAGCAGCAGCTCTTTCGCTCGCTGTGATGTGCGTCTCGGCACCTTCCGTGACGCGAATGCCGGAATATACCGGCATAACTGCTTCGGCGGCTGATACCGTCACGCAGAACGGGCTCAATTTTAGCGTCTATTCCGACCACGCAGAGGTAACAAGATCGAGTGTCGGAGGCGGCGTATCCATTCCGTCGAACGTGAACGGCGTACCGGTCACGGCTATCGCCAAGGTCGCATTTTACGGCTGCTCGGGGCTTTCCTCCGTCTCTATCCCGGACACCGTGAAAAGCATCGGTGAGCGCGCCTTCGCGGGCTGCACAAGTCTCCGCGAGATAACCGTTCCTTCTTCTGTATCAAGTATCGGAGACGGCGCTTTTTCAAGCTGCCAGCAGCTCAGCACGCTCACGATAATGAATCCGTCCTGCAAGATAGCCGACAGCAGCAATACAGTCTGGAACGAGACGACCTACAAATGCGTATACAGCGGCAAGATATGCGGCTATTCCGGCTCTACAGCAGAAGCGTACGCCCAAAAGTACGGCATCACCTTCCAGTCGATAGGCGGAGGTCAGCCGGTCACAACGACCACGACTACAAGACCTACTACAACGACAACGACCACAACTACCACAAGACCTACAACTACCACCACAACCACCACAAGACCTACAACCACTACAACTACAACGACCACTATCCCGTGGTGGGCGACCTCTACGACTACAACAACTACTACCGCAACTACTACGACCACTACCACTGCTCCGCAGAATTACGGCAACACCATTTTTGAATTTGACGATTCACCGATGAGCATTGGCGAGACAAGAACGGTAAAGGTCTATAATTCCGATACATATTCATGCTCCGACGCTGTCATCGAGCAGTGCTCGCCGAATGTGGAGTGCCGCTTCAATCAGGCGCGCGGAGTGCTGTATATCACGGCGCTTTCTCCCGGCGAAGCCACGATCGTCGTGCGCGAGTCCCGGAGCGCTTCGAGCGGTACGATACGGATAAGAGTATCGGAGCAGCAGACGACCACCACCTCAACATATTTTACCACCACGACAACGGCTACCACGACCACAACGACAACGACTGCTCCCGAAATAGCAGTCCGACTCAAGATAGTCAGCTACCCGACAAAGACCGTCTACGCGATGTATGAGCAGCTCGATATCGAGGAGCTTGCCGTAAAAACGTGGGTCAGGGAGGGAAGCGGCGACGAGAGAGCCGATAATTTCGGCAATGCCTACTACGTCTCCGACCACCGCAGCTGGTTCGATATATCCGGCTTCGACAGCTATACTCCCGGAGAGCATACGATAACCCTGACGTATAAGAAGTACAATTCGGCAGGTCAGCTTTTGACGGACAGCGCACAGTTCACGATAGTAGTGCTCGCTCCCGATACCACGACCACCTCCACTACCACCAGCACCACCACTTCGACAACTACCACCACTACTACGACTACGACCACAACAGCGCCGTGGTGGCAGTCCACAACAACGACCGCTTCGACTACGACTATCCCGTGGTGGGCGACCTCTACGACAACTTCAACTACTACCGCGACTACTACAACTACGACTACGACAACAACGACAACTACCACAACTACCGATTACGGCATACGTATGCAGATCATGAGCTACCCGACCAAGACAGTCTACGAATGGGGCGAGCAGCTCGACCTCACCGGCCTTACTGTTCAGGTGTGGACGCGTGACCCATACGGCAATGAAACGCCCGATAACGGAGGCTGGCCGTATGTCGTAAAGGACAGGCAGGACATCTTCTCCGTGACAGGCTACAACAGCAATGTTGCAGGCGAGCGCAGCCTTACGCTCACTCTGAGATACCACAACGATATGGCAGATCAATGGCTGTCTGCAAGCGAGAGGATACTCGTTTTCGTGAACGAAAAGGCAGAGACCACGACAACGACGATGACTACCACCTCCTCCACTACTACTACCACTACCACTTCGACTGAGCCGATAAAGCCGCCGCTGAATTATGAGCTCGGCGACGTCAACCGCGACGGCAGCGTAAACGCTAAAGACGCAACTGATATACTCAAAGCGTATGCGATGTACTCCACCGGACGCGAGGCTGACCTCACACCGGAGCAGAAGGCGGCAGCCGATGTCAACGAGGACAGCGGCGTCAATGCCAAGGACGCTTCGATAGTGCTCGCGTACTACGCTTACCTGTCAACAGGCGGCGATATGAAGCTACGGGATTTCAGAAACAGATAATACTTTCGGGCAGCGGTAGCAGCGGATACCGCTGCTTTTCCGTTATGAGCACATTATAGTGGATATTGACATCTAACGGAAATCGTGATACAATTTTAACATACATTGTTCAAATACCGTACCTATTGACAGAGAAGGGGAAGAAATGGATATAAATAACGAGCAAGAAAAAGAACTCGATACCCCGGCAGAGCCCGAAAGCACCGCTCCGGACACGTCCGCAGAGCCGGAGGAGAGCTCGCCGGCAGCCGATACAGCCTCCGCTCCGGCAGAGACAGCCGAAGAAGCGCCTGCACCTGCTCCGGAGCAAAATAAGAAAAAGAAGAAGCACTTCACGAAAAAGCGCGAACTCATAACTGCCGCAGTCAGCGCAGCACTGGGCTTCACGGGCTGCTTTTTCGTGCCGGGAGACACCTTCCTTGCGAATCAGCACGAATTCACGGTCTGTGCGCCGCGCATTCTCCTGCCGCTGCTCGCCGCAGCCGTCGGAGCTACGCTTGCAATATTCGTGTTCCTGAACCTTGTGCTCGCTCTGAACGTGAAGCTGTGGAAGATATGCACCTGCCTGTTCAGCGGCGTTCTTCTCGCCGGCTATTCGCAGATAATGTTCATGAACGGGAGAATGGTGCAGATAACGGGAGATTCCGCACCCTATACCGAAAAATCAACGGCAAACATCGTGAATCTCGTGATATACGCGGCGATAATGCTTGTGCCGTTCCTGCTGCTGGCAGTCACCGGAGACCTCAGAAGCGGCAAACGCAAGCGCTTCCTGATGAAGCTGATAGGCTTCGTATCAGCCGCACTCTTCATCATGCAGAGCGCCGGTATCGCAAGCCGCCTCGTCAAGACCGGCATACAGAAAAAGGACGATTCACAGCTTGAGAGCTACCTCTCTATGGCGGATACCCTCGACCTCAGCGAGGACGGCAACGTCATCGTTTTCCTTACGGACAGGCTCGACGCCTCGTGGCTGGAAAAGGTGCTCGGCGACTACCCCGAGCTCTACGACGAGCTCGACGGCTTCACCTACTACTCCAACAATGTTGCGTGCTATACCAACACCTTCCCGTCAGTCGCGCGTATGCTCACATCGCGCGAATACGCCAACGAGGAATGGGCGGATTACCTCTCAAAATGCTGGGCAGGCGACACAATGCCGCGCCGTCTCCACGAAAACGGCTACAGGGTCAACCTCATGCTCGACAACCTCACGACATATATGGACTTCGCCGAGATAAGCGACCAGTGTGACAATATCCACAAATCGCCCGAGAATGTGGACTACAACTACTTCGGACCCAACGGCATACTCAAAACAATGGCGAAGATATCGCTCGGAAGGCTCTCGCCCTACCTTGCGAAGAACCACTTCCTGTGGGCTCTCAAATCCGATTTCTCGAACAAATTCTACATCATCGAGCGCAACGACCCTGCCTGTCTCGAGGGCTCGATAGGCAAGGAATCGGACATAAAGTTCTATGAATACCTCAAAAACAACGGCATAACGGTAAACAGCGGCAAAAAGACGTTCAGCTTCATCCACCTCAACTTCTCGCACGACAGCAACGAGCCTATAGCACAGCTCTACAGCGGCTATACCGCTCCTGTGGACAAGTACAAGACCACCCGCGGCGGCTTCGAGCTGCTCGATATGTACTTCCAGGGCATGAAGGACGCCGGAGTTTACGACAGCTCCACTATCATAATCATCGGCGACCACGGCAGACCGCCGGCTGAGATAGAGCTCGACGGCAAGCGCGACCTCGACGGAGCCGTGCGTACCGCGGCACTGGTCAAGCGCGCCGGAGCAGAGCGCGGCAGGCTCAGAACTGACGCTGACGCAGAGCTCTCGAACGCCTATTTTGCGGCAACTGTCCTCGATTATGCCGGCGTTGACCGCAACGGCTTTGGTCCCTCCTTCGACGACGTAATAGCTATGGACAAGGCTCCCGAGCGCTTCCTCAAGGTCTACTGCTGGCACGGCATAGGCAATATCGAGGACGTCGTAAGGTACGAGATAACCGGCGATTCCTCCGATTTCGGCAACTGGAAGGTCGTCGAGCGCGACGGCAAGCCCGTCAATAACTGACTTTAGCAGGTCCTCTCCCCGTTTGGGGAAGAGGACTTTTTTGTGCAATATCACAGTTTTGCCGGGCGGATATTGCGGTCGTATTCGCTTTCTATTGACATTATGACCATAGTTTGGTATAATTACTTTATATAGTGTAACGTGGAAAGTTGTCACTTTCCGCGAAAAGAGATAAAAGAGACAACGGCGGCGAAAAAAATGGTTAGTAAAAGAGACAGATACAAACGGCTCATATCCATATCGTCTGCGGCTGTACTGGTAGTGATGCTCGCGGCAGGCTTCGGCTATGTATGGTACGAATACTACAGCGACGTCATCGCGCTCCCGTACTACAGGCGAGGAAACTGGGTCCTCATAGGTATATATGCGCTGCTGGTATGGCTGTTTTTCAAGGTCTACGGCGGCTTCAAGCTCGGCTACCTCAAAAAGACGGATATGCTGTATTCACAGCTCATATCCATTTCGGCAGTGAACTTCGTTTCTTACTTCCTCATCAGCCTTATCGGACGCCACTTCATGAAGGTCACGCCCATGCTGTGCCTTGCAGCGGCAGACCTCGTCTTTATCACGACCTGGACGCTGATAATGGGCAGGGTGTTCTTCATGATATACCCTCCGCGAAAGCTGATAATACTCTACGGCAGCCATCAGGCTGCGGCACTGGTGCTGAAAATGAGCCAGCGCGTGGACAAGTATATGATCTGCGAATCCGTCAGCATAACCGAGCCCGGCAACAAGATACGCGAGCTCATACTCAAATACGAGGGCGTCATAATCTGCGATATCCCGGCAGAGCTGAGGAACGATTACCTCAAATTCTGCTACGAAAAGTCCGTGAGAGCGTATATCGCGCCGAAAATATCCGATATTATCGTCAGGGGAGCCGACGACATACGCCTGTTCGATACGCCCCTGCTCCTTTGCAGAAATTACGGCCTCGACGTCGAGCAGAGAACGCTCAAACGCCTGTTTGACATCGTATTCTCGCTGTTTGCACTCGTTTTTGCCTCGCCGTTCATGATATTCGCGGCGATAGCGATAAAGCTCCACGACGGCGGACCCGTGCTCTACAAGCAGAAGCGCCTCACTATCGACGGCAGGGAGTTCAACGTGCTCAAATTCCGCAGCATGGTCGTGGACGCCGAAAAGCTCAGCGGACCCGTTCTCGCCTCCGACGACGACCCCCGTATCACCCCGATAGGCAGGTTCCTGCGAAAGGTGCGCCTCGATGAGCTGCCGCAGCTCCTGAACATCCTGAAGGGCGATATGTCCGTAGTGGGACCGCGCCCCGAGCGCCCCGAGCTCTCCGAGGAATACAAGAAGGAGATGCCGGAATTCGAGTTCCGCCTCAAGGTCAAAGCCGGTCTGACAGGCTATGCACAGGTAACGGGAGCATATGACACCGTCCCCTACGACAAGCTCAAAATGGACCTCATGTATATCGAGAATTACTCCTTCCGCATGGATATGCAGATAATTCTTATGACAATAAAAACTATGCTCTTCCCGCCCAAGACCAACTCCGAAGCGAGCGAGGGTCTTATTCAGCAGGAGAGCAGGAGAAAAGAGGATAATAAATGAAAGTCACAGCAGTTATAATGGCTGGCGGACGCGGCGAGCGCTTCTGGCCCAAGAGCCGCAACACCTGCCCGAAGCAGTTCCTTTCGCTCACGGCAGACGGCGAGACCATGATACAGAAGACAGTCCGCAGACTGCTCCCCCTCGTCGATATCAGCGACATCTACATCGTCACGAACGCGGCTTACAGCTCACTCGTCACCGACCAGCTCCCCGATATCCCGAAGGAGAACATCCTCTGCGAGCCTGCGGCAAGGAACACAGCTCCGTGTATCGCATTCGCGGCGGCAGTCATCAACAGGAAGTATGAGGACGCCGTGATGATGGTGCTCCCCTCAGACCACCTCATCGGTCTCGAGGACCTCTACATCAACACGCTGAAAAAGGCTGTCAGGGTAGCCGAGCAGAACAGCAACCTCGTAACTATCGGCATCACGCCCGATTACCCCGAAACAGGCTACGGCTACATCAACTTCGGCGCCGAGGACGAGACCGGTGCCTATAAGGTGGAGCGCTTCGTCGAGAAGCCCGACCTCCCGACCGCCGAGAAGTATTTCACCTCCGGCAAGTACCTCTGGAACAGCGGTATGTTCGTGTGGAAGCTCTCGACCATTATGAACAACATCAAGAGCCTCATGCCCGATATCTACAACGGCGCTGTCAAGATAGGCGAGGCTTTCGGCACTCCCCAGTACAGCGAGGTGCTCGTCAAGGAATTCTCCGCCTTCCGCAGCGAATCAATAGACTTCGGCATCATGGAGAAGGCTGAGAATATCTATACCCTCCCCGGCAGCTTCGGCTGGGACGACGTCGGAAGCTGGCTCGCTGTCGAGCGTATCAACAAGACCGATTCCGACAAGAACTACCTCACCGGAAACGTCATCTCCGTTTCAAGCAGGCATACGACAGTCTGCGGAGGCAAGCGCCTTATCGCTGCCGTAGGTCTCGAGGATATCATCATCGTCGATACCGACGACGCTGTGCTCGTCTGCTCGAAGAACAGCACGCAGGACGTCAAGAAGGTCATCGCTCAGCTCAGAGAGCAGGGCAAGGAGAACCTTGTATAAGTATATCAGGCACTACCGCCTTTTAATAAAATCATTTAAGGAGCAAAATATATGAAAAACGCACTCATCACAGGAATCACAGGTCAGGACGGCTCATACCTTGCAGAGCTGCTCCTCGAGAAGGGCTACAACGTTTACGGTATCTGGAGAAGAAAGGCTACCGCTGACTACGGCAACATCGCTCACCTCAAGGACAAGGTGACTCTCATCTACGCCGACATGACAGACCCCGTTTCCCTTATCTCCGCTATGAAGATCTCCCAGGCTGACGAGGTATACAACCTTGCCGCCCAGTCCTTCGTTGCAACGAGCTGGGACACTCCCCTCGGCAC
>JAEEGL015367010.1_pt1 | contig 12030 bp, 3 predicted proteins | sample 9134231 | NCBI WGS metagenome assembly JAEEGL01 (sample SAMN16246548, study PRJNA631951) | gut metagenome | biome: gut microbiome; feature: rumen; material: fiber-attached | host: Bos | place: Iran: Karaj | collected 2018-10
GACACCATTGTGCCCAACCCGCTCTTCGTGCCCTTGGCTACGAAATGTCCGTGCGTCCCACTTTTGCGGTGTATAACACCAAGGAAGAGGTTGACCGTCTGGTCATTGCGCTGGAACGTATTGTGGCGGATGGGCAACCACGATAATCTTTTTACGCAAGACTTCTAAAGAATAGATGAAGTTTTTTGTCCGCCCCACAGCTATCTGCGAAGATGGTGTGGGGCTTTTTTCGTTGTATGGATAAGTGCTGTGGGTGGCTCCTACGAGAGTCCTTCGATGAGTCCATTCACGATGGTGATGCGTTCGGCCTGTGGTGACTTGGCCAGTCCAGGCATTCGCATGATGTCGCCAGCGATGGCCACTATCATCTCGGCACCGGTGTTGATGACGAAGTCGCGGATGTTGATGCTGAAGTCGGTGGGACAACCGTAAAGGGTCTTGTCGGATGAGAAGGAGAACTGGGTCTTGGCAATGCAGACGGGGTAGTGTTCGAGACCGAGCCGCTGGATGCGGAGAAGCATCTTGTCGGCTGCCTTGCTGTAGGTGACGCTGGAGGCTCCGTAGATGTTCTTGCACACCTTCTCTATTTTCGTCTTGATGGGGTCGGAGTCCTCGTAGGCGTAAGTGAGGGGTGCGGAGGGGTGCTGCTCGATGGTGTCGATGACGGTCTGTGCCAGTTCCTTGGCACCTTCACCTCCCTGAAGGAAGGCATCGTTGACAGCGAAACCAACGCCGATGCTCTCGCAGTGCTGGCGCAGAAGGGTGATTTCTTCGGGCGTGTCGGTGGCGTGGTGGTTGAAGGCCACGACAACGTTTTGGCCGAAGCTTCGCAGGTTGTGGATATGGCGGTCGAGGTTCTTGCAGCCTTCGATGAGTCCCACGGGATTAGGTTCGTTGATGCGGTCGAGGGCTACACCGCCGTGCATCTTGAGGCCTTGGGTGGTGACAACTATGACGGTGAGCTTGGGCTGGAGACCGCTCTTGCGGCACTTGATGTCGAAGAACTTCTCGGCTCCGAGGTCGGCTCCGAAACCTGCTTCGGTGACTACGTAGTCGGCAAAGGTCATGGCCATGCGTGTGGCGTTGATGGTGTTGCAGCCGTGGGCGATATTGGCAAAAGGCCCGCCATGTACGAAAGCTGGGGTCTGTTCGGTGGTCTGCACGAGGTTGGGCTTGATGGCATCCATGAGCAGCACGGTGATGGCACCGCCCACGCCCATGTCGCTGACGCGGAAGGGGGTGTCGTCAATCTTGATGCCGAGGAGGATGTTGTCGATGCGTCGGCGCAGGTCGTCGAGGTCGGTCGCGAGGCAGAGGATGGCCATAATTTCGGAGGCAGGCGTAATGTCGAAGCCGCTTTCGGCAGGGATGCCGTCGGTCTTGGCTCCGAGACCCGTAATGATGTGGCGCAGGGAGCGGTCGTTGATGTCGAGCACTCGCTTCCAGAGTACCTCCTTGAGGGCAAAGCCTTCATCATGGTGCAGGAAGATGTAGTTGTCGAGCAGGGCGGATATCATGTTGTGGGCCGTAGTGACGGCGTGGATGTCGCCCGTGAAGTGGAGATTGATTTTCTCCATCGGCAACACTTGTGCGTAGCCGCCTCCAGCCGCACCGCCCTTCACGCCGAAGCAGGGACCCAAGGAGGGTTCGCGCAAGGCACAGACGGCTTTCTTGCCCAGTTTGTTGAGGCCGAGTGCAAGGCTGATACTGACGGTAGTCTTGCCGATACCCGCTTTGGTAGGGGTGATGGCAGTGACGAGGATGAGGTTGCTCTGTGCCACCTTCTTTTCGTCGATAAGGTGAACGGGCACTTTGGCGATATGCTTGCCGTAGTTTTCCAGTTCTTCTACTGGGATGTCGATACTTTCTGCAATAGCTTCAATGGGTTGAAGCTTGCATTCGCGCGCTATTTCGATGTCTGTTTTCATATAGTTTCGGTAGTGATTTTTGCAAAAACGGTACAAAGGTACGATTAAGTGATTACAATACAAAGGAAAAAAAAGATTTTTTGTTTTTATTGTTGAACGTGAATGCCTAAGGCGAAGCCAGAGGTACAAAAAAGGCGCAAAGCTGAAAAGCCTTGCGCCGATTATTAGGGTTTTGGGTTTTATGAATAGTTTTTTACTTCACGAGAACTTTTTGACCGTTCTTGATGACGATGCCTTTGTAGCTGCTGTCAACACGCTGACCTGCAATGTTGTAGATGGCGTGGTCAGCTGGAGCGTTTTCGTTGAGGGTCGCAATGCCAGTCGTTGGATCCCATTCTGTGTCGTTCACTGCATCGATGGTGAGTGTGAAGTTGTCGGCAGAGAACCACAAGCCTGTGTAAGCCTCTTCTTCTGTCTTGTTGAGGAAGGCGTAGTCACAAGTGACACCAATCACGAGGATGTTGTTCTTCACCTCGAAGGAAGTAACTGCGTTGTTGAACCAACCACGGCCAATGCCATTGTTTGCCTCGACGATGCCGATGAGCACTTCCTGCTCTTCTGTCGGAACGAAGCTGTCAGCCTTCAGGTCTTCAATCTGATCCAGGATAGGATAGAGCGCACCGTCGATAGTCTTAGCTGGCTCGATGGCTACACCGTCAGCGATGAGGGTATTAATGGCGTTCACCCAAAGTTCACCGTAAGCATCTGCTGCTGTGCTGATGGAGTCGCCGCCAGCTTCTGCCTGAAGAGAGTGGTCAAGGTACTGGGTAAGGTTGGTGGTTACGTTCACAGCCTCAGCAAGTTTCGTGGTAGCTGTTGGATCGAGTGTGAGTGCTTCAGTCTCGCCTTCACCAGTGATGATAGGTTCCTTGTCAGAAAGGAAGAGATAAGCACCTTTGCCAGGAGCACGCATAATGTTCTTCACGGTGTAAGTACCGTTTGGCACACTGAGCACCTGATAGTAAGTGGCACGGAGACCGCCAGCACTATTGTAAGTATCGATGTAGTAGCCATTGCCACCGTCGAACTGCTGTCCGCTCTTGGCACCACTACCGTCGCCGACAATCTTCTTGATGGTCCAACCCTTGGCGTTGGAGTCGTCAATAGTTGGGTTCTTGATGAATGCGGTCACGTCGGCACCTGCTGCGATTTGGATGTCAGCCACATCGGCTACACGGATGGCCTCATTGAGTGCGTCAACCTGCTCGGCGAGGAAGTCGGTGTCGTCGGTGTACTTGGTGAGTTTGGAAATGACAGAAGCAATGGTTCCGTCGATGACAGCCTTACTCTTTTCAGACGTAGCTTCTTCCTTCTTTATCTCGGCGTTTTCGAGTGCTGGAATGAGGGTGTCGCGATAGTAGCGGAGAATTGCAGTGATGGCTGGAGTCTCTGTGTAGGTGGCAGTAGCAGAGCCGAGGTAGTCGGTTGTGTACTGAACTGGCACCTTGGCCAGAGCCTGTGCGTTGGCTGAATAGGCACCTTCGATATTTTCCTGGAGGTCTCTGTAAGAACCAGTAATCACACCTTCGTATTCCTTCTCGGAAGCGTCGGCAATGGCGATGGCAGCGTCGAGTGAGTCGAGGTCGTTGATGGCCTTGGCAGCTGCGATAGCCTCAAGTACAGTAACCTTGTCGCCAGCGAGGTGGAGGGCGTTAGCCTTCTCTTCTGCATTCACGAACTTAGCGTTGATGGCATTGGCGATGTCAGCGTCTGTAGCTGGGCCGTAGTACATCAGGCGGAAGTTGGTTACACAGAACCAGCCTGTCTGGTTGGTAGAGCCGTCGAGAGCGGAACCGCTGGCACCAATGGTCAGTTTACCGTCGTGAACGAGCACCTTTTCTGTGGTCAGATAAGTCCAAGGATTGTCCATGCCGCTGTCCCAGTTGCCTTCAGTGAGTGATGGAGATATACCATCTTGCAACTTGCTCTTGGCGAAGACATGCTGGTTGCTTACGTAGTCAGGCTGAGTAACCATCTCGGCACTAACGGTGTAGAAGCCGTTGGGAAGGTCAACAAGGTCTTGAGCCACAGCTACGTCTTGGCTATTGGTACGCCAAGCGTTCCAGCAAACGCGACCTTGTGTGTAGTTCAGACGCTGGTCGCCGTCGGTGGTACCGGCAATGTACCAACCTTCGTTGCTGCCGTCCTCTGGAGCAGAACCTACGGTGTAGTCAGCCTCGTTGGGGTAAGAAACAGAAAGGATAGTGCCATCCTCATTGAACACGATTGTTGGATTGGCAGCTGTCTTCGTGAAGTAAGGAGTAGCCACGAGGAAGGTGTAGTCAGCTGGATTGTCAAGCGTAGCCTCCTGCGACATATAGTAGTCGTTGATGGCCTTCTGCATCTGCTCTACGTAACCTGCAAACTCGTCAACCTTTGCCTCGCTGATGGCAGCAGCAATATCATCCACAGACTTCTCGAAGTTGTCGAAGCCCGGGTAAGGATTCTCGGTGTCCTTAATTTGCTCTGCTGTCAGGGCCAAAGCCTCGTATGCCTCAATGGTGGGCTTCAATGCCTCAACCCTTGCTCTGAAGTCCTTGAGCTCCTGAAGCTTAGCGGTCAGTTCTTCTTCGGTAGAAGCATCTTCAGCAGAAAGAATCATGTCGGAGATGTCTTCGGAAAGACCGGGGTAGTTAGCAATCAGGTCGTCGCCTTGCAGCTCTTCGAGCACTTCCACTTCGTCGTTGATGTCGGCACGGAGCAACTCTTCCACATCTGCCTCACCAATCTTGTAGAGCTTGATGCCGTCGATGCAGAGGAAGGGGTTGGAACCAGAACCACCAGAAGACTTGAAACCGAATTCCATAGAAAATTCTGCAGTCGGAGTGAACTCGATGGTGTGAAGCGTCCACTCTGTGTCGTTGAAGCCTGTCTCATCCTTAAACTCATCTTTGCGGCACACCACTCTCGAAAGGTTCTCTCCATTGGAAGCTCCCGAATTGATGTTGATGGCCCAATACTCCAAACGATACTGTGCACAAGGAAGTTTTACGGTCTGCTTGTAAGTGGCAGCACCACCCCAACCTGCACGGAGGTAGATGAAGGCTTTGTTGTCGTCGCCATTGTCAGCTGCTGGTTTAGATGGCACTTCAAGATAGGTGGTACCATCGTCGGCGATAGGAATAGCTTGTGGACTCAAGTCGTAGGGGATGGCTCCGAAGTACACCCACTCTGGGGCATCATTACCATAAGGATAATACGACTTTCCTGTGTAGGACGCATCTCCAGCTGTCCAGCCCTTGATCTGGCCGAAGAAACCGTTCACGGCTTCGTCCTTGCGACCATCGGGACGTGACTGACCGCTGGTGGTCTTGGTGTGGGCATACACAGTACTATCGGCAGCGAACCAAGCTTGGCTTCGGTCACTGAGCGATTTGTCCTTGTTGATAATCTCCTTCCAAGACCCATCGGGCTGGAATGTCAAGTCTTCGTCGAAGCCTGGATTGGCGATATAATTCGTCACATCCTCTTCCTGTGCGAAGACACTGCTGGCTCCCAGCAACATGGCTGAAAGCGCAAGAGTAAAGATTCTCTTCATAAAGTTAGATCAGTTAAAAAGTTAAAAAATAAAGTTAGTTGTATGTTCGGTTTCGTGTGTTTCCCTTTTCCTTTCACATGGAAATGGTTGGGAAAAGGGGATTGACTCTTAGTCTTTCGTATGCAAAGAAACGAAAAAAGGGCGAAACTCCCAAAAAGTTTCGCCCTTTTTTATTAAATAATGTATGTTTTTTTTCGGAAAAAGTTTATTTCATCAGTTTCAGAGTACCTTTTTTGCCCGTTTCACTCTTGATGTGGAGCAGATAAAAACCTTTCGGGAATGCAGTTTGTGCAAACGAAGACTTGACGCTTCCCATGGGACAAGTGAATGTGCCGAGGGTTGTACCGTTGAGGCTGACAACCTCTACTGAAACAGTCTCGCTGGCATCGATGTTATTGATGCTGGTGAGGTACTGGGCATACTTTTCTGCGTTAAATCGTACGAAGAGAAGACCTTCGGCAATGCGGCTTGTGTCCCAGTCGCAATAGAATAGGTCTGGTAACTCAAAGTTAAGGTCACCTGTGATGTTGACACTCTTGGCATCAGTCCATACGAAGAAAGAGTCTGGCATGGCCTCGTCTTTCGTTGGCTCGTAGCTGTCGTAAAGGAATGGGGCGATGGTGGCACCTGCTGTAAGTTTCAGTGTACCGATATTGGTCAAGTAAGAATTTCCAACAGCTGTAGCCGTAGCACTTCGGCGTAAACCGATAATCAGCTTAGATTGGGCACCGAACGTAACATTTTTCCCATCGAAATCAAGGGTTCCTGTCACGGCTGTTGCATTTGTGCCAGGCTGAATGGTTCCGTTGATGGTGAAGGAACTATTAGTGAGTGGAGTGTTGGCTTTGGTGACACCTGTAAAGAGCGCACCTGCGGCCACTGTGAGTGTGCCCTTTCCGACCAATCCTCCCGAGTTGATGTGCAGTTCACCTTCATTCACTTTCACCGCACCTGTGTTGTCCCAGACACCAGTCACTGTCATCTTACCTGCACCCACCTTGGTAAAGTTGTCGGCACTGGTCACAACTCCGTCGAACTTGAAGTTCCCTTCATCGCCTACTTGCCATGTGTTGGCGGCAGAACCTCCATTGTTGCTGAACGAGCTGTAGCCTCCGAGAGAACCAGAACCCGTTAATTCTCCGATTTTGAAGGTCTTGCCAGAGTTTTGTACATAGACACCCGACGGGATGTTGAACTTACCGTTCTGTGGCCCCTTGTTGGTGTCAAGGGTGAAACGTCCGTCGGTGGCAATGGTTGCACCAGGCACGATGGTTCCTGTGAAGGTCGAGAGGTCGAGCTGGAGTGGAGTACGGGTGGCCACCCAGTTGCTACCCTTTTCTGCTGCACAGTAGATGGTCAAATCTCCCTCACCTGTAATCTTGTTCGTGTAGGTGGCACGGTTCGCCGTTGTCCAAGCACCTTTCTTACCCTTCGGCACTGTCAGCGTGTTGTTGGTTCCGACATTGTCCACCAATGCTCCTCCTTGGAACTCTACGGTCTTCGCTGCAATGCCTGTCAGGTTCTGCACCGTACCTCCTGCAATGATCATCTTTGTGAGGTTCGTTCCTGATACGTATGTCTTTAGCCATCCCGTACCCTTCTTCGTCAGGAGTGTGCCTTGGAAAGCCTTGTTTTGGTTGAAGTCAGCTGAATTATTGATGACACCTCCCTCTTCACTTTGGAATCGGATGGGAGACCCGTTCGTTACTGTTGCGGTGGTCTGTAGAGTGGCTCCGTTTTCGATGATGAACTTTGTGGACGCCGCTGTCACGGCACCCAGATTTCCCGTCGCCTTGCTCTCGTTGGCGAGTGCGGCCACCTTCACCGTACCTCCTCTCAGATAGTTACCCCCTGTGTAAGAGTTCTCCGTGGAGATAGTCAGCGTTCCCTTTCCCTCCTTTACTAAAGAACCCGACGTGATGGTTCCCGTGCCAGAGAAGGTGTAGTTCTTAGTGGAGTTGACCCTGATGGTGTCGGGAGACAGTTCCTCCGAGATGTTCACTGTCAGCTTGCTACCATTGTCATCGAAGTTTACGATGTCGCCCTTTACGAAGATGTCAGCCTCACGACTCTCATCTCCAGCGAGATAAAAATTCTCCGTGTTGGCAAAGTCCCATGATGACGATGTCGCTCCTGTCCAAACTATCTCCGAAGCGCCACGCACAGAGCCGATGGTGAGGACAAGGCGGTTCTGATCGTCGATGGAGAGTCCTGCCTTATGGTCGGTGATGCCTTCAATTTTGACGCTGGCCAGCGAGCCCACTAACGAGTCCACCCGACCGATGATGTAGTCGCCAGGCTCCAGGGCTGTGGCACCTTCGGCGAAATGCTCCTTCACTTCGATGACAGGTTGAAGATACTTGGGCCCGAAATCTTGCCAGATTGAGGAAGTCTTGGTCTCAATACGGAGTGTCTTAGTATTGACTTGGTCTGCCTTCAGTCCGTCGGAATAGAGGTCGAGCACCAGCCGTGAACCGAAGCCCATGAAGTAAGTTGAGTCAACCGTGATGTTGCCCATCGAATTCTCGCCGCCAGGGCGCATGATGGAGGCATAGTCGGCCTTGATGCTTTTGAACTCGCCTCCGTTGGAATTCAGCTCAGCAAAGCGGTTCAGCCACAGTGGCGACTCCTTCAATGTACCATCGAAACAGAGTGTTCCTGCCCAAACGTCTGTCTCACCCGTGTAAGTCATGTCCACCTTGGGCAGTTTCAGAATACCGTCGCCCTGCTTTACCAGTCGGGTGCTTCCAGTTAGTGTGCCGCCGCTTACCTCACAAGTGAAATATGCGTAGGTCGGCTTTGGCTTGTTCGATACATTGTTGCCAGCGTTTCCTTGTACCCACGACGGCACGTTAAACGTCACCATGTAGGGGCTTGCCCCATCTGTGATGGACACCTTTGTGTCGTTGGTCTCACATACAATAAGGTGCTCTCCCGTGGTGCTGATGGTGCCACCGTTGGCCACCTCCGTGCGTCCTGTCATCGTGTAGGGTGGTGGAGCCACCGTGATGCCTTCCAGTTCACCGAGGAAATAGCTCTTGTGAGGAGGCTGGTTGTAGCCCATACTCTGCCACACCATGGCGTTGCGGTACTGATGGTCGTGCCAAAGGGTGGGGATGCGGTACTTTGTCGGAATGTTTGTCGTATATACCAGAATGGCCGTATTGTCTGCTTTGCGCATCACCAATTCTTCACGCCAGTCGCCGAAGATATCAGCAATCGCTCCGGGGTTGTTCTTCGACCAGTTGTTGCATTTCGAGTCGGGGAAGTTCCATCTGCCACCACCAGCTTCCGCTGGCTTATAAATAGCACCATAACCCTCCGTACCAGGACTGTCAAAATACTCGTCCAGCAGGTCACCGTCCCAGTAGATGCGCTGATTAAGGTCGCCCCAGCTGATGAACCCGTCACCACCTAACGATCCGATTTCCTTGTCTGCCACAGTGCTTATCCATCCGGTCGAAACACTTCTGCCCACAGAGCCTGGATATGTGTTCGTGAAGTTCGCGCACAGTGCTCGCCCGTCGTCGCCCGTTGCTTTGATGCGGTAGTACATCTCCGACGTTACTGCATTGCGGTAGTTCATGGCGGGCTGACTCTCGTTGCAGGCAAACTGCTCCTCATATTTGCGGTAGGGATCGAGGTCGGCACAGTGCTGGGCATCCCCATGTCCGAAACCTGTGGTCGAAAGTCCCATCCCATTATCGTCGATGACCATCGAGCCGAAGATGATTTCATCGCGGCCATCCCAGTCCACGTCGCCGATGGCAAAGTTGTGGTAGCCGTTGCCAAACCAAGGGCTGCCTCCCACCGTGTTCTCCCAATACCAACGTCGCGTCAGCTGATGTGTGGCAGGGTCAACATCGTAGGCAGCGAATTTGTGCATCGTGTAGCATCCACGACCGAGGAAGATGCTTGCCTTCCGTCCGTCGAGGAAGGGCGCACCAAAGTAATGTTTCGTTGAACGGTGACCCACAATGCCCGAACCCCAATCTGAGTCCTGCCCACGGGCAATCGGGTACGTCATGTAGTGCGGATGGCCAGCGGGACCAATGTCGTAAGGTTTGCCCGTTGCCCCTTCTAAGTACAGCAGATACTCGTTCCCCGACGAAGTGTATTCGATACCGTTCCAACGGGTATCCACTGAGGCTGAACCAATTAGTTCCGATGTTCCGTCAGCGTAGTGAATGTAAGCATTGTCTTGGATACGGAGCAACACCTCTGCTTTGCCGTCACCGTCCCAATCGTAGCAGACACAATCCCATTGCTCATCTGCCCCCGACAACATATTGGGGCCGAGGTCAATCCACCACAGGCGTTTGCCCTTGCGGTTGTAGCAGTCCAACACGTTGAAACAGTTTTTTTGCGACACATCGGCAGCCACGCTGCACGGACGCTTCACGATAAATTCCGTCACGCCGTCACCATCGAGATCGCCCAACGAGATATCATTCAGCGTATAATTGGCCGTCACGTCCTTTCCGTCACGTCCTGTGATTTTTTGTACGGGAATGGTCAGCATACCGTTGTTCCATCGGGTCACGGCTGCACACTTTTCCTGTTCCACGCCACGCACTACGGCTGCCACCTCATATTTGCTGGAGGCAGTGCCCGAACTATGGCTGTAGTTGGACACATTCAGATTCTCTGCAATCTTCGTGCCGTTACAATAGAGATTGTAGGTCACATCGTAGTACTCTTCGCCGAACACACGCCAGCTTACGAGGTTTCCGCCGTTAGAGCCAGGAATGGCCACGAGGCCACGGTCAATCTTGTCGGTCGTGCGTTGTGCGAAGCCCATGGAGGCAACCATCGCGAGGACAAGGGTCAAAATGGATTTCTTCATCATTGTTGTAGATAGATTAGTTAGTGTTATAGTGTTATGTTGTTGTCAGTAAAGGCTGAAAAACGGGGCAAAGGTACGATTAAGTGAGTACAATACAAAGAAAAAAAGAGATTTTTTTGCTTTTATTGTCGAACGTGAGTACCTAAGGCGAAGCCAAAGTTACAAAAAAATATTTATTTAGCCACCATTTCCAGCAAATCTTCACCTGTCAGCTTGTAGCTGGTGTCCGTTCCTGCTAAAATGTTGTCCGCCAGATGACGTTTCGTTTGGTGCAGACGGATAATCTTCTCCTCGATGGTGTTCTTGCTGACGAGGTGATAGACGGTGACGGCTTGGTGCTGACCGATGCGGTGGGCACGGTCGGTGGCTTGTTGCTCGATGGCAGGGTTCCACCACGGGTCGAGCAGGAACACGTAGTTGGCTCCCGTTAGGTTGAGTCCCAACCCACCTGCTTTCAGGCTGATGAGGAATAGGGAGTTCTCTCCTTTCTGGAAGGCTTCCACCATTTCTGTGCGTTTCTTTACGGGGGTACTTCCGTCGATATAGAAATACTTCATGCCGAGACGGTCGAGTTCACGCCGCACGAGGTCAAAGAAACTGACGAACTGGCTGAACACCAAGGCGCGGTTGCCTCCCTCGATGACTCCTTGGAGAAGTTCTGCCAGTGCCGTGATTTTGGAACATTCGCCCGTCCATTTTGGTTCAATCAGCTGTGCGCTGCAGGCGGCCTGCCGGAGTCGGGTTATTTCGGCCAGCACGTGCATATCTGCTTCGCCTCCAGAGGCTTGGAGCATCCGTTCAGCGCGAATGCGTATGCTTTCGTAGATAGCCAATTCGTCGCGGCTGAGTTCGACGCTATGGTAAATTTCGGTCTTCTCGGGCAGTTCGCGGAGCACAGCTTGTTTGGTGCGGCGGAGCATGAAGGGATGCACGATGTGTTCCAGTTGTTCTTGTTTCTCCTTGTCGTGGAAACCTTCAATGGGAATGATGAATTTTTGGGAGAAGTGTTCGTATCCGCCAAGTAGTCCAGGGTTGACGAACTGGAAGAGGCTCCAGAGTTCTCCGAGGTGATTTTGTACGGGTGTACCTGTCAGCATCACTCGGTTGGTGGCCTGTATCTTCATAGCAGCGGCACTGGTCTTGGCACCACGGTTCTTGATGATATGGGCTTCGTCGAGACAGGCAACGTTCCACTGCTTTTGGGTGATGTCGTCCTGTATGCTGAGAAGGATGCCGTAGGTGGTGACGACAACATCGCCCGCCTTGGCTTCGTGGAGGGTTTGATGACGGTTGGTGGAGGTGTTGAGCATCAGCACGTTGAGGGTTGGGGCAAAGCGTTCCAACTCAGTCTTCCAGTTGGGAGCGACGGAGGCCGGTGCAACAACCAGTGAGGGACCTTCGTCTTTCTTGAGAAGGAGGAATGCGATGGTCTGTATGGTCTTGCCGAGTCCCATGTCGTCGGCCAGCAAAGCACCTGCCCCCCAGCTGTTGAGTCGGGCTATCCAGAGGTAGCCGTTTCGCTGGTAGGGACGAAGGGTGGCGTTCAATTCCTTGGGAACAGCAGGACTGTAGTTGGAACCATCGATAATACGCTGGCGTATGTCGGAGAGTTTCTCGTCGAGTTGTAGTTCAATATCGCCATGCAGGATGTCTTCGCCCATCAGTGCTGCGCTGAAGGGTGATATTTTTATTTTGCCCCGTTCGCGGTTGGCGATGGC
>JAEEGL010630483.1_pt1 | contig 12029 bp, 5 predicted proteins | sample 9134231 | NCBI WGS metagenome assembly JAEEGL01 (sample SAMN16246548, study PRJNA631951) | gut metagenome | biome: gut microbiome; feature: rumen; material: fiber-attached | host: Bos | place: Iran: Karaj | collected 2018-10
GCAGGTCGTGTCGAAAAACACCGAGGTGTTGAGCGGTCTCAGCGCTAGATGGAGGTGCGCAATGGTGTCGCATCCTGACGAGGAGACGAGAGTGTCGACATAGACGCCGGCCTCGTGGTATTGGGTGCCATGCCATGAATAAGGCTGGTTGGCGCAGGTCGTGTCGTGCACCACAATATCGAACAGCGTGTCGACGGATAGATTAAGGACCACCAGGCTGTCGCACCCCCACGCGGTGGTGAGCAGAGCCTTGTATGTTCCAGCAGAGTTGTAGAACGTGTTGCCAAACAGATAGCTCATACCCTCGCATATTGAGACCGCGACAGTGTCGTCCATAGCGCCCGAGATGTAAACCTTGGTGCGAAGCGTGTCGCACGAGCGGCCCTGCACTATGGCGGCGACGTTGTAAACTCCCGGCGAGGGGAAGGCATATCTCATCACAAGAGGCATAGAGTCGGTTATCGCCACCCCGTCGACAATCCACTGTGTGGCGGAGTCGATGACAGTGGTGGTGACGACGAAGTCGAGCGTGTCGCCCACGCAGGCTCGCACGCCGTCGGGTATACGCCGCTTCACGGCGCCGTCGACATAGAGATGCGATATATCGTTGAACGACATGCCGGCGATGTAGGCATAGCTCTCCGCATGTCCCAGACCGTAGAAATGCGCCACGAAAGCGCCGCTGTCGCAACTGATATAGTGCGCACCGGGAGCCACATCGATGCGGGCGTATGAATATAAGGTGTCGAGCTGTATGAATGCCGTGTCGAGGCGGGCGTTGTCGAGGCGCATGCCGCCTATGGCGCTGTTGCGCGTGACGATATTGACAAAATGAAACCTTGTGATGTCGGTGCTTATCGCCGTGAAAAAAGCCTCGGATATACCCTGCTCGACGGGGGGAACCAGGACCATGGCCGGGTCGCCGTATTCGCCGCTGTATCCAACGCCGCCAAGGTAGATGTAGACTGTCACGGGACGGGACGCCACAAGACGGCGCGCCGTGTCGGAGGAGATGCCAAACATCACCGTCTCGAACTGCTGCAGAGTATCCATCGGTTCGCCGTCAAGCCACAGGATGCAATTGTCGGCCGACGAGGTGACCTGAACGATATCGCCGCTGCCAGGGCTGATAATATCGCCATATATAGAGTTACTGTCCTGGTCATAACCCAACCATGCGCGGTGACCTCTCTCCGCCGTTGGCACAAGCACATAGTCTGTGCCCCAATAGTCCACAGGGAGCGCCTGCTCATAAAGATGGTCGCATGCGGCGACGCCGGAAGGGATGTTGGCACATTCATGCCCTTGGAACACCGCCACGGGTTTGTCGGCGATAACCTCGCTGCCCGACAGCGAGTAGCCGTCCTGGCAGTTCTCAAAAAACCAAAAACCCCGAGCGGTGCCGACGTAGTTGCTTGTTGTTGTCTCGAACTGAGGCGAAGCGACAGACATGTTGTACACCCTTTTGTGCACCGTGGTGTTGGTGAGATAGCCACTGTTAACCCAGCGAAACTCAGGCATGTACATAGCGTTGCTGTTATCGCTGTACGTCTGCACGATATAGTGTCCTCGCAAGGCGTGTGTAGGCATCACCATGGTGATGTCCCACGAATAAGGCTGGTAATTGGAGGCGTAGAGGGCAATGCTGTCGGTAGCGGATATGTGACATGTCTGCGCATAGTTGGGGACTTCAATCTGAATAGTCTGCCCCGCCGCAACAGAGACCACATCGTATATCTCGGGGAAATAATCGTTCCCGTTGCTGACAGTCACCACACAGTCGCGAGGGGCTGCGGCGATGAACGACAGGCCGCCAAAAGCATAGTTAATACAGAACGTAACCCAGAAATCAGAGCCCAGCGTGGTGCGCTGAGGGCACTGCGCGTTTCCTATCCATGGCAGGAAAAGGAGCAGCGCAAGCAGGAATGCCTTTATTTTAACTTTTGCTTCCGGCGATGACATCGCGATGATATATCAGTTTTTTTCAGGCTTAGTAGCAATATCATAACCGAAAAGTTGAAAAAAAAATGTTAAAAAATTTTGCATCTCCTTCCCTGAAAAGGAAAATCTTTGTATTTTTGGAAAATCAAGCGTACGCCGCTCAAACAATTTATTCACAAGAAACACAAACAATTAAATAATAAATAAAGAATACTACAATGAAAATATTGGTTCTTAATTGCGGTAGTTCGTCTATCAAATATCAGTTGATAGACATGTCCAACAACGCCGAAGTCATGGCGAAAGGTCTCCTCGAGCGTATCGGACTGGAAATGGGCGAGTTCACCCACAAATTCCACGGCGAGAAACACTACGAGCAAGTCCCCATCCCCAACCACACCGAAGGTATCAAAATTGTCCTCAAGGCCCTTACCGACCCCAAGATCGGAGTCATCAAGGATTTGAAGGAGATCGGAGCCGTTGGAAACCGTGTTGCCCATGGTGGCGAGATTTTCAAGGAGAGCGCCATTGTGACCGACAAAGTCATCGAGCAGATCAAGAGCCTCGAGCATCTGGCTCCGCTCCACACCCCCGGCAACCTGGCCGGTATCTACGCAATGCGCGAGGTGCTGCCCGGCGTTCCGCAGACCGTTGTCTTCGACACCGCTTTCCACAGCACCCTGCCGCCCAAGTCGTACCTCTATGGTCTTCCCTACGAGTACTACGAGAAATACGGCATCCGTCGCTACGGCTTCCACGGCACCAGCCACAAGTTCGTCGCCGAAAAAGCCGCCAAGATGATTGGCAAAGACTGGAACGACCTTAAGATCATCAGCTGCCACCTTGGCAGCGGTGCCTCCATTGCCGCAATAATGAACGGCAAGAGTTTCGACACCACCATGGGTATGACAGCCCTCGAAGGTCTTCTTATGGGCAGCCGTTGCGGCGACATCGACCCCGGTGTGCTCCTCTACCTCATGGACCAGGGCATGGACAGCAAGGCGCTGACCAAGCTGCTCTACAAACAGAGCGGCCTTATCGGCATCAGCGGCGACAAGCAGGATATGCGTGACATCCGCGCCGGCCGCGACGCAGGCGACGAGCGCGCCACCTACGCTTTCGACATGTTTGCCCAGCGTGTGAAACGCTACATCGGCGGCTACATGGCCGAGATGGGCGGATGCGACCTGTTGCTGTTCACCGGTGGCATCGGCGAGAACGCATGGTTCATGCGTCACCCCATCCTTGAAGGTCTCGAGTGCCTCGGCATCAAAGTCGACATGGAGCTCAACGACAAGACCATGGGCGAGGATGTCATCATCTCGACCCCCGACTCGAAAGTCGCCACGGTTGTCGTCACCACCGACGAAGAATATGTCATCGCCAGCGACACCGACCGTCTTGTCAACGGAAAATAACTCGACATACTGTTTGCGCACATAACGCAAAAATATTTCACCCCCCGAAGGCCGGATTCAGCTTTCGGGGGGTGTTGTGTTATTCCACAATAAAAAGGAGTCTCTGCCGTTAATATGGTATGCAACTTAGAAAACTTATAATAATTGTATTATGCGGGCTGTCCATGGCTGTACAGGGACAGGACTACTCCACCGACAACAAGAAGGCTATAAAGCTGTACGAAAAGGGAATGGAGACTCTGTACCAAGGCAAGAACGACGCGGCGATGAACAGCTTCGAACAGGCCCTGACCGAGGACGACGGCTTTCTGGAAGCCCATCTGATGCTGGCCGATCTGATGTCGGACATAGACCGCAAAGAAATGGAGGTGAGCGGCAAACCAGCACGCCACTACCGCGACGAGGCTAAGCGCCACTACCGCTCCGTGGTCGAACGTCGCGGCGACTTCTTTGCGCCAGCCTGGGTAAGTCTGGGCAAACTGGAACTCTACGACCAAAACTACGCCGAAGCAATAAAATGCTTCGAGACTTTCATGGGGCTGGACAAGAAAAAGAGCGAAACCCTTTTGGATGCGCAGCGCGGACTTGCGATGGCACGCTTCCGCCAAGAGGCCATGGCCAACCCGGTACCTTTCAACCCTCAGAATATGGGACCGGCTGTGAACAGCAGGGATGACGAGTACCTGCCGTCGCTTACCGCCGACGGAAACACACTGGTATTCACACGCCGTTTCCCACGCAAAGCTACGACAACAGCCAACACCAAAGAAGAGGAAGACTTGTATATCAGCCTATTGAAAGAAGGCAAATGGAGTAACGCCGCACGTATGCCAGAGCCAGTGAACTCGGACGACAACGAGGGGGCGCAGTGCATATCGCAGGATGGCCGAATAATGTTCTACACCGCCTGCAACCGCGACGACGGTGGCGGCCGTTGCGACATATATATGTGTGTGAACCGCAACGGCAAATGGAGCAAGCCCCGCAACCTGGGGCCGCAGGTGAACAGCGGCGCCTGGGAAGGTCAGCCGACATTCTCCATCGACGGCAAGACGCTCTATTTCGTAAGCAACCGCAAAGGCGGATACGGCCGGATGGACATATGGAAGACGACTTTCGAAAACGGCAGCTGGACAGAGCCTGTCAACCTGGGACCCGAGATAAACAGCGAATGGGACGAAATGTCGCCATTCATCCATTTCGACGACCGCACACTCTATTTCTCAAGCAACCGCCCCGAGGGTATGGGCGGAACAGACCTGTTTGTGTCGTTTCGCGAAAACGACGGTGGCCCGTGGGGAAAACCGCAAAATCTGGGCTACCCCATCAACACCGAAGGCGACGACAACAACCTGATAGTTAGCGCCGACGGACGCACGGCTATATATGCGTCGGAACGGCCCGGCGGCTACGGAAAGATGGACCTCTATAGCTTTGAGCTGCCTGAACAGGCGCGTCCGACGGTCGCCATCTGCTTCACAGGCACCGTGACCAACGCCAAAACGGGCCAGAAGGTGGCCGCCGATATCAAAGTGGTTGACATTCTGAGGAACGCTGTCGTCGCCAACACCTCGAGTGACGCACAGAGCGGCCAGTATATAGTGAGTCTTCCCGCCGACGGCGTCTACGCCTTCCACGTCAGCGCCGACGGCTACCTACTGCATTCGCAGAGCGAGGTGTGGGAACGCAAGGACGACGGCTATGACACCTGGAAACCTATGGTTGTGGACATCGCGCTGCACCCTATCGAGAGCGGAGAACGCATCGCATTGCGAAACGTGTTCTTCGAGACAGGCCGCTGGGAAATACTCGAGGGATCGGAATATGAGCTGAACAAGGTGGCGGAGTTGCTGAACAAAAACCCAAAACTGCGCATCGAGTTGGGTGGACACACAGACAACGTGGGTCGGCCCGAGGCGAACCAGAAACTCTCAGAGCAGCGGGCGAAGGCGGTGTTTGACTACCTTGTGGGCAAAGGCATCGCCGCCGACAGACTGAGCTACAAAGGCTACGGCGAGACACAGCCTGTGGCGACAAACGAGACGGAGGAGGGACGAAGAGAGAACAGAAGGACGGAGATAAAGGTGATGTGAGGGAAGGGGAAATGCGTTATTGTGGGAATGCGTTATTGCGTTATTGTGGGAATCAACTTATCATCATATCAACTTATCATCATATCAACTTATCAACATATCAACTTATCAACGAATTTATAATATCAACATACAATGAAAAAAATAGTTGTGCTTACTGGTGCGGGCATCAGTGCCGAGAGCGGAATCAGCACGTTCCGCGACAGCGACGGTCTGTGGGAGCAGTACCGCGTGGAAGATGTGGCAACCCCGGAAGGATATGCCAAGGACAAAGCGTTGGTGCTGGATTTCTACAACCAACGCCGCCGCCAACTCGCCACCGTCAAACCTAACGACGGCCACAAACAGCTGGTGCGCCTTGAAGAATACTACGACGTGCAAATCGTCACTCAGAATGTCGACAACCTGCACGAACAAGCCGGGTCAAAAAATGTGCTGCACCTGCACGGTGAACTCACCAAGGCTCGCAGCGAACGCGACAGCAACTTGATTGTAGATATCGGATACAACGACATACACCTCGGCGACAAGGCTCCCGACGGCGAACAGCTGCGACCGCATATCGTGTGGTTTGGCGAGGCTGTGCCCAACATCGAACCTGCGGCACAGATGTGCGAGACTTGCGACTATTTCGTGGTTATCGGCACCTCGATGAATGTGTACCCCGCCGCCGGACTGATTCATTACGTTCCCCGCAACAGCCCTTGCTATCTTGTAGACCCCAAAGCCGTCACCGTGTCACGCAACATAAAGGTGATACAGGAAAAAGCTGGAACAGGAGTGAAAAAAGTGGTGGACGAGTTGATTGGGATGTGTAAGGGTGAAGGGTGATAGTTTTTGAACACGAATTGCCACGAATTGCTCACGAATTATAGCGCGGAACGCTTATGGCGAATTGACACGAATGTGTTTTTGAACACGAATTGCCACGAATTGCTCACGAATTATGACGCGGAACGCTTATGGCGAATTGACACGAATGGTGAAGGGTGAAACTAATACAATGTTTAATAATATACCGCGGTTATTCAGCAAATATATTTTTTTACTATTTTTGCAGCGCGAAATTTAAAGTACAATCAATATGAAAAAGTTTTTATCTTGCTTAGTATTAGCATCTTTAGTATTTATCTCGAAAGCACAAAACCTTTCGCTTAACTATGGTGGCAACGACCTCGCCAATGGTGACACAGTGACCGTATACGCCGAAGGCGAAACCGAACTTGTGGCTGAAGGTGTTTACGGATGGGCCATCCAATTCCAACCTACAATAAACAACAACAGCACCCGTCCTGTCACCGCCAAGATCACGGTTGACAAGCTGAACGAGACCTCTAGCTACGTTGGTTCAATATGCGCAGGACAATGCCTGGAAGGCAATGAGTCGACTCCATTCTCTATCGCGGCCGAAGGCTCGTACACAAACGCTTACATTGATTTCGTTGTACCGGAACAGGCTGCCGACGGTCTGTTCAAGGTTAATGTCTTTGAGGTCGACGACCCAACCAACTTGACTTCTATCTACGTCATCGTGAAGAGACCTCTTGCCTCTATAGCCACAATCAACCAACCCACACTCCTACTCTACCCCAATCCCGCCACCACATCGGTAGCTGTCTCTTTTGCCAACGCCAACGGCGCCACCCTGTCAATTTGCGACATGAAAGGCACCCAAGTGCGCACGGCACAGCTCAGCGGCAACGAGGGATCGACCATCGTAAGTCTTGAGGGTCTTGCAACAGGTGTATACTTCTGCATCATCACCACCGCGGAAGGAAATGTCAAGACACAAAAGTTGGTGGTACGATAGGTAAACGTTTTTTGAACACGAATTACCACGAATTGACACGAATTGCCACGAATTGCCACGAATTACACACGAATTGGTTCGCGGAACGCTCACAACAAATTGACACGAATAGTGACACGTGAATCGTGAATCGTGATCGGTGACCAGTGACATGTGAATAGTAGTTCGTATCTAAAGTTAAAGTTAACGTTAAAGTTAAAGTTAGCCGAAGGCTTTCAGTTATAGTTAAAGTTAGCCGGAGGCTTTCGGTTTTCGTTAATTGTTAATATAGAATTTAAAGAGACGTCTTTGGACGTCTCTTTTTTTTGGCTGAGATCCAAAAAGATAGCAAAATGTTTAAATTTATGTTAATAAGTCTCTAGCCGAGGGTGACAGATTAAGAATTCTTATCTGTATTTTAGCAGATGTAATGGCTTAAGCGCGATTGCGTATAACAATTTGTTTTTGTGTAACAAAAAATACTTTTCGAAATGAAAGGCGACAATTTATTTTTGGATTTCGGCGACTCGGTCTCCCCCGAGCCGAAAGATACTGTCCGTAAACAGAAATCAAAAAAAATCGACAAAGCACAGTCGACCACACAGTTACACAACAACAGCGAGTCCACGCCGCCGGCTGAGCCGTTGCAACCCGCTAAAAATACATCAAAACAAAAAGTAAACAATCCATCTGTCACCACACCGGCCATGAACAAACCAGAGAAACGCGAGTATCAGCAGTACACAACTGACGAAATCATGAAATCATCTGTGGAGTATTTCCACGGCGACGAACTTGCCGCCAACGTATGGATGAACAAATACGCACTGCGCGACGGCGACAACATTTACGAGTTGAATCCCGACATGATGCACCACCGCATCGCGTCGGAGTTTGCCCGCATTGAGCGTAAATACCCGAATCCCATGTCGGAGGAGGAGATTTACCAACTTCTGAAGGATTTCAAATACATCATCCCGCAAGGAAGTCCGATGTCGGGTATAGGCAACAATTTCCAGGTTGTGTCGCTCTCGAACTGTTTCGTTATCGGCAACAGCGGCAACAGCGACTCGTACGGCGGCATCATGAAGATTGACCAGGAGCAGGTGCAGCTGATGAAGAGACGCGGCGGCGTAGGTCACGACCTGAGCCATATAAGGCCCAGCGGCAGTCCCGTGAAGAACTGCGCCCTCAGCTCGACAGGCATCGTGCCTTTCATGGAACGTTATTCGAACACCACCCGCGAGGTGGCGCAAGGCGGACGCCGTGGTGCCCTGATGCTGTCGATCTCCATCAAGCATCCCGACGCAGAGAACTTTATTGACGCCAAGCTGGAGCAAGGCAAGATTACCGGTGCCAACGTCTCTGTCAAAGTCACCGACGAGTTCATGCAATGTGTGATGGATGGCAAGCCTTTCGTACAGCAGTACCCCATAGACTCGAAAGAGCCGATAGTGCGCAAAGAGATCGACGCCCGCGCCCTGTGGAACAAGATTATTGCCAACGCATGGTCGAGCGCCGAGCCGGGAGTGCTGTTCTGGGACACCATTATCCGCGAGTCGGTCCCCGACTGCTACGCCGACTGCGGCTACCGCACCGTAAGCACCAACCCCTGCGGCGAGATACCGCTCTGCCCCTACGACAGCTGCCGACTGCTGGCCATAAACCTCTACAGCTACGTGAAGAACCCCTTCACCCCGCAGGCCGCGTTCGACTTCGACCTCTTCAAGAAGCATGTCACCATGGGCCAGCGCCTGATGGACGACCTGATTGACCTGGAATTGGAGAAGGTGGAGAAAATAATCTCCAAGATTGAGACCGACCCTGAAAGCGACGAGATTAAAGCCGTGGAACGCAACCTGTGGCTTAACATCAAGATGAAATGCCTCGAGGGCCGCCGCACCGGCTTCGGCATCACCGCCGAGGGCGACATGCTGGCCGCTTTGGGACTGCGCTACGGCACCGACCAGGCCACCGAGATGGCTGTCTCGGTACAGCGCACTCTGGCTTGCACAGCCTACGGCTCGTCGGTGACCATGGCCAAAGAGCGCGGATGCTTCCCCATCTACGACGCCAACCGCGAGAAGCTCAACCCCTTCATTCAGCGCCTCGCCGAAGCCGACCCCAAGATGTACACCGAGATGCTGACCCACGGCCGCCGCAACATAGCCCTGCTCACCATAGCCCCCACCGGCACCGTGAGCATCTGCACACAGACCACCTCGGGCATCGAACCCGTCTTCCTCGTGTCGTACAAGCGCCGCAAGAAAATCAACCCCAACGACAAGGACACCTCGAAGCACAAGATTGTCCAAGACCAGAGCGGCGACTATTTTGAAGAATACAACGTGTTCCATCCGAAGTTCATAGACTGGCTGAAAATCAACGGCTACAACGCCGAAGAGGTGATGGCCATGAAAGACGCCGACCTGAACAAAATCATCGAGAAATCGCCCTACCACGGAGCCACATCGGCCGACATTGACTGGGTGAACAAGGTGAAGATGCAGGGCGCCATCCAGAAATGGGTAGACCACTCAATATCGGTGACTGTCAACATCCCCAAAGAGACCTCGAAGGAGACGGTCCGCGAGATTTACGAGACCGCATGGCGCTCGGGCTGCAAAGGCTGCACCATTTACAGAGACGGCAGCCGTCACGGAGTGCTGGTGAGCAACGACGAGCAGAGCAGCCAGCAGTTTGGCGAGACCAAGGCGCCCAAACGTCCCAAGAAGCTGGAGGCCGAGGTGCTGCGTTTCAAGAACAACAAAGAGGACTGGATAGCAGTTGTCGGCATGTATGAGGGACGTCCCTACGAGATTTTCACCGGTAGGGCGACGAACTTCCTGCTGCCCGCCACGGTGGAGAAAGGCTGGGTGATACGCGTCAAGGAGCAAGGCGACGAGCATGCGCGCTACGACTTCCAGTTCCTGGATCCCGACGGATACAAGACAACGATAGAGGGTCTGTCGCGCACTTTCAAGCAGGAATACTGGAACTACGCCAAACTCATCTCGGGCATTCTGCGCCACGGCATGCCTATCCCGAATGTGGTGGACCTGATATCGAAACTGACTTTCGACGAGGACACCATCACGACATGGAAGAACGGTGTGGCACGCGCACTGCGACGCTACATCAAGGACGGCACGGCCACCGACGAGGTGTGCCCCGACTGTGGACAGAAGACAGTGGTTTACAGTGGAGGCTGCAAACACTGTACCAACTGCGGATGGTCGAAATGCAGTTAATAACGACAGATGATTACCACCCGCTTATAATCAACGTTTTATTACTTAATTAAAAAAGGAGTTGATATGGTAGATGTAATGGCTTGAAAGGCGTGCGCCTTCCAAGCCATTTTTTGTAAATAAAGTTTAAAGTTATGGTTCTGGGGGTGAGGGGTGATGGTACAAGCTCCAGTGGAGCGCGTAGAGGGGACTTGTGCGTGGCAGCCCCGTTATCGATGGCTGATGTATGATGGTACAAGCTCCAGTGGAGCGCGTAGAGGGGACTTGTGCGTGGCAGCCCCGTTATCGATGGCTGATGTATGAGGGGTGATGTTTTAGTTGATATGTTATAGAATTATTGGGGTCGCTTCGCTCAAAATTTTTCAAAAATCTATTTAAAAGGGGACGTGGGCGGACCTGAGATGGACACGAATTGGGATGAGAATTTTTTTAAAAGATACATTATAAACAACATATAGCATTATGAAGCATTTTATACTATTACTGATACTGGTTGCCGCGAGTCTGCAACACACATCGGCATGCACAAACCTTATTGTAGGCAAGAAGGCCTCAAAAGATGGCAGCGTCATGTGCAGCTACAACTGCGACGGTTTCGGATTTGCCGGCTCGCTGTTCTACAGCCCCGCCGGCAGACACTCAACCGACGAGAGGATTGCCATCCACGGATGGGGCCCGACTCACGAAGGACGCTATGTCAGACAGGTGGAATACACCTACAACGTAGTGGGTCTGATGAACGAACGGCAGGTGACTATAGTGGAGACTACTTTCGACGGACGGCTGGAGTTGCAAAACAACAACGGACTGCTCGACTATTTCAGCCTGATGCGCCTGGCACTGCAACGCTCTGCAACGGCTCGCGAGGCTATACGATGCATGGCGGAGCTGGTGGAGGAATACGGATACAACAGCACTGGTGAGAGCATCACCATCTGCGACCCCGACGAGGCATGGATCATGGAGATCGTCGGCAAAGGACCCGGCAACAACGGTGCCGTATGGGTGGCGCTGCGCATCCCCGACGACTGCATCAGCGCCCACGCCAACCTCAGCAGGATACGCCTATTCCCCAAAGAGGGAGAATGCTGGAATGACGGTTCAATCACCAAGCAGAAAAGCAAGAAGATGAAAGATCTCAAGAGCATCAACAGCAAACACCTGCAATATATCGACAATCCGCAGGTGGAATGCGTCTACGCCTGGGATGTGGTCAGCTTCGCCCGCGAGAAAGGCTACTACAAAGGCGACGACAACGGGTTCTCGTTCCGCGACGCCTACTGTCCCATCGATTTCGAGAATGTGCGCTACGCCGACGCCCGCGTGTGGAGCTTCTTCCGCCACCACCGCCAGGACATGGACCAGTATTTGCCGTACATCAACGGCAAGTTTGACAAATGCGACCACATGCCGCTGTGGGTGAAGCCCGACGCGCCGCTCTCACTGCAGGATGTGCAGCGCGACATGCGCGACCATTTCGAGGGGACGCCGCTGGACATGACCGCCGACATGACCGCCGGCCCCTGGGGGATGCCAA
>JAEEGL011077892.1_pt1 | contig 12029 bp, 11 predicted proteins | sample 9134231 | NCBI WGS metagenome assembly JAEEGL01 (sample SAMN16246548, study PRJNA631951) | gut metagenome | biome: gut microbiome; feature: rumen; material: fiber-attached | host: Bos | place: Iran: Karaj | collected 2018-10
ACTGGATTATAGGTTAGTACACCATCTTTTATGGCTTGATCCGGTCGACAGATTATCCGATCATCTGTATATTTACCAAACTACAGCAGCGGAGGTGGCATAATGGGATCCAATAACAGCATAATCTTTCAGGAGGCCGTGGATCACGGTCTCCTGACGGAGACAGAAGCGGAGCTGATGCTGATAAACGGAAAAGAGATACCGTTGCATACATACTCAGGCTGGATAGAACGAAAATTTCAGGTAAAGCAAGGGGAAAAGGCGATTATCAGGACGCGTTTATGGACAAAAGATAGTCAAGGGGATTATCACCTGATCCCTGCAGGGCTTTTCTCAGACAGTCAGGTCGAAAAGATAAAGGAGGAGAAAGACAATGTTTGATTATTTTGATGATGAATCATATGAGCCGATAAATTATCATGAAGAACCGGACAATAGAGGTATGGATGAAGATATGTATGCATGTACGAATGAATGGAGACGCCTGCACCCGTATGACTATAATCCATACACTGGTGGATCAAGTGGCCAAGAAGATGAAGAAAATGGATGGTGAGTCGATAACGTATAATAACAGCATATTTATTTTATAATATTGAGTTAGATTAGAACTAGTGATTATATAATTTGTTGATATAGAGAGTTTCAGATGAATTCAATAATATCATTAGGTGTGCACTCTATTATAGTGCACAGCTTTTCTAAGGTTAGAAGGGTAATGTTCTTTCCCTTTTTCAAACTGTCCAGAGTCTTATTATCAATCCCGGATTTTAAGAGACTGTATTGAGTTATTTGCTTTTGTTTCATTGTATCCCACAATGGGCGGTAACTGATTATTGTCATCATCCCCTTTAAGGCTATTTTAGGACGACATTGTGAATCAGCCCATTGTGGAGATATCCACAATATGGTATCATTTACCTTATTGAGGATAATTACATAAAGCAAAGATGTTATTCAAAGGGTAAGATAACAATGGATTATATAGATTTTAAATAGATCACTCATTATCAGATGATTTATCTGTGATGAGTGTTTTTAGAAGGAACGCAATCATTTTTTTCACAGTTATAATAATAGGGGGAAATATGCAGAATAAAAGAAGAATACACAAATACAATACTGTTTTCGGAGTCATTTTGGGGATGATTTTAGCCACTACATCTTTCACCGATGACGTAGTTGCAGCTGAAGATGCTTCAAACGTGGATATAGTTTCTGAGACGGTAGAATCAGCAAAGGAAACTGGAATTATATATGACTCAACAAACTTTGATCAGATCAATCAAGATGATGTGCAACAGGGTATAGTTGAAGAACCGTTAGAAATACAATTGGCTTCCGACATAATTACTGAATTAGCGGAAAACGCCTCCGTTAACCAAGACAATACAGATATAGATCCTTCAATGGATTATCTCAGGGTCAAGCTGTTTTATAATCAAAAAGCTTATTCGGGGCAAAAAATGTCTGTATCCTATCATGGGAAAACAATAACACCTGTGTGTTCAGATGAACATGGGATTTATTATTTTAATAAAGAAGAATTCAGTGAGAAACCCAAGGCAAATACTATGGTTGCAGGTTTTATATCTGTTAATGGTAAAAACTGCGAAGTTCCTTTTGGGTTAAGCGATCAAACTTATTTGAACAGTGATGACGTTTCAACGTTTGCCGGAGATGATCCTATTACCCCTACAGAAATGCTTTTTTATGATCAATACGTATATCCACATTTAATTGAACCAGATTTTTATTGGGTTGTATCCTTATGTGATATTAATCTGTATAACTGGGATGGAACAAAACTGATAAAGTCTGTGATAGGTGAAAATGAATTTTTTAACGGATCTGCGAGGTCAGATTTTTATGACTTTTCAGAGGGATATCTAGCGAAATCGCCCTGTTCCAATGAGGTATGGGTAACAAAAAACAATTCAATAGATATGATTTATAACAAATATACCGCATTCTCAAACACTTATTATAACAAAGATTTATATGATGGAACGATGAAGGGGTGCGGAACCGTTGTTCCGGCGGTGAATCTCTACATCTTGCCGTGGGATAAGACTGATTATGTTGAGAATTATTCCCTGAACTTCTATTTTGCTAATGTGTCTTATAAAAGCATACAAGCTCCATGTGGAGGCAAACTCAAAGACTATCTGTTATCTGAGGAAGAGATAAATGCTTTGATTCCGGATGGGTGTGAATTTTTGGGATACTATAAAAATGGAACAAATACTATGTTGGATCCGAATACTGTCATTACAGGCTGGATGAATATAGATATCCGATATGTTGAAACTAACGGAAAGAGTGCCAGAACTTCCGGACGAGATTCCCAATTATATATCGCAGAGCGGGCTTCGACAGGCAATAAGTGTTTTGATATATATCTTGTAAAGGGACAAACCTGTACGTTGCCCACAACCTATAGTGAGTTGAATCCGTCAGACGAACGAAATGATCAAACAATTAATTGGACTGCATCTGATAAGAAATACATAAAGCTTATCGGGAAAAATAAAATAAAGGGTGTAAAATCTACCGGACAGTCTGATTCATACGTGTTGTATGACGGCAAAACAATTGATGACAGTTCATATTGTTGTTATGTACATGTTGCAAACCCTTGTTTTCTGAGAAAAACCACGACGGTTGCAGTTGGCTCAAATATTTCACTTTCAGTTTTAGGAGTGGACGGGAAGTATTCGGATGCATATGTAAAGACCTGGGTTTCTTCAAATCCAGAGGTGGCAATGGTTGAAGCAGGTAAAGTAACCGGTATTTCAAAAGGCAATGCAAAGATAATTGTATATATCAATGGTAAAGCATTTACATGTACTGTGAAAGTGTCGGATACTCAGAAGATATCTAAATCCTATTCTAACAACAGTTCAGTTATATTATCAGCATTGCAAACTGCAAATATAAAGTTTTCTGCTAAAGCTTTTAAATCAAAGAATCTTACATGGGTTGCGGAGGCTGATGATCTGGTAGGATATAATAACAAAGGTAAACCGGCTTCAGACGGAGAAAAGATCAGTTATTATCAGAATAATATCGTACGTATCACTCCGGCGGGGAAAGTTACGGCAATTGGTGTTGGTACTACAAAACTGACTGCTACAGACAGTAACGGGATGTCCCAGGTGATAAGATTTAGGGTTGATGCCCCGGGGGAGAAGATATTATATATTGCAAAAAATAAAGCTAAATCAGTCACTCACTTCAATGTGAAAGCGAATTCTGCAAACTGGTCCAGCAACAATGAATCCGTTACAGGAAAAATCATTAACGGTAAGGTGAATGGTCTCGAAGTGGGGACCGCTGTTGTGACCTGCAGTTATAATCCATACAATACAGATAAACCAATAGAGTATAAAACAACTGTTTATGTAGAGGATGCCGAACTTCCGTCCGATGATTCTAAACTGACAGAGGTTAATGCATCAAAAACACAGGCGAAACTTACTATTGCTAAAGGGAAGGTATATGCATTAAAGGTAAATGGTATTTATCAGCAGATAATATTTAATAGTGCGAATCCGTCGGTGGTATTTGTTGATGAATTAGGAATCATATATGCAAGAGGCATTGGTTCAACTACGATATCGACAAAAGTAAACGGAAAAGCTTTGGCTGTAAAAATTGACGTGACTCCTCCATCAGATGAACCTAAACCGGTTGTGGAAGATAGTTGTGTTATTATTCTTGCGGATGGAACGAAAATCCTGCCAGGTGAAAGTATAAAGTATGAAGACATACAGAATGCAAAATTCGTAATAACAAGTTCTGAATCCTTTAGGGTTGCGACTATGGGATGTAAGGGCGAATATTATGCTGCGAAAGATCCTGAACCAGATTGGGCTTATAGCACTGAGATTTACAAGTCAGGTACAGTGATAGCACTTACCAATGAGTATGTGTGGTTCTCTGATAATTCAGATTATGACAATCTGTATATTAGTTTCAGAAAACTGTCAAATACAACATACAATGGTGATTCAGAATATAATTTCCATGTAATCAGGTGATAACAAAAGGTGGAGCAAAATATGAACAGAAATGTATTAGCGGTTATAACTGGTCTGGTTGTGATATCGGCTATTATATCAGGATGCGGAAATTCGGTGACGGAATCAGCTGAAGAACCGGAACAAATTCAGGAAAATACGGAAATCGAAACACCTGAAGAAATAACGGAAGCTGTTGAAGAACCGCCTAAACCGATTGAGGAAGAAAAGAAAGATACGCTTCAGGATCCTCCGAATGATCATGAATACTATATTGATAAACTAAAGGGGGATGAAGTATTTGCTGAATATGTCTTTTGTACGGATGTGGACGAATATGACAGAAGAATGAGTTCTGATTTTCTTGTAGGGATTAATCCCCTTCCGTTATTAAAGTATAGTAATTTTGGACCAATTGAACCGGAAGAACGTTTATACATGACTACGTTAGATGACATGTTTACTTTTGGTTGTGTTGATTGTGCATATGGGTCAGATGATATTCATTCATATCAGAACCAGATAGATATGTATATCGAAAAATCAGGAACAGGAGAGATGATAGAGCATGATTTTTCTGATATTGATGAGGAAAAATGGTCATCGACGGTTGATCTGATTTCAGAAATACCTGCAAGCAATGGCTCTATATTTGTTTTTCGCGCGATATCCGGAAACAAAACCTATGATTTATCCTATTATATAGGGGGCAGGGCCACTGCGCGCATTCTTGTTCGAAACCTGAGTACTGATCCTGACTGCCCATATTACATTGATCCGTGGGAGTGTCTGACAGGGATGTTTGATTCGGATTATGATTGGGACTTATCGTATCAGGCAAAGGATGATTCTGAGGAAGCGAAAACAGCGTGGGAGAACTACCTTGAAGAGTGTGATGGGATAGACGTCTGGAAAGCATTTGTTTATAGAGGCGATAAAATGGATCCTGCTTACAGGAAAGAAGATGCCAAGAAAGACAATTCGGGCAGGATTACAGTAATGCTTGATGAGAATGGTAATTTAGCGGAGATACAAAATGAGCCTAAATCAACCAATGATTCATCAGAGACGGTTTCTGACGTCGGATACATGATCCTTGCAGATGGAACTACCATTATGCCGGAAGGAACAGTGAGAGTTGCTGACCTAAACGGGGCTGTATTTGTCGTTTCAGGAAATGAGACCGTATGGTTCGCTGAGGTCGCTTCCCAGGGACGATATAGATTGAGCGAAGATCCTGAACCAAACTGGGCTTTTTATGCACAGTATAATCCGGGTGACAAGATATCGCTTACAGGCTTTGCTTCATATTTTGGGAATGGTTCTCCTTACGATTATCTTGCACTGGAGTTCCGAGGATCAAAAGATACTGAATTGGGCTTTTACATAACTCAGTAATGAATCATACTAAATCAGGAGGCTTAAAATGAATAACAGAGTAATAAAACCGGTAAGTGCTTTAATAATGTCGGCAGTTTTGATGGCATCAACAGTTATGACTGACATTATACCAATCTACGCAGAGGAGTTAGATCAAACCTGCGAAATAATATCAGAAGAAACCGATATTAACGACGCAGCACCTGCGGATGATTCTATTATTATTGACGATAATGAACCCTCTGAGGATCTTATCGCTATTCAGGAAACATTTAAAGACGTTCCCTCAACAGTAAACAACACCGCTGAGTCATATATGTTCGTACAGGGCAATTCCGAGGTAGATGAATATCCGATAGCGATATCTGTGCAGGGCAATACAGATATATCTGACAGCGTTGAACCCGATATGGCTTCAAGCGATGAAACTATCACGCAGTTAGCGCCATTTAAGTTCAACGACGCAACAACAGAGGGGGATGTAGAACCTTTTAGCAGTCATTGGTATGTTTTGGATGGTTCAACTACTGTAAATGCAGATTTATCCAACAATAAAAAACTTGTCTATTCACTAACTATTTCAGATTCAACCCAATTTAAAACCCTTCCTGCAGACGTAAGAAAAAACGAGGTAATCGAATGGGGCAAGAATCCGGGATTAGGTGTAGATGTATTACACAAGCACGGATTTAATGGCGCAGGCACAACGATAGCCTACATAGATCAGAGCATAGATCCGAAGCATGAAGAATTTAAAAATCTTAATCTTCATTATACTGATAACGCACCAGGCTGTGCATCTGTGCATGGACCTGCAGTATTATCCCTTTTGGCTGGGAAGACCTGTGGCACCGCCCCGGGATCGGAAGTATATTATTATTCACAGTCTAATAAACTAGAACAACATCAGTTAGGTCTTGCCGAATGTCTGTATCAGATCATCGAACAGAACAAAAAGCTTCCCGATGACAAAAAAATACGCATGGTCGGTCTTTCCAATAATATTGTCGATGCAAGACCTTATGCAGATGAATTAAGGGCCGCGACAAAAGCATGTGAGGATTCAGGTGTAATGGTTTGGTGGTGTGCCAATTACGCCCCGATATATTGTGCTCCCGAATCAGACAGAAACAATCCCGACAACTATTATTGCGAAGAATGGTATGCCGGTGCTGGCAAAAAATATTGGTCTCCTAATACTTGTAAATTAGTAGCAGTTCCTACTGCGGCAAAGACTACTGCGTCTCCATTTATCGGATCAGACAGTGCATCTAAATATATATACTGGGGAGAAGGGGGATTAAGCTGGGCTATGCCGTATGCTTTGGGTATATATGCAGATGCTCTTGCCATTGATCCTACACTCACAAAAGAAGATATTGAAAGCCTTATAGTAAGTACAGCTACGACTCTTAATGCCAATAATGTAGCGAAAGTAATAAACCCTGTAGAATTTATCGCAACAGTACTGGAAAGAGTCGGAAGATATGAAGATGCTGAGTCTCTGCGTCTTGACTACAAGAAGTCATTCCATTATCTGTATGCGCTTATGGATAAGTCAAAGATGACTACTGAGGATATTACAGCAGTAGAGGAATATTTAAAGACCATTAAGGGCGTTACTGTCTTAGAAGTAGATACGTCATCCATAAAATCATCAGATCTTCTGTATTCATTATTAAAAGATGATGCGGCAACTCGTGGTGGAATCGTAGACGGAGTTCAGATATTTGGATTACCTTCAGATGTACCGTCATTTGATATCCGTTATCTTGTCCAATACATCTCTAATTCCAGTACCGGCGAGTACAGCTTAGACGGAGATGATTATAATTACCGTTTGCTGACAGATCTGTTCTACGGGAACTTCAACAACGATGTAAATAATATCGGATATAACTACAATGTATATGATCAGTTCAGTAATAATAAGAATATCGTTCTGACGCCCGAATGGCCCGTGGTAAGACTTACATTGGAAAGCGGGCAGTATGCAGAATTCTTCGAGAAATACAATAATTACGCATCACAGACACAGTATAACCGTGTTCCGATAGTTAATTTCTCAAACCCCATATTCAAGCAGAAGAATCACAGTGATGATATGGGAGAATTTCTTGACAGAGCAAAGAGTGAATTCAAGATATTAGGAAAGAATGATTATCGTCTGTACGGAAATCAGCTTGGCCAGTATCCCGTTACTACCAAGGTTTTAGGTGGATTTACAGCTGAAAACCTGACAAAGGAAAACCAAGCCGGCATATCTGAATTCCTCATAAACTCACACGGACAGTGGAACAATATAGACAAATGCTGGTTTGAAAATGAAGAAGAAAAGAGAGAATCTTTAATAAATTCTTCAACAATAAACACAGTATTATCAGCCAATCCTTATTATCTGGATTGTTGGACTTGTAGTAATGCATACGAAATGCTAAGCGACGGATTGGCTGTAACTGCCCTCAAAGGGAATAGTATAGGAGTATTTGCATGTACTACAGCAATAGCTAATAACGGTGTCGATTGTCATGCTTCTATGGACATGTTAAAGCACTGCAATTTCTATTGGTTTTACTATAATTACTTAAGTTCCCTCAACGCAGGCAACACAAGAGCAAGAGCATTTTATGATGCTCAGGTTGCTTATGCGAATTCCCTCATTGCAGATAGCGCAGAAGGCATTGGGATCGCTAATGGTCAGCGCATCGCAGGAAATTTTCAGTTCAACCTTTATAACTTATTAGGATACCACAACTTCGGTGTAATGGAGCCTTGGACAGTCACAGGAAATAATTCATACAATAACCCTTCGGGCGGATCTTCAACCCCGGGATCAACCATCAAACCCGTTGCCTTACCTAATAATATAGTCGTATCGCAGAAAGCAGACATAAAAGCCCTTACAGGTAAGTCATACGGCAAATATACAGTAGAGCCTAAAACAAACGGATCTATCACGTCAAAGGGATTATTAACAGCCAAAAAGCCCGGTTTGCTCACTATTACAGGATACATAAAAGACGGCAAAAATTGGGTAGCCGATGCTGTATATACGATATCTGTTGAGCAACCGTCAACACGATACTTTGCGCTTGATATTCAGGAAATCGGCGAGACTGTCAATTTAGCACAAGAAGTCCTTGTCTGCTTAACAGTCACGCCCACATGGTCATCATCAAACCCCAAAATAGCAACTGTTGATCCAACTACAGGCGTTCTTACAACTGTAAAGAAAGGAAAAGCAAAGATCACCGCGACATACGGAGAGGGCAAGTATGCTGCCAAATATGCCATCACAATACAGGTAGGAGTCACCCCTGCGATGAATAAAAAAGCACTCACCATAGTTCCGGGTGATACTCCACAGATAGACTTAAAAAATGCCAACTATCTTAAAGACACCACATGGGCATCATCGGATCCGTCGATCGTACAAGTATCCGGTTGGGGCAACCTTAAAGCAATCTCAGCAGGAACAGCCACAATAACAGCCACTCATAACGGCAAAGATTACACTTGCATTGTAACTGTTAAAAAGCCTGCTTTAAGCACGAAAAAGATTTCATTAAAAGTTGGTGCCAAAAAGAAAATAAAACTGAAGAATTCCAAGCTTTCAAATGTGGAATGGACATCATCGGATGAAAGCATCGTTAAAGTAGATGAAAACGGACAGTTCACTGGTGTAAGCAAAGGTTCCGCGGAGATTTCGACTACTACAGGCGGATGCACGGATGTTTGTGTCGTGACGGTCAAATAATCAAACCGAGTTGAGTTTTGAGCCTTGGAGCTTAATGTTCCAAGGCTCCATTTCGTCCGCCTCCCATTTTTTACAATATTCAAATAAAGGAGTTTTATATGAATACAACAAAAAACAAAATCGCATCAAAAATATCATCATGTATTTTAATGATATTGATTTTATTATTTATAATAACTTCAACTGGAATAAAGCTTGCATGCGAAGAACTCTCCATAGTTTTTTCAAATATAGAAGAAGCCGAAGAATATTTTGCTCAAAAATACAAGGAAACTTATGGCGTAGAACCGCCTGACTGGAGAGATCCGGAAGCTATTCGTCAAGCACAGGAACAAAATCGTGCCAAAGCCGAAGGCAAATATACAGAATCCAGCAACAACCAAACAAATTCTACAGCAAGCAATACTACCGAAAAACCCGCACCGCCAAAATGCGAGCATCAATATGAAGTTAAAGTTACGATAGAACCCACTTGCGCAGAGCCTGGTCAACTCACATATACGTGCTCAAAATGCGGTGATAGTTATACCGAAGAAGCACCTGCAACAGGTAACCATAACTACGTTGCAGAAATAACTACCGAAGCAGATTGCACGCATACTGGAATTGAAACATATACCTGCTCCGTGTGTGGAGATAGCTATGCAAAGACAATTCCCATGGAAGAGCATAAATATACTTCAGAAATTACAAAGCCTGCAAGTTGTACTGAAGATGGTATCTTAACCTACACTTGTGAGACATGTGGAGAATCTTATACTGAAGATATTCCTGCATTAGGTCATCATACAGACACCGGCACAATAGTCGAGGAAGCCAGCACATTCTTCCCCGGAGTTATGGAATATCATTGTGATACTTGTGGTGAATTATTAAAGACTGAAGTAATTGAAAGTAAATATCCGACTTATTACCTATACATAATAATTGGCATTTGTTGTGTGATTGGGCTTGGGATCATAATTGTAATGCTTATTATGAAGCGAAAGAAGAGCGCTCATGAGGTGAAAACAGAACTACAGGGGAGTAGTTCATGATAGGTAACTATCTTTTTTATGAGTATAGGATGTTTACTGAGATGAATAATACTGTACTTAACGAAATGACATCAAATACCACAACTTTAGTAATCCACGATCAATCGGATAACATGTTTTGGGAAGTAATAGTAATTGTTCTCCTTGTTGTATTATTCTATGCTATTTTGTTTTCTTTCATCCGAGAACGGATTGACAGGAAGTATAAAAACAAAGAAGAATCTGACGAGAAAGACTATATAGATTAAAATGCAAACTGAAAACTGAAGGGAATCTGTCCGATATACCTGCCTATTATATCTTCTCGATCGACATACGGGTTAATCCAGAATCGCGAGTCATTTGAATTCTCTCTGTTATCACCCAACAAAAAGTAGTGGTTTTCAGGAACCCTAAACGTCCTTAAACTGTATGTATGTACATCCGTGGGTATGTATTCTGTTTCATCGCAATACATTCCGTTAATTATTACATATCCATTCCTGAATGCTATTATATCGCCGGGGATGCCGATTATCCGTTTTCCGAAGATCATATCAGAATAATTTGATCTGAAGATTACTATATCGCCTCTCTGAGGTTCTTTGTTATTATATATCAGTCGGTTATATGCTACTGTATCACCTGTCATGAGTTTGGGTTCCATTGAACCGGATTGAACCACTCCGATCGCAATGATCTTTGTGAAGATTAAAATGACTGTTAGTACGGGAATTAAATATGACAATACGGTTATTATAATGTAAGTGGCATTAAGCCCACCAAAAGCTCTACGGTGACTATCATCAAGTTCGTTATTGGTTGTATTTTTTGAAGTATTCCTAAACATATCGGTTCGTGGCGTAAGTTTTTTCATTGAGATTATAACAGTTCTCGTTCATGTTAGCACATTACTGAGTCAAAGGAAATTGAATTATTTATGTGTTATGCGAACTCGGCGAGAGTTCCTGATCTTGTGAAGGTGAGAAATGGATAGTATCTTTAACTGAAATTCTGTAAAATTCAAAACAGACCCATTGATTTTCGGAAGGTATTTGGTATCATAAAGATATAGTTTTGGAATTCGCGTTTTATGAGGGTGCATTATTATGACAGACTCGTTATTAGCTTATAAGAGACAGGATTTATCGGTGTTAGATTACACTATAGATTTGTTGACGGTTTTATCAGATCGTGAACTGGAAGCAATACAATCAGTAGCAATTGCTTTTTTGAATAGTAAAAATGATATAACTGATGAAACACAGATTGGGGACAATATCGTTCCATTTACTCCTCAAACAGAAGAACAGCTTTTAACCAGAATTGATCACTCTATCGGCCAGATTAAAAGTGGAAACTACCAAGATGCTGAAGAAGTGGAAAACGAACTTTTAACGGGGATAGAATCGTGAAACAATATCGTGTAAAAGTTACCGATGATGCAAAGGCGGATCTCAGGAGATATAGAGATTATCTGATAAAAAACAAGAAAAGTCCGCAAGCTGCAAGGAATGTTGTTCTGGATTTCAGAGAGACGCGTCAAAAATTGGAAAATACTGCAGGTAGTTTGGCAGATCCCGAGAGTCATAAACTAGTTGAGCGAGGGTTAAAACGTATAAACTTTTCCAGACATGATTATTTTTTGCTGTACCGTATTGAGAATGATATAGTCTATATAACAAACATGTTTCATTCTCTCGAGGATTATGAAAATAAACTACGATAAAGTATCGTCAAAAGGCTCTCGAAAAAAGGCTTATGTGTAAAAAGTCTTTTCTTTTGATAAATAGATTTATTACGTATCCCTGATTTATTCATGAACTGTATTTATAGATAAGGTTTTGCTTCTTA
>JAEEGL011467188.1_pt1 | contig 12029 bp, 5 predicted proteins | sample 9134231 | NCBI WGS metagenome assembly JAEEGL01 (sample SAMN16246548, study PRJNA631951) | gut metagenome | biome: gut microbiome; feature: rumen; material: fiber-attached | host: Bos | place: Iran: Karaj | collected 2018-10
GAGGATTGCATCTGAAATTTGATCACAAAGTTTATCTGGGTGTTTAGGAGAAACGCTCTCCGCAGTTCTATAAAACATATTTTCCTCTCTTTTTATGATATAATTATAACACGAAAATTCTTTACATGATAGGTTCCTATCATGCGAACTTTCCGTGTTGTTAAGGAGATTTGGAAGTGATTTGTAAACTTCTAACTACCTCTATATTATCACAACCGCAATAAAAAGTCAAGACGAAAGCAACAGAGTAGCGCGGAAAAATTGTTGTCCACGCTACTCATTTTTTCTATGCTGCTTGAGCGGCGAACTTATACTGGTCGAAGTATTCGCTCAATCTTCCTTCGAAGTTGTGAACATAACGCTCCGTGATTGTGACGTTAGCGTGGCCGAGCATTTCTTTAGTGATTTCGAGTGAGGCTCCATGCTCCACGATATCCGTAGCGAACGAGTGCCGGAGGGCGTGGGGGTGGAAGTTTACGAATCCGGCCTTGTAAAACGGTTTCCTCATGCGATAGCGGATTTCCTCAACCGATAATAGATGGCGGACTTTGGTGGCGGTCTCCATCTCCCACAGATAATCAGTTATCCGCTCGCGTCTTATCCAATCATTCAGACGCTCTCTTGTTTCCTCGCTGATGTATGCCTCGCGCAGCTTGTTTCCTTTACCGATGAATGAGACTCGGCGACCATCGAAGTTCATCATTCGAAGATTGCGAAGCTCACTTATCCGGAATCCGCAGTCGAAGCAGAGACGGATAGCCAGCCACTCGAAGCAGTCGGCGAACTTCAAGACTTCTTCTATCTGTTCTTTGGAATAATGGACGCGGTGAATCGGCTCTTCCTTCTGCTTCATTATGAACCGAAGTTTCAGCTCCGGCATAAGCACACCCATATCCTGAAAGTATCGAAGCATAGCAACGATATTAACCAGCCGGCCATTGATTGTTCTACCACTACACCCACGAGCTACCTGCTCTGCTATCCAATCGTTTATGTGACTATTCGAAAGCTCCTCTACACTGTTGATGTCTATGCTATCCAAGAGGCTCTTACATATCCATCGTTTACCATGGAGAGTTTGCTTACTCATCCGGCGAATGTTCTCACACCACTCGAGATATTCTTCAAATTGTTTTTCTACTTTGCGCATAATAACTCCTTAAAGGACGCGCCAGCTCCGGCTCCCCTCCAAGCAAGGAGCTAGGCGCGTCCGTGCTTAAATGTTTTTGAAAAGATTTTTTGTCGAGCCTACTATTATATTTGTATTATTGTTTATGGATGTGGCATATTTGACACATTTTCCAGGGGTCGTTAAATGTGGCATATTTGACACATATAATGGCCCGAAAAGTGGGTTTCCCACATACTTTTCCACGAGTTTTACACATACTTTTCCACAAGTAGCACTTGACAAACAAAAAACAGAGATACCTCCTCAATACCTCCGTTTAATTTTGTTGTAATTTCTACAACACCGAACCTAAATTATTTTGAACCCTATCCATGTGCTTCTGCCACGAGCGACACGGTCAACTACGATGAACCCCTTGTCTTCTAACTTCTTATTATACCGCCAAACCTTCTTCCGGTCAGCTTTTAAGTCGGCCTCGAATACCTTGGAGGATACACGCGTGAATCCGTTTTTATCTTGGGACAGACGGTTCGCGTAATCTTTCAGCACGCAATACCAGGCCCATAGAGCCAAGTCGCCATCCAATCTTTCCAAGTCGCGCTTATCAAACCATGGGCGCGAGTTCTTATTTCTCACCCTCAAAATTACCTCCTTAATTGAGGGTGCTTCCGAGAAAGCTTCACCCGCCCAGTTTAACCCGGGCGGGCGTGAAACTTCAAATCCAATAACTTCATTTTAGCACAGACGCTATTAAAAGTCAATCTCTATTTCTTTGTCTTCGTCTTGAGCTGCTTGATAACTTCTTCTGCTGGCTTGCCGTTCTGGACGGCGCGCACTGCTTCGACTATATCCTTGTCTGGAACTCCACGCTTCCGGAGATTCGCCACGAGTTCAACTGTGGCCTGGTCTGGCTTCTGCGTTTTAGTTGCTGGCTTCTTGCCGAGAGCTAGACGGCGTCCGACTAGCTGGCAGATTATGGTAAGCGCAGCGAACACGGCGAAGCCGATAAACGCTGGCGCGAAGCTGAACCCCATACCAAAAGCGCCGAGGCCACAAAGCCCGAAGAAGAAACTCAAGCCTTGTAAAAGACCGCCCAGGTTGATTGCCCATGTTGGCCGGTTAGGATTATAAAAGTAGAAACCGATTGTCTTTTTCGTTCCCATAAAAGTCTCCCTTTACTGTCACAATTATAGCATAATTGCTTCAAAGATGAAACAATAAGCGGAATATAACAGGGGTGATTTGCTTCATGATTGCTTCAAAGATATAACATTTTACGATTTCACATTTAACAAAAAGAGAGCCGCCATACTGCGAGGAAAAGGCGGCTCAATAAGGGTGGAGTTATTGATGGCGTGTTTGTCTTTGTTTGATTCTATTATAACTATCCATAGAGGCCACTGGCTACTACTTCAGCTTGCCCTCCTTCTGTAAGCGTTCGACTTTACTATGGATATATGAGTTGCCCCCGAGACTGACATACAGGTCGTAGTTCTCCCAAAAGCGTTTCTTTTCTTCAGCGTCAACTTCTGCGCCCTGCTCTACATCAGCCAAGAACCGGACGATGAAGTCCATCGCTCTGTTCTTGTCGTTCTCGGTAGTTTGTAAAGCTAATTCTATGAGCTTATTATTTATCGGAGCGAGTTGGACTTGGAGCCATTTCGTAATGACTCCGCCAGCTTTTTTCGTGATTACTCCGAGTGCGGTCAAGCCGCCGGCGATTGCGGTAATTGTGCCGAGGATTTGTCCAACTGTCCAATTTTCCACCCTTACTCCCTCCTCTCAATCGTATCGCCAGCATAGAGGCCGACACCACTTCCGGATACCCAGCCATCATATACTGATTGCCCTGGCTTAACTATTGTTGAATACCAAGTTCGCGCGTAGCTATTCATGGCTTCACCATATACAACATAACCTTCGCAGCGTTTCATAATTGCGCCCATCGTATCCCCTCTTACGACATTGATAACGCTACAAGATGAGACAGGCGATGGCTCCGGAGCCGGTGACGGCGATGGAGTCGGTTCGTAGTCGCCAGGAACAACCCAGACCCAGCCGGAGATGTTCATGTTGTGAGTGCCGACAGTGAGTGGAACATAGTTCGCGTCATTCACCATGGCGGTATTCGCGCCAGTCGAGTAGAGATACATGGCAGTATGGCCGTAGGTGGTATTGAACCCGCCGGAGCCGATTGCGCCCTCGACCGGAGTGTCAATATACTTCCAACCGTAATTCCTCACGAGCCAGGCCGCAACATCTTTACCGTTGACTGGCCCGTAGTCCGTGTGGACTGACGAATACTCGCGCTTACCAGTCGCTAGATAACCAGTATATTTGGAACACTGCCATTTTAATCCATTGTCAGTGTCGCCATCTGGCAACCTGCGAGCTAGAACTGCCGCGAGAGTCGTGGAGCTACCTTGACCGGTCGCTTCGTTGGCTTCAATCGTGGCTTCATCGGTCGGCGCGTCTTCGTTCATTATACGATAGAGCGCAGCGTTCGAATCCTCGATGAACTTCTCTGTGTATTCTTCAATCTTGGCGTTCTTGCCGTCAAGCGTGATACTTCCGTTCTCGGCTTTCGTTCCGCAGAGCATGAACACGGTGCAGAGCGCAGCGACACCAAGCACGATGTAGAAAGCGATATGACTTTCGAGAAGGCTTTTGATTTTACTTCTGATTTTCATTGTCTTTCTCCTTATCGTCATTATTCTTCTGGTTTGTCACACCCAAGAAGTAGATGTTAATGCCACCGGAGAAAAGAAGCGCGGTCTGCGTGAGCTGCTTCGCTACTTCCTCGAATCCCCAAGTGGAGCCAAGGCCCTGAATCACAAATGCGGCGAACGATAAAATGCCCACTGCGATTGAGAGCTGTCTTGTGGTTTTCTTTTTGAGTTTCATGGTTGAACTCCTTTATTACTTGTCACTCCCATTATCCCCGTCCATAGAGACCACAGACAACCACCAGAGATGTATAAGGATTTATCTGGCTTATAGAGAAAAATGTATAAGGAAAAGCGCGTTGCCGGCGGTCTCGATGTGTAATTACAATGAGAATGTAGATGTCCGCTGATGTCTATCTTAAAGACGGAAGGCCAGCGGGCAGAAGCCATACCATAGGTTTTACTTTAAGGACGAGAAAACGCTACGGAAGCTTTACCGGAAAGAACGGAGAGCGAGCTTAACTTAATAATTCGAAAAGGAGTTTTCTCATTATGGCAGGAACAAGTGTATTCGACGCACAGGGTAGAGACTACCGCTGGTGGGTCGGACAAGATAATAATGTATGGGCAAATGTCGAAGGTATCGGGGTTGTGAATCTCGGCCAAGCCTCCGGCGTTATGAAAAACAGAGGTGCCAAACAAGGCATGGACGAAAGCAAATGGATTGAAGACCCAAACAAACCGGCCAGCAACGACCAGGGTAGCTACAACGCAAGCTATACTTCCGGCGGCGGCTCATCTTCAAGTTCAAGCTCCACATATAATGCGGAGGAAGAAGCCCTCAAGAATCGTATGCGCGGTATTTATGACCGTCAAGCAGCAGACATCAAGAGCAACATCGACTCTCTCGGGAGCCAGCTCGACAATGATTTAGCCGCAGTCAAAGGCGAATACGACCAATATAAGAACGAGCAACAGTCAGCTTACGACGCAAACAAGAACGACTATGACAACTCAACCAAACAAAACCAGCAAGACTTACAAACCAACCGGAACGATATCACGAACCGTGCTTCGACCGGACTTCGTGGATTACTCCGCGTGCTTGGCGCGATGGGTGCTGGTGGTGGCTCCGTTGCGAGATACGAAGCACCAGGCATGGTGACAAGCCAAGCCAATCAAGAGATGTCAAACGCTGGCAGGACTTACGCACAGAATCAATCGAACCTCGACACCGACTGGGGCAACTACCAAAACGAGTTCGAGAACGATAAGAAGAAACTCGAAGACTGGTATAACGGCCAAGTCAAAGCGAAGAAACAGGCCAACGAAGAGAGGCGCCAATCATTACTCGCAGACCTCGTGACCGCTTACGGAAACCGTGCGCAATATGGTGGCGACTATGGCAACAATATCAATGACGCTTACGACCAGATAGCGAAATCTCGTAGCAGAGTGACCGACCTCGGCAAGTTCACCACGCCGAACTATACTGGTAAGACCGCAGTATTCAAGTCACCAGACCTCGCAAGCTATGATACCGGCGATACCAAATTATCCACTACCGTTGCAGATTCTAATACTAGCGCAACCTCACCACTCCTAGTGGCACTTCGAGGATTAAACAAGAGGAAGAACAATAGTCCATATACTAACGCGGAGGCTTAAACATGGCTAATCTATTAAGCTGGAATGGGGGCCTGAACCTCCAAAGAAAAAAGAACGAGCTAATCACGACGACACCACTCATCTCGTCCCTGCGGACGATGAGTGTGACGCCGGCGAGGACTAGCTCGGCACTCAATCAAAACCGGACGACTGGCGCCAAGTCGTCAGCATTATCGTTCATCAATACTGCTCAACAGCAGAACGATTTAATTCGTCAACAGGCCGAGCAGCGCAGACAACAGGAAGAACAACAACGCCAGCAAAGGATAGCCGAAGCACAGAGACAGCAAGAACAAAGGAAGCAGCAAGAAGCTCAACGCAAACTCCAGCAACAGCAAGCTCAACAGCAGAAACAGCGAAACCTACTCGCTTCTGCTGGGCTTGGTGGTGGATTCCTTGGTTCAACTGATTTAAGAGCTAACCTTGAGGCACAGAAACAAGCTCGAATCAAACGCGAGCAAGAAGCGGCCGCAAAGAAGAAGGCAGACGAAGAAGCTAATCCGTGGAAGAAATACTACGAAGAAGAAAAGCAGAAAGTCCGCGACCAAGCGTTCAAGAACGACCACTTCGGTTCAACCTTACAGGATATGTTTAATGCTGGTTGGGATAGGCGACTTGCTGAAGTCAACGCTCGCAACCGCTACAACAACGAGCTTCTCAATAAAGCCTTCGATGAGGACGGCAACACGCTAGACGAGAACGCCTTATCACAGGCCAAGAAGTTCACGCAGGAAGCCAGCAACGTTGCGAAACAATATCAAGAACAAGAACACGCCAGAGGTAAAGCCATCGGCGCGACTTATGATTCACCATATAAAGACAACCGATTCTACGGCACGCTCAATGCGATTCGTGGTATGGATGTCGGAAACGCCATGCTAGGTGGCGCAGAAGGTGGACTAGCTGACGCTGGAAAGTTCGTGCTGAATCTTCTACCTGGTATGGCCTCCGCTCCGATTCAAGGTGGCGGCAATATCGCAGAAGCAATCTCCGGTAAAGGCACAGACCAACAGACCGGCGAACATCGAGAACTCACAGGACTTGAAAGACTAGGCCGTGGAGCTTCCGGTGCGATTGACGCAGCCGGCGTATTCTTCGGCGGTTCTGGTGACTTATTGAACTCTGTCGGCAATGCTCTCTTTAAGAAGGGCGCAACAGAGGTGACGAAGCAAGCTCTCAAGAATACAACGAAAGAAGTAGTCAAGGGATACATCAAAGCCATGCTCGAGGAAGGCGCAGAGGAAGCAGTCCAGCAAGCGTTCGAGTTCTTCGGCGATGGTGGAAAGCTCGTCACAGAAGATGGACAGTTCGACTCTGAATCATTCAAGCAATTACTAGCAGAGACCGCTCAAGCCGGTGCGCTTGGTGCAGTTGGCGGTGGTATCTTCCATGCTGGCGGCCAAGCGATTGACGCTGCGAAATCCAATCTCAACAACCGTCTTGTCGCAAGAAACGCCAGAGCGAACACTAATCTCAACACGAATGTCAACGAAAATAATAATATCGCTGACATTACCAACACCAATGTAAACGAAGATACCAATGTCGGTGACATCAATGACACCAACATCGACCCATCGAAAGTGAAGACCACCCAAGACGGAACGATGGTGAAGCAGAACGCAGACGGCACAGCTTCGAGATTATCAGACGCCGAACTTGCGAATGTTATCACTAACAATACGCAAACCAAAAAGACGACCGGAATCAATCCGTTCGAAACTAACAGCCTCGACTTTAGCTCGAATGATGAGGACATCAATGTCCTAATGAAACGAGCGGAGCAGGGTGACGAATCCGCCAAGCAGAAACTAGCAGAAATGCTACAAGAAGGGCTACAAGAAAACCAGAAGTCTGACTGGCGTGGCAAGAGTGTAGATGAGGTTATCAATCCGGAAACTGACGAAAACGTGCCAGTCACGCAGAATAATGAAACAAACCTCAACAACAATCAGGAAGTCAACCAAAACCAAGAGCAAGCCAACAATCAATGGCTCAATGGTGAACAGTTCAACACGCTGACTCCTACCGAGCAAAGAACATATCTCGAACAGCACAGCAACGCTCCGGCCTACTGGCTACGCAATCTCGATAATACTCAACTCGCAAGCGTTGCGAGAGAGTTTGATATCGACCCGACCGGAATGTCGCCAGCAGATATGATACGAGCGATTCAAGAGAAGGTTAGGAACCCAGGCGTTGAAGTTAATACGCCGGAAGATATCGACCAATCCCCAGAAGTTCTCGACAACGAGCGAGCTATTGCGCAGGACGAAAAGACCGAAGCACAAGCTTTGCTCGATGAACTGAACAGACTTTGGGGGCCGATGGAAGAAACCACGCAGGTTGCTCCAAGCTACGATGAAGACTTGTCTCTTAATAAAATCTACGATGTGATGGACGGTAAGACCACCTTCGATGATTATGTAGGCGACCAGCGCGAGCTGATGTGGAAGAGCTTTAAGGATAGCAACCGTGGCACCGAAACATTCTATCACCGTGACGAATACGGAAACATTGACGGCCGCAATACTGTCTCTGATAATGGCACGCTATACCGCCAGCTCTATCAAGAATATGGAGCCAAGCCAACCAAGACAGCGTTCAATGAAGCGTTCGATGATGTTCTAGCTAAAGGCAAAGACAGCCAATACTACGATGGCTTCCGTGAGTTCGACCACGATGGCGAGCGTTCAGTCTTCGGATTCAATCAAGGCAATGAGAATATCGACATGATTCTCGACCTTAAAGAAGACATGGCACAACGCAACGCAACAATGGCCGAGCAGGTAGCACCGGAACAGAACCCATCATTCACCGTGGAGCAAGAAGTCGCAACCGGAACCGAGCCAGTAGGCAGAGCCGATGATGGAACGGTAGAGTTCGTGAAACGCTACACCCAGCAAGAGACGCTCAACGGAGAGGACAATTCAGACGCAGCAAGAAAAGCAAGACTCAAACAATATATGGACGGCCTCAAAGAAAGCAATAACCCAGTCGCGAAGAAGGTCAACGACTTATACCGCAAAGAGCGTGGTAAGTTTGTTGCTGCCAAGTTCAACCCAGCAGAGAGAGCAAGATACGCCAGCGAAGGCAATGTGATTGTCGGCAATGACTTCCAAGCTATCATGACTCAAAACTTCACCGCTCATGGTGACGATAGCGGCCACTTCACCGGCATAAGACTAGCACCAGACCAGCAGACCGGAATCCAGATTGACGCTAACCCGCTCACCATAAATGATTATGCTGCGCTGGAAAGCGTATTGAGAAATCCAGACCCGAGAGGTGGTATCGAGAATATGGGAATGGGACAGGAAGGCCAGAAGCTCAAAATCGAAAAGACCGTAGGTGATAACAGATTGAGAGTAATCGGCGAAGTAGTCCACGATGGAAAAGACCTCAAGATAATCAGCTTCTATCGGGTAAATAAAACTCCCCTTTCGGAGAGTTCTACCGGCTTCCCAACCGTGGGCGTGTCTAGGAATAGTGGTGTTGATAACCACGTTGCCACTAACCTATCTAATAGTATAGCAGAGAATACGGATATCTCCAACCAAAACACCGCACCAAGTAGCCAAGCTCAAGCGGAAAACGTGAGCAGAAACTACGAAGCGGAATCGGAAGCTCTACCTGATGACTTCGATGTCAAACATTATGTGACCGACCAAGTGGAAGCCCAGCAGAAGCGCAGCAAAGTTCCTCTCAAAGAACGAATCGCAGACGCTACCGCAGAGCTGAAACATTATCTCGTAGATGACGCCGTAGCTTACGAACGCTATATCAAAGACAAGAACGAACGCCTCAATCTCCGTGAGGGTGTTGACCGTGTCCGTTCATCTGATATGATAGCGCGACAATATATGCAAGACCACGGCCTCGGAGAAATCGGCAAGATGTCAGACGCAGACCTTAACGAGTTCCAGCAATATCTCATCGCTAAACGCGCACAGGAAGTCGAAGCACAAGGCAAGAAGACCGGCCGTAGTAAAGCAGCCGACCAAGCCCTTATCGATTCCGTAGGCGACAAATACGCAAAGCAGGAAGCCATTATCCGTCAATATACCCACGATATGCTAGAGTATAGCGCGGAGAACGGTTTAATCAGCGAGAAGCTTAAAGACAAACTCATCGAGGAGAATCCAAACTATGTGCCAATGAACCGCGTGTTCGATGTAGTTGAGAAGAAGACCGGATTCAAATCTAAACAGCTCGGCAACCTCAACGACCAGAGTGTTGTCCAGAAGATGACCGGCAGCGAAAGAGTAGTCGATAATCCTATCGAATCGCTCATGTCGAATACAATGCGAATGATAAACGAAGCAGAGCGAAACAATGTCGCGAAGCTTATCTCTCAATCAGAAGCGTTCCATGAGAAAGTTCTCAAGGACGGTGAGAAGCCGAGACCTGGCTACGATAAATTGAGCTACATGATTGATGGCGAGACCGTCAGCTATGAAGTTCCGGAGCTGGTAGCACGAGAGATGAAGAACCTCAACAACGTTCTTCCAAAGGCCGCAGATAATATATTGAAAGTGGTAGGCGCACCGACAAGATGGCTACGCTCTGGCGCAACCCAGAACAACCCAATCTTCGCAGCTTCTAACTTACTCCGCGACCAAATGCAGACGCTAGTCACCGGTAAAGTATCAGCCAACCTACGAGGCACGAAGGACGCGCTAGTCGCTACCTTCTCCCCTGGTAAGAGAGGCAAAGAACTCCGAGCCGAACTCAACCGTGCTGGTATTATCGGAAGCGAATACCGCCAGACTTACGGCTACAAATCCGGCGACTTGATGGCGCAACTCCAAGCCGACAATAATATCAAGAAGGGCGCAGCCGAAAGAATCAAACACCCAATGGACGCTCTAGGCGACCTCATCGGACGCACGGAATACTTCACAAGGGCGCAACAATACTTCGGCACCAATGGAGACGCAACCACCAAAGCACAGGCCGCGAGAAACAATACGCTCAACTTCGGACGAGCTGGCGCAACTACGCGAATCCTCAACAGGATTATTCCGTTCCTCAACGCTGGTATCCAAGGTGGACGAATCACTGTCAACTCATTTAAGAACAGACCGATTCACACCACGCTTGCGATGGCAAGTCTAACAGGGGTGGCACTAGCGGCGAAGGGCGCGAACGAAGCCCAGAATAAAGAACTCTGGGATAGAATAGACGAATCCGATAAAGGCCAGAACATTATCATCTTCACTCCGGACGCTCACTATAACAGCGAGTCCAACAGAGTCGAGGGGATAATTAAGATTCCGGTAGCGCAAATGCTCTATCCATTGATGGACGCAGCCAACAACCTCAAGGGTGACGCAAGTGACGCAACAACGCTCGCAGGTGATATCTTTACCGCAGTCACCGGCATTGAAGCTCCAAACGAAGAAAAAGGCTTACTCCCTGTCGTCAACCAGCTTACCCCAACAGCAGTTAAGCCATTCCTCGAAGCAGCGATGAATAAAAGCTCTTATACTGGCAATGACCTAGTCAGCGAGTATGACAGCAACAAAGCTCCAGAAGACAAGGGCGCGAAATATACCACCGGCCTTGCGAGAACTATCGCAGGTATCACCGGTATTGACGCACCAGTCGTGGACAACTTCATTCAGAACTGGGGTGGTGGTCTAGCCAAAGACTTATCCAAAGTGATGACCGACAACCCAGACAATAAGAGTGATGGTGGCGGAATCGGAGCGATGTTTGAAAATGGATTCAATCGCCGCTTCCTATCTGGAACGGTAGAGAGCCAATACGAAATCGCCGAAGGCCTAGCCAAGAACTACAAGAACGAAGTCAAAGGCACCGAAGCGTTCAAGAACCTCACCCCAGAGCAACAGCAGAAAGTTCTCAACGCTATTGACAGCGACATGAATAGTATCGCCAGCTTATCCGCAAAGGTCGAGCAAGGCAGAGCGGACGAGAACAGCTCACTCACCAAACGCCAGACGGAAATTGTAGCCAACGGATTCAACGCTGATGATTACATCAAAGCAATCACCGATAAGAAAACCGTTTACAATGGAAGCGGAACCAAGGGCGCAGGACAAACCTTGACCGGCAACATTCTCGACTATGGGAAGACGGCCAGCAGGAACAACGCCATCGAAGCCAATAGCTCTATCTCGAACGATTCAAAGTCTATCCTCGAGAAATACAACTCGATGACGAGTGACGACTGGAACGATTATGTCTATGGCGCAAGCGCAGAAGCGGCGGCCGCAGAATACAAGCTGGCACTAGCCAAGTATGAGAACGACCTCGCCAATGATAAACTTACCGAGCCACAAAGGATTAAGAGAGAGAAAGAGCTTGCGAAGCTCGCAGTCTCGCAGAAGTGGACGAAGGATTATCGAGACGCTTACTCACTCGCTGGAACCAAAGCAGATATGCAGGCGTTCCTCAACGAGCTTGACGATGAGACAAGAGCGCAGACGGTAGCCACACTCAACGGCCTCAACAACGCTATGTATGAAGCCGGAATCATCACTGCCTCTACTTATAAGACCAGAGCAAACGCCATCAATAATACAGTCAGCAGCAAGTCC
>JAEEGL011494072.1_pt1 | contig 12029 bp, 10 predicted proteins | sample 9134231 | NCBI WGS metagenome assembly JAEEGL01 (sample SAMN16246548, study PRJNA631951) | gut metagenome | biome: gut microbiome; feature: rumen; material: fiber-attached | host: Bos | place: Iran: Karaj | collected 2018-10
GTAGCTCAGCTGGATAGAGCACTTGGCTACGGACCAAGGTGTCGGGGGTTCGAATCCTCTCGCGCACGCTTTATTTTTAGAGATAGGAATAAATCCTATCTCTTTTTTTGTAATAATCTGATAATTTGTATGACTCGAATATAGATAATAAAAATTATGAGATATTGACGCGCAGTATGCAAAGTAGTAAAATGCAACCTAACAAGAGTTGGGAGGGGGATTTTATGAAGAAGAAAATTGCGAGTTATATATGCATATCATTGGCTATGGGGATTTTGCTGGGGTGTGCCGACAAAGCAACGACAGTTGAAAACGATAATATAGTTGAAAATAATTTAGATACTCAGAATATCACCAATAGTAGTGAGACTATTAAGGAAAATATTTCACAGGTAAAAGTCGGAGGATTAGATGATTTTGATGAAGCATTAATTACATTTATTGAAACAGAAGGAATGTCTAATCAAAATTATATGATATCACCTACATCATATAAAGCGGCTTTAACTCTCGCAGTAGCAGGCGCAGATAATGAAACAAAGAATCAGCTACTAGATGCATTAGGCTATAAAAATATAGAAGACCTTAATTCCTGGTATAACTCAATACAAGATAGTGATGTGTATACTATTGCAAATTCTGTTTGGCATAATTTAGATTATGATGGTGCATTTACCGATTATTATATAGATTATGTTTATGATAGTTACAACGCATTTGCAAAAGATGTAACTAGTAGCGAAATTACAGAGAGTGTCAATAAATGGGTAAATGATGAGACAAATGGACAAATACAGAGTATTGCGCCTGATTTATCAGAAGTAGATATGCTCTTAGCAAACGCATTATATTTAAAGACAGCATGGAAGGAACCTTTTTTAGATAATTTCACATATACTGATTTATTTGAAACGTATAATGGAGAAAAAGTAAAAAAGGAATTCATGCAACAAACGAGTGAACTCGGATATTATGAGGATAAAAATGGAAAACTTGTAATTTTGCCTATGAACGGTGGAATTAAGGCAGTCTTTATTTTGGGCGAAATCGAGGATATTAATAAAGCAATTGATAGTTCAGAGTGGGTTGAGGTGGATGTAAAACTTCCAAAATTGAACATGGATTCGGAATTTGACTCTAACTATTTGGTAGAGTTTTTGAAAGAGTTAGGGGTGGAATTACCATTTAAAGATGATGGTAGTGCTGATTTTAGTATAATGTGTGCTGATTACCCGATGTATATTTCTGATATTATTCAAAAGACCCATATTGATATGGATGAGGAAGGAATCGAGGCATCGGCAGTTACCGTTGTAGAAATGATGGAAGCTACAGCTTTAGACCCATATTATGAAGAACCAAAAGAATTCTATGCTGATAAGCCGTTTAAGTTTTTTCTATATACAGAAACCGACAATAAGGATGTTGAAATATTATTCTTTGGCCAGGTCGTAGAATAAAAATCATATTCCAAAATGGAATAGAATATAAATATAAAAGAATAAGTAATACCTCTTATTATCATTGTAGAATAAGTGTAATAATAATATACTTAAAAAGTTACAGTGAAAAATAAGAGGTATTCTTTTTTGAAATATATAGTTAAGCGAATATTACAATTAATTCCAATATTGCTTGCAATAACGTTTTTATCATTTGCAATGATGCGTCTGGCTGGTTCAGATGTGGTTGAGCAGAAGATGTTAAATACAGGGCAAGTTGTATCTGATTCTCAATTGGCGGCTGCGAAGGCTGAATTGGGTTTGGATAAGCCTTTTTTTACCCAATATTGCATATGGTTAGATAAATTGTTGCACGGAGATATGGGAATCAGTTATGTATCAGGAAGAAATGTTTTTGATACTTTTATTGAAAAACTTCCAGCTACATTATTCCTTACACTCACTTCAATTATATTAACTGTTATTATTTCAATTCCATTAGGTATAATCTCGGCTATCTACCAAAATAAATTCATAGACTACTTTATTAGGTTTTTTAGTTTTATTGGAAACAGTATGCCAAATTTTTTTGTATCGCTAGTTCTTATGTATATATTAGCAATCAGATTGAGATTATTTCCAATTATCTCTAGTGGGATATCGTTTGATAGTGTGGCAATGCCTACTTTTACACTGGCAATTGCGATGTCAGCAAAATATTTGAGACAGGTTAGAGCTACTGTACTCGATGAATTGTCAAAAGACTATGTTATTGGCGCAAAGGCCAGGGGTGTACGTCTTTCAATTATTCTATATAAGAGCGTTATAAAGGAGTGTCTAGTTACAATTATTACTTTGTTAGCTTTATCGATTGGTAGTTTGCTAGGCGGAACAGCAATTGTTGAATCTATTTTTATGTGGGATGGGGTAGGCAAACTAGCTGTGGATGCGATAAATATGCGCGATTATCCAATAATTCAAGCATACGTAATGTGGATGGCAATTATATACGTAACAGTAAATTTGATTACCGATTTGTCATATCAATTTTTAGATCCGAGAATTAGATTAGGGGGCATTGAAGATGAAAGATAATAAAGTGCCCTCAATAGTGAAAACCGGTTACGCTAAGAAAAAAGTTATCGTATTTACGATAATTGCGGTCTTATTAGTCATAGTAGCTATTTTTGCGGATAGGATATGTCCATATGACCCGTATGAGCAGGATTTAACGATTAGTTATCAACAACCATGTGCCGCACATATAATGGGAACTGATGCCTATGGAAGAGACATGTTTTCGAGAGTGATAATAGGAGCTCAAACAAGCATACTATCAACGTTGGTGTTGGTACTGGCTATTTCGGTATTTGGAACAATTATTGGAGTAGTTGCTGGATATTTAGGCGGCTGGCTGGACGTTGTCGTCATGAGAATCTCTGATTTATGCTTGGCATTTCCGGGACTTGTATTTGCACTTGCTGTAGCTACCATCTTAGGCGGAGGAGTGAGAAATGCAGTCATTGCCTTGGCAGTAATTAGCTGGCCTAAGTATGCAAGAGTTGCTAGAAGTAACACATTAGTAACAAAGGTTTCCTCCTTTGTTCAAGCTGCAAAACTAGCTGGGGACAATCTCCCTCAGATTATCCTCAGACATGTTTTGCCAAATATAGTCGGACCTATATTGGTAACAGCGATGTTGGATATAGGAACCATGATGATGGAGTTGGCAGGTTTGTCATTTTTAGGATTGGGCGCACAACCACCAATTGCCGAGTGGGGAAGCATGATGAATAACGGACGAAGCATGTTTCAAACATACCCATGGGTAGTTTTATCACCAGGAATAGCCATTTTTATATCTGTAATAATTTTTAATCTATTGGGTGATTCTGTTAGGGATTTATTAGATCCTAGAAACAGTTAATCGTAAATGCCCCAATGAAATAGGGCAAATTTAAAAGGAGTATTATATATGAAGGGAAGTAAGAAGTTCTTGGCTATTATGATGGCTATGACAATGACCGTTTCAGTATTTACAGGTTGCGGATCAAGTGATTCAGCAAGTGATGCAAATGCTGATTCTGGAAAGAAAACTTTTGTGTTTGGTGACACAACATTTAATGCAGAAAATGAGGAGGCTAACATAAATCCACACGATTCGTATTGTGGTTGGCCATGCATTAGATACGGTGTCGGCGAAACATTATTTAAATTCAACGATAACATGGAGTTAGAGCCATGGGTCGCAGAGAGTTATGAAAATGTTGATGAATTAACATGGAAAATTACCATTAAGGATGGTGTAACTTTTTCAAATGGCAAGACATGCGATGCAGAAGCTGTAAAAGCATGTATTGAGGATTTGGTAGCAACTCATGAAAGAGCAGCTGGAGACTTAGATATTGCATCTATTGAAACAGATGGAAATACAGTAATAATTAAAACTAATACAGTAAAACCTACTTTAATAAATTATCTATGTGATCCATATGGATGCATCATCGATGTAGAAGAAGGTAACGAAGGAGGAACCGTAGTTGGAACAGGACCGTTTGTCGCTACTGAATTAGTTACTGACGACCATATTAGTCTTGTGAAAAATGAAAATTATTGGAATGGAGATGTAAAACTTGACGAAGTTACCGTTAAAACAATTTCTGATGGCGATACATTAGCATTAGCTCTTCAGAATGGAGATATTGATGCAGCATATGGAATGGCATATGCATCGTATCCTTTATTTGAGAATGATAACTATACTTTTTCAAGTACAGCGACAAGTAGAGCTTTCTATATGCAGATGAATTACAATTCCTCAATAATTCAAGACGATGCAGTAAGAAAAGCTCTTGCAATGGGAATTGATAAGGAAAGCTTTGTAAATACATTGTTAAATGGTTATGGATATGTAGGAAATGGGGCATTCCCAGAAACATTCTCATTTGGCGGGCAGAATGTTACTACTGAAAGCTATGATCCAGAGGGGGCAAAAGCTCTTCTTGAAGATGCAGGTTGGGTAGATACTGATGGTGATGGCATTCGAGAAAAGAATGGAGAGACACTTACAATCAGATGGATTAGTTATCCAAGTCGTCAGGAACTTCCATTATTAGCTGAGAGCGCACAAGCAACCTTAAAGGATATTGGATTCGATGTTCAGCTTAATATTACTGCTGACCATGGAACCATTGTATCAGAAAAAGATGGCTGGGATGTATATGCAGCAGCATTTGTGACTTGTGGTATTGGCGATCCAATGTATTTCTTTACAACACATTGTCTAGATGATTCATCAAAGAATAGAGGAAGTTATCATAATGATGATTTGCAGCAGCTTGCTGATGAGATGAATAAAACATTTGATATTGATAAGAGAAGTGATATTGCAATTCAAATGCAGCAGGAGATTCTTGATGACAATGCATTTGTGTTCTGTTCGTTCCTTAAAATGAGCATGATTTGTAAAAGCAATGTGACAGGACTAGTGGCTCATCCATGTGATTATTATGAGTTGACGGCGGATTTAGATATTAATTAGGAATACAGAATTAAGGAGAAGTTTATTATTATGAGCAAGGAGCTATTAACCTTTGACAAAGTAGGAATTTCATTTGAAGAGGGGCCTGTTGTTCATGATATAAGCTTCTCTTTGCATGAAGGAGAAATATTAGGCTTAGTTGGAGAGTCAGGTAGTGGTAAGAGTACGCTAATCAAGTCGGTAATGGGCCTTTTAAACGGTAAAGGATATGTGTCTAAGGGAGAAATACATTATAGAGGGAAGAATCTTTTAGAGTTAAGTGAAAAAGAGATGAGGAATATCCGCGGCAAAGAAATAGGAATGATATTTCAAAATGCGGGAGATTATCTTTGCCCAATTAGAACAGTGGGTGAGCAGATAGTTGAAGGTGTAAGAGCTCATGAAAAGATTAGTAAAAAGGAAATAAAAGCTAAGAGTATAGCACTATTTGAAAAATTTGGATTTAATAATCCTGATAAACTTTGGAATAATTATCCTTTCGAATTATCGGGAGGTATGAATCAAAGAGTTGGTATCGCTATAGCAATGCTTTTGAATCCTTCATTATTGCTAGCTGATGAGCCAACTAGTGCCTTAGATGTGGCTGTTCAAAAACAAGTAGTTGAAGAAATGCTTAGCGTAAGAGAAGAGTTTGGAACATCAATTCTTATTGTGACCCATGATATAGGTGTAGTATCACGTATGGCTGACAACGTGGTCATACTAAAAAATGGCATGATTATGGAATATGGCACAAATGAAGGGGTATTGACCAACCCACAAAGTGTGTACACGCGAGAATTATTATCAGCAGTTCCTAAAATAAAGAGGAATTAGAGGCAGTAACAATGAGAGAGATAATTAAATTAGAAAATGTTTCTAAATTTTTTCAAGGAAAGATATCAGAGGAAACAAAAGCAGTAGAGGAAGTCTCATTTTCTGTTTATGAAGGTGAAACTTTAGGCATTGTAGGAGAATCTGGTAGTGGAAAAAGTACAATAGCACGTCTAGTAACAGGACTAATCCCATTGAGTTCTGGGGAGATATATGTAAATGATATAAAATTATCTGATTACATTAAAAAAGATTCTTTAGACTTTTATAGCAAAATTCAAATGGTATTTCAAAACCCAACAGCATCTTTTGATCCTAGAAGAACACTAGGGGATGGAATAGGGGAAAGCTTAACAAATCGCGGGATGAAAGGCCGAGAACTCAGAAGCAAAGTTGAAGAGCTATTATTAACTTGTGGATTGGACGAAGAATTTTCTAAGAAATATCCACATCAAGTAAGCGGAGGTCAATGCCAAAGGGCAGCAATTGCTAGGGCTTTAGCTATTGAACCTAGCGTTTTAATATGTGATGAAGCCACCAGTGCCTTAGATGTAACGATTCAAAAGCAAATTATTGAATTACTAAGTACACTAAAAAAAGAACGAAAGCTGACAATTATTTTTATTTGCCACAACTTAGCATTAGTGCAAATGTTTTGTGATAGGGTTATAGTTCTCAAAGAAGGGAGAATAGTTGAAGAGGGCTCTACTAACGTAGTTATACAAAATCCTACAAATGAATATACTAAAATGTTGGTAGACTCAGTTTTGTGATATACTGTTAGAATTATGAATAATCTTGAAATAGAAAACCATTCCTATTGGATCAAGCGAGCCAAAGGATATTCAGAAGTGAATAAGGAAGAGATGGCTGGCGTCCAAAATAAAAAGTGGACGTCTTTTTTGACTGAAGAAATCAGTAAGCATTTTCCTGATAAAAAGTATGAGAATATAAAAATCCTAGATGTTGGTGCAGGACCTGGTTTTGTTTCTATTATATTGGCAAAAGCAGGCTTTAACGTTACGGCCTTTGATTTTGCAGAAACAATGCTTACTGAAGCCAAGATTAATGCAGGTACCTACGTTGACAGAATATGTTTTATTCAAGGAGATGCAATGGATTTACCATTTGACAACAATACCTTTGATGTAGTATTCTCAAGAAACTTGATGTGGAATATTCCGTTTCCAGAAAAAGCGTATTCGCAATGGATTAGAATATTAAAAAAGAATGGGTTAATGTTGGTATTTGATGCTAATTGGTATACCTATTTGGTGGATGAAAATAAAAAGAGCGAATACGAATTAGACAGGGCCAATGTTGCAGCAGAGGGGCTAGGAGATTATAACATTGGAGAGAATTTCGATAAGATGGAAGTGATTGCAGATTTAATGCCTGCAACACGAAGGAATAGACCTGAATGGGATGTAAAATATCTTGAAAGTTTAAATATTGGCCGGGTATCAAGTGTGTGGGATATTGGACAAAAACTATATTCGGAAAAAGAGAAAATTAATTATAAATCAACCCCATTGTTCATGGTGCGATTTGTAAAAGAGTAATTAGAAATAGGATAATTAATAATGGGTGAATTACATTATATTGCTTTTGAAGATGAAGCGGATGATATAAAGGACAAGGTAGAAAACTATTGGACTAAGAGGGCAGAGAGTTTCTTTGAGTTGAGACGCGATGAACTAGAAAGCACAAAAGCTAGTAGGTGGACTAATGAATTATTAAAATTGCTGCCAACTGTGCCAGAAAGCGAGAAATTAAAAATCCTAGATGTTGGGTGCGGGACAGGTTATTTTGAAGTGTTGCTTGGAAAACTTGGGCATGAGGTTGTCGGTATTGATCTCACAGATGAGATGATTTCGAGAGCTGACGATATGATTCGTATATACGGACTAGAAGAAAAGGCTTCTGTAAAAATTGGTGATGCGGAAAACCTTGATTTTGCAGATGATACCTTTGATGTTGTTATTACAAGAAACTTAACTTGGACTTTACCTCATCCTATTGAAGCATACAAGGAATGGTATAGAGTGCTCAGAGACAAAGGAGTTTTGATAAACTTTGATGCAGAATATGCAAAGGGAGCACATAATCTTAAAAGTCCAGAGAATATTGCGCATAGTAAAATTGATGACAGTTTAAAGGATGAGTGTCATGATATTTACCATATGCTTACAATTAGCATGCTAAGCAGGCCTGAATGGGACAAAGAGGTTCTTTCAAAAATCGGTTTTAAAAACGTGAATGCGGACATAGAGTTTGGTAATAGAATTTTTATCGAGCATGATGAATTCTATATTCCAGATAAGATGTTTTGTATAAGTGGAATTAAGTAGTAAAAAGGTCAACAAATTCACAAAACTGTGTATTGTTTTAAAGCGGTAAACCGTTGAGAATACTGGATTTTTTTGGAAACTTTAAAAACAAAAAAATACAATTTTTTTTAAAAGTTATTGTTGCGAAATAGTGTCCAAAATGTTATATTATACAACGTACTAGCGAAAAGCTAATACCAAATTTTTCATAACTCAGCGACCAGGGGCAACTTTGGTCGCACTCCCCGAATATTCAGCCAACACATTGTGTTGGCTTTTTTTTTATATATTAAAGTCTATGCACATATTCGTATATGCGAATTTGATAAATAGATGTTTTTAGGACTAAATTCGATTATAATATAAGCTAAAGATTGGGGAACTTAGTTAGTTTTAGTAGATTAGGAGTATAAATAATGGGTGAAGTTAAAGTAATTGAAATTGGTGAAAGTGTTTTTGCCGAGAATGAAGCTGCGGCTTGTGCTATACGTCAGCAGATGAAAGAGCAAGGAACGTTTTTTTTAAATGTTATGTCAGGGCCTGGTTCGGGAAAGACAACAACTCTTTCGGCAATAATCAATAGAATGAAAGAAAAATATAAAATTGGTGAGATGGATGTAGATATTGAAACATCTATTGATGCACAGAGAGTAGCAGACGCCACTGGCGTGGAATCTATTCAAATTCACAATATGGGACTATGCCATATTGATGCAGATATGACAAGCAGGGCATTGATGGAATATGACACCACAAAACTAGATTTATTAATACTTGAGAATATTGGAAATTTAGTGTGCCCGGCGGAATTTGATGTTGGGGCAAATAAGAATTTAATGCTTCTTTCTGTTCCAGAGGGAGATGATAAACCGCTAAAATATCCATTAATGTTTGAAATTAGTGATGTTGTTTTAATAAATAAGATAGATACTTTAGATTATTTTGATTTTAGCAAGGAAAAAGTGACAGAAAGAATTCTTAAGCTTAATCCAAATGCAAAGATTTTCTTTGTGAGTGGTAAAACGGGAGAGGGATTAGATGAAGTAGTGGCTTGGTTAGAAAGTGAGATTGCGGCTGTTAAGCAAGCTTAATATTTGAAGCGACAATTACGCATTTTTTTGCATAAGTGGTGACATAAAAGGAGTGGGGAGTGGATTATCGTCAGAAAAAGATGTCTAGAGATGAGTACGAGGAATTTCTTGGTGTGGCAGCTGGGGATATTGAGGCTGAGCTTGTTTTAAAGAATGCTACATATCTAGATGTTTTTACTAATCAGTTCAAAATAGGTGATATTGCTATATCGCATGGTAGCTTTGCAGGAATTGGTAAATACCATGGAAAACGGGAGATTGATATTACAGGTAAGACGATAGTGCCTGGTTTTGTTGATGCGCATATTCATATGGAAAGCACTACGGTTGTGCCTGAAGTTTTTGCTAAGGAAGCGCTTCGGCATGGAACTACTGCTATATTTACAGATCCACACGAAATAGCAAATGTAATGGGAACCGATGGAATACAATATATGATTGAGGCTACGGAGAATCTTCCTATGGATATATTGTTTATGGTTCCATCTTGTGTTCCATCTTGTGAATTTGATGAATCTGGAGCTGAAATCACAGTTCAAGATATAGAAAAGTTTTTTGACAATGATAGAGTCTATGGAATTGCTGAAGTAATGGATGTTAATGGGGTCGCTACTAGAAAACCTCAGGTTATAGCGAAAACATATTCGGCTATCAAAAATGACAAAATAATTGATGGTCATGCGCCGCTAATTACAGGACAACAAATAATGACTTATGTGGCGGCAGGGGTCCTTTCAGATCACGAATGCTCAAATATGGAAGAGGCACTAGAAAAATTAGGGCTTGGAATTTGGATTATGATCAGGGAGGGAACCGCGGCAAAGAACCTAGAGAATTTAGTAGGACTATGTCGGGAACCTTATGCTTCAAGGTGTATGTTCTGCACAGATGATAGGCATATTGATGATATTATTAAGGAAGGGCATATTGATAACATTATTAGAAAGGCAATAAAACTAGGTGTAGACCCCATAATAGCGTATAAGATAGCATCTTGTACGGCTGGTATGTACTTTGGCAGGAGAGGAAGAGGGGCGATAGCACCTGGATTTGTAGCTGATTTTGTTATTCTCAATGACATTAATACAGTTGAAATTGACTCAGTATTTAAGTCCGGTATTGAATTAACCGATGAATACTTGGAATCTAAATGCAAGAGTATCATTTCAGAAAAAATATTAAGAAGAGCTCATGATACTTTCCATATGCCAAATGTGACAGTTGATATGCTTAGCATTTCTGAACAAATTCCTGTAATGGGAGTTGTAGAAGGACAGTTGTATACCACCAAAGAGGGATTCACAGATAAAATTGACATTGAAGCTGATATTTTAAAAGTTGCTGTGGTAGAAAGGCATAAAAATACAGGGCATGTCGGCGTTGGATTTATAAAGGGATATGGTTTGCAAAATGGAGCAATTGCCACATCAGTGGCTCATGATGCTCACAATATAATTGCTGTTGGAACATGTGATGAGGACATAGTTTCAGCAATTAATAACCTAAGAGAGATGGGTGGAGGAATGCTTGTGTATGGAGATGGAAATGTTCAAGCTGCTTATCCTCTTCAAGTGGCTGGATTAATGAGTGAAGAAGATGCCAAGAATGCCAAGATTAAATTAGAAGCAGTCCATGACATGGCATATAAAAATGGTGTAAATAGAGGAATAGATCCTTTTATGACATTAAGTTTTACTGCGCTTCCTGTTATTCCGGAACTGCGTGTTACTACACATGGAGTATTCAATGTAACAAAATGGGAAATGTTTACGTATCAACCATAATCTTGACAGAATCTTCAAATTTTTCTATTATAAGTTAAGTTTAAATGCGTTGATGGAGAGGAGTACGCAAAGCTCGTCTTTTAGAGAGGGTCACTCGCCGGCTGAGAGGTGACCTAAGATAGAATTGCGGAAGGTAGCTTCGGAGCAGATGGTGAACAAAGCAATATTTTCATTGTACAAGCCATCCGAGTCGTTCCCGTAAGGAATAAGATGAGTGATAAATGCAGGTGGTAACGCGAATCTTCGCCCTGTGTGTCGAATTTACCGACGCACAGGGCTTTTTTAATACAGAAAGGAAGTAAGGATGAAAGAATTAGCAAAGACTTATGATCCAAAAGGTTTGGAAGACAGACTATATAAGAAGTGGGAGGAAAATGGTTATTTTCATGCAGAAGTTGATCGCAGTAAAAAGCCATTTACTATTGTAATGCCACCTCCAAATATTACAGGACAGCTCCACATGGGACATGCCCTTGATAATACAATGCAGGATATCCTTATTAGATATAAAAGAATGCAGGGATACTCTGCACTTTGGCAGCCGGGTACAGACCATGCAGCTATTGCCACAGAGGTAAAGGTTATCGAACACCTTAAGAAGCAAGGTATTGAGAAGGATGATCTTGGACGTGAAGGATTCCTTGAGAAGTGTTGGGACTGGAAGGATGAGTACGGAACACGTATCATTAACCAGCTTAAGAAAATGGGTTCTTCGGCTGACTGGGAGCGTGAGAGATTTACAATGGATGAGGGGTGTTCAAAGGCAGTAGAAGAAGTATTCGTTAAGCTTTATAACGAAGGCTACATTTACAAGGGCAACCGTATCATTAACTGGTGTCCAGTTTGTCAGACTTCTATTTCAGATGCTGAGGTTGAGCACGAGGAACAGGCAGGACATTTCTGGCATATGAAGTACGAAATCGTTGGCGAGCCAGGTCGTTTCGTTACATTCGCTACTACACGTCCAGAGACAATGCTTGGTGATACAGCCGTTGCTGTAAACCCTAAGGATGAAAGATATCAGGATA
>JAEEGL011749705.1_pt1 | contig 12029 bp, 8 predicted proteins | sample 9134231 | NCBI WGS metagenome assembly JAEEGL01 (sample SAMN16246548, study PRJNA631951) | gut metagenome | biome: gut microbiome; feature: rumen; material: fiber-attached | host: Bos | place: Iran: Karaj | collected 2018-10
ATATGGCAATCGCCAGGAAGTGAAGGAGGAAAAGATGGTAAAAACGTACACAATGGAGCTGGCCGGAAGGACATTAAAGGTAGAGGTCGGCAAGGTAGGAAAACAGGCAAACGGCTGCGCGTTCATGCAGTATGGAGAGACGACGGTGCTTTCCACGGCCACGGCCTCGGAGAAGCCGAGAGACGGGATCGATTTCTTCCCGCTGTCGGTGGAGTTTGAAGAAAAGATGTATGCTGTGGGCAAGATCCCCGGCGGTTTCAACAAGAGAGAAGGAAAGCCCTCGGAGAACGCGATCCTGACCGCAAGAGTGATCGACCGCCCGATGCGTCCGCTCTTCCCGAAGGACTATCGCAATGACGTTTCCCTGATCAATATGGTCATGAGCGTGGATTCAAACTGCAGGCCGGAGCTGGTGGCAATGCTCGGCGCATCCATCAGTACATCGATCTCGGATATCCCGTTTGACGGACCGTGCGCGATGACGCAGATGGGCCTTGTGGATGGCAATCTGATCGTGAACCCGACCCAGGAACAGTGGGCAAAGGGCGACCTGAAGCTGACTGTTGCGTCCACCGAGCAGAAGGTGATCATGATCGAAGCCGGCGCCAATGAAATCCCGGAAGAAAAGATGCTCGAGGCGATCTATAAGGCGCATGAAGTCAACCAGACCATTATCGCCTTTATCAAGGGCATCGTGGCGGAAGTCGGCAAGCCGAAGCATGAATATGAGCATTATGTGATCCCGGAGGAGCTCTTCGAGGAGATGAAGAGGATCGTTCCGCCGGAGGAGATGGAAAAGGCCGTATTTACGGACGAGAAGCAGGTGAGAGAGGACAATATCCGCGATATCACCGCCCGTATCGAAGAGGCCTTCGCGGAGAAGGAAGACTGGCTCCCGCTGGTTTCCGACGCAATCTATCAGTATGAGAAGAAGACAGTAAGAAAGATGATCCTGAAGGATCAGAAGCGTCCCGACGGCCGTGCCGTGAACCAGATCCGGCCGCTCTCCGCGGAAGTGGATCTGATCCCGAGAGTGCATGGATCCGCAATGTTCACAAGAGGGCAGACCCAGATCTGCGATGTGATCACTCTGGCGCCGCTTTCCGAGATGCAGAGAGTGGACGGCCTGGACGAAAACGTAACGCATAAGCGCTATATCCATCAGTACAATTTCCCGTCCTATTCCGTGGGGGAGACCAAGGTCAGCCGCGGTCCCGGGCGCAGGGAGATCGGCCACGGCGCTCTTGCAGAACGTGCGCTCCTTCCGGTGCTTCCTTCTGAGGAAGAATTCCCCTATGCGATCCGCGCAGTCTCAGAAACCTTTGAGAGCAACGGCTCGACATCGATGGCCAGTACCTGTGCATCCTGTATGTCTCTGATGGCGGCAGGTGTGCCGATCAAGAGGATGGTCGCCGGTATCTCCTGCGGTCTGGTCACGGGCGATACGGATGACGATTATCTTGTGCTGACCGATATCCAGGGTCTTGAAGACTTCTTCGGAGACATGGACTTCAAGGTCACCGGTACCACGGAAGGGATCACGGCGATCCAGATGGATATCAAGATCCACGGCCTGACCCGCCCGATCGTTGAAGAAGCGATCAAAAGATGCCGTGAAGCCCGGCTCTTCATCATGGATACTTGTATGAAACCGGCGATCTCTGCTCCGAGAACCGAAGTAAATGAGTATGCGCCGAAGATCATCCAGATCCAGATCGATCCCGCGAAGATCGGCGATGTCGTGGGACAGCGCGGAAAGACCATTAATGAGATCATCGAACGCACCGGCGTAAAGATCGATATCACCGATGACGGAGCGGTTTCCGTCTGCGGCACCGATAAAGCGATGATGGATAAGGCCATCGACATGGTGAAGATGATCGTGACCGACTTTGAAAAGGGCATGATCCTGACCGGTAATGTGGTGTCCATCAAGGAATTCGGCGCCTTTATCGAGTTTGCGCCCGGCAAGGAAGGCATGGTGCATATCAGCAAGATCGCGCACGAGCGCATCAACCATGTGGAAGACGTGCTGACACTTGGCGACCGCGTGACCGTGGTCTGCCTCGGAAAGGACAAGATGGGCCGCATCAGCTTCTCTATCAAGGATGTGCCCGGCAGCAATTCACCGGCATAAATATGATCGTTTTGATTGTGATCGGAGCTCTGTTCCTGCTGTATCTCGTATGGCAGTGGGCGGAGCTTCGCCTTTTTCGGGTAACTTCATATGCCTGCGCGGAAGCGAAAGTGAAACAAGAGATCAGGATCGCCGTTTTGGCGGATCTTCACAGCTTCACCTATGGGAAGGACAATGAAAGGCTGATCGAAGCCGTAAAGGGGATCGAGCCGGATCTTATTCTGTGTCCGGGGGACATGATCGTGACCGCAAAGACCAGAACCTACGAACGGACGGAAAAGACCCTTTCCGCGCTCCGTCAGATCGCGCCCCTTTTCTGCTCTTACGGGAACCACGAGAGCAGGGCGGAAGAAAATATCCCGGATTTTCCGGCCTACAGGAAACGGATGGAAGAGAAGGGGATCGTGTTTCTCGACAATGCCTATGCGGCGGAAACCGTCAGGGGAACGGAGCTTCAGATCTGCGGCCTTACGATCCCGCTCGAAAACTATAAGAGGGGGAAGGTCCTGCCTTTGCCGGAGCATTTTATTGAGGACGCGTTCGGCCCTTGCCCGAGGGAGAAATTCGTGATCCTTATGGCGCATGACCCGGCTTATGCAAAGGACTATTTTTCCTATGGCGCCGATCTGACGCTTGCCGGCCATAACCACGGGGGGCTTCTCTGTCTTCCGAACGGGAAGAGCGTGATCTCCCCGCGGTTTCATCTGTTTCCGAAATACGGCGCCGGCCGGTTCGATGAAAACGGGAAAACCCTGCTCATCTCAAGGGGCCTCGGCACGCATACCTACCATGTCCGGATCTTTAACCGCGCGGAGCTTCTCAGCGTGAGCCTGAAACCGGATGGGGGGTCGGATTGATTACCGGACGCATCGGCCCGGTCTTTATGACAACCCCGGTTTTTATCGGCGAAAATCTCTAATACATGGGCCTTGAAGATGGTTCACCACAAAATATTGTATTTTCTTCTTGAATTTTTCAAAACCCCTGTCTATAATGGATACCATGGGTATTCCGGTAAAATTGGAAGCATTTGAGGGCCCGCTGGACCTTCTGCTTCATCTCATTGAAAAGAATAAGGTTGATATTTACGACATCCCCATCATCTCCATTACGGAACAGTACATGGACTACATCAGAGGAATGCGGGAGCAGAAACTGGAGGTGGCATCGGATTTCCTCGTGATGGCGGCGACGCTTCTCGAGATCAAGTCGCGGATGCTCCTGCCGGTGGAAGAGAACGAGGAAGAGGAGACGGAGGATCCGAGAGAAGAACTCGTCCGGCAGCTTCTGGAGTATAAGATGTACAAGCGGATGTCGATGGAATTGAAGGACCGGCAATTTTTTGCCGACCGCGTGTGGTTTAAATCTCCCACAATTCCCGAAGAAGTGTTACAATATGAAGAGCCGTTTAATTTAAAGGAGTTTATCGGGGATGTGACGCTGACGAAGCTCAATACCATCTTCCGCCAGATGATGAAGCGTGTGGAAAACAGAATGGATCCGATCCGTTCCAAATTCGGCACCATCACAAAGGAGGAAGTGACGCTGGAGGAGTGCATGGAAGAGCTGCGGCAGCATGCGCTTACCCATCGGAGCTTCAGCTTCCGCCAGCTCCTTGAAAAGAAGAACAGCCGCATGCAGCTTATTGTGACATTCCTTGCGATATTGGAACTGATGAAGACCGGGGAGATCCGCATCGAACAGGACCGCCTGTTTGACGACATCCGGATCACATCCCTGATCGCCGCCTAAAGAGCCATGAATTATGAAGCCGTGATCGAAGCCATCCTCTTTACGATGGGAGAATCCGTGGAACAGTCGCGGATCGCCCTGGCTCTGGAGATCTCAGAGCAGGAGACGGAGGAGCTTCTGAAGAAACTGCAGAAACATTATGAAGAAGCGGACCGTGGGATCCGCCTCATCTGCCTTGAGGGAAATGCCTGGCAGATGTGTACGGACAGCGATTTTTATCCGTATCTCATCAAGATCGCAAAACAGCCGAGGAAGAGAGTACTTTCGGATGTGCTTCTCGAGACGCTGTCCATCATCGCGTACAAGCAGCCTGTGACCAAGGCAGAGGTGGAAAAGATCCGCGGCGTGAATTCCGATCACGCGGTGAACCGCCTTGTCGAATACGGGCTCTGCGAAGAGCTGGGACGCCTCGATGCGCCGGGAAGGCCGGTGCTTTTCGGCACAACGGAAGAGTTCCTTCGCAGTTTCGGCGTGTCTTCGCTGGAAGAACTGCCGGAGCTTTCCGCCGAACAGATGGAGCAATACCGTCAGGAAGCGGAGCAGGAGGTCAAGGTGGAGGTATAAGATGGCGGAAGAGTCCTTAACCCCGCGCCAGATCGGGGATCTGTACTGGAAGAAAAGAAAGAAGATGCTTGCATCCGCGGAGACCATGGTGCGTAAAGGGCAGGCCACGGGCGGAGTCCGCGGCGCCCTGAAAGAGGATATGCTTGTTGCTTCGAGGGCCGAGAGTATCCTGGAACAATATAAGGCCGGACAAGAAGACCCGTCAAAGGATTTCCCGATCCTGAGCGGAAACGAGTTCAGGGTGCATCCGCCGACGACGTGCGGAGATGAAGCGCTTGAGCATGCGGTCTTATTTGCGATGAGGGCACGGGACCGTTACGCCGGGCTGATCAAAGGCTATGCAGAAGAGAATATCAGTGAGATCGCCAAAGTCTGGATCCAGGATCTGAAGCAGATCATTAAGCTTGTGAATGATATGCTCCGGATCTGGTTTGAAGCTTCGGGCGTGGAGCTGGAGACGGGGAAAGCGGTGCCTGCGGAAGTAAAAAAACAAGCTCGCGCAATCCTCTATGAGACAGCCAAAGCTTATGAAGAAAAGATCCGTTCCTTTAACCGGCATGCTTCGCTGAAGGCTGCGATGAAGCTGGGGTGGATCGATGAAAAGGATACGCTGGAAGCGCTTGGCCGGCGTCTTTTGAGCGCTATAGAAGAAGCGGAAAAGGATATACGAAAAGCCGGCGAAAAGAGCCCGCGGGGAAGGCTTTTGCGCGAGACCCTGGAACAGTTCATCGCCGCGGTCAGGGAGCAGGAAGAATTCATTTTCATCCGCGAACGATGGAAGGCAAAAGAAAGCCGCGGGGTTTCGGATATGGCGGACAGGGATCTTACGTTTTCGGATTCCTTCCTTTGGGAAACAGAAGAACTGTCCACGGAGGAGAAAAGGCGCGAGGCAGAGCGCGAGCTGATGGATATCCGGGAATTCTACCGGGAGCAGTTTGAAGGCCAGACCGTTTCTTCGATCGTATCGAATCCGGAGGTGTATCTCTATACGGCCCACAGAGCCCGACAGCTGAGAGACAGCATCGTAAACGATCAAAACCTTGAGGAAACGGAAGAGATCAAAAAGCAGCTCCTGCTTTCCGATACGATGTACCGGGTCTGCTGCCTTGCAAATGAATTTATCAGCCGGCAAAAAAATGCAGCTGCAGACGGATCGGAAGAAGAACTGGCGGTCCGATTACTTGACATGAATTATTTTGTACAGGAACGCGTTGCCCGAAAGGCAGCCAAAGTATTTTTCGCGAGCCGTTCAGAGGAAGACTGATCTGAACGGTTCTTTTTGCACCGCGGCGCGGCGCAAACACCCCCATTTTGAAACAAGAAACGTATAATACAATGGAGCATACACTTAAGGAGGAACCACATGCTGACCGGTACATTGATCTCGGGATTTTCATCATCGGAATATGCGGATCTGATCCCGGAAAACTATATGGCGCAGGTCCGCCGCGGAGAACTGACTGCGGTACTCGTGTATAGTGACTTCCCGGAGGAGAAGGGGAAGTTTTACGGGCTCTTTGTGACCGGAGTGCATGCGCTCTGGATCGAGATCGTCTACATCTATCTTCCCGAGGAAAACCGCAAGCCTTATAAGATCATGGACTTTCTGCAATACCTGATCCGTTCGTCCCGCCGAAGGTATGGAGGGGAGCTGCATGGGGCGTTCTGCGAGATCCCCTTGCAGGAAGTGTATCCGGAATTGAAAACAGGGCTTCAGATGGCGGGAATGGAAGTCTGGAATGAAAAGGGAAATGTATATGAATTTTCTGTAGCTGAGATAAAGCAGAAGGATGCGATGATCAAGGCTGCGGAAAAGACCGAATTCCGCTGCGTCGGGGAGGCGGACCGCGAGCTCTTATATACGATGGAACGCATGATGGAGGATGACGAGCGGGCGATCGCCGCATCGCCGATCGTGGAGTGGCAGGAGTATCATCAGGAGCTGAGCCTGATCTGCTTTGAAGCGGGACAGCCGACAGGTTTGATCCTGATCTATGAACAGAGAGACTACCTTGTGCTGGAGCTGGTTTACACCGTGAGTAAACAAGCGATGGCGAAGCTGATCGGAGGAGCCCTGGGGAAAATGAAGGGGCATTATCCTGAGGATCAGAAGATCCTGGTGCCGATCGTAAGCAAAAGCGCGGGGGATATCCTTCGCCAGATGGTACCGTCGGGGAAAAGAAATGACGCGCTGCAGGCGATGGTATGGTTTGAAAAACCGGAAATGCCGAAGCCTTTGGAGGGGATCTCCCCGTTGGAAAACAGTTAAGGTAACGCTTACATCAGCGTTTCCCATATAGTATTAAAGGGGTCAGGAGGAGAAAAGGAATGGCAGAACTTTATCAGATCACAGAGGAAAGCCTGGAGATGTTTCGGCCCATGCTTACGGATCAGTCGGAGTATTCGTTTCTTTCGGATCCGGATATTCTGGGCGTGGGAGCCGTGGACAGGGAAGAAGCCTGCGGCGTGATGCTGCTGAAGCTGTCGGAAGCTTTTATTTACCTCACGTATATTGCCGTATCGGATGCGTATCGTAAGCGTGGGATCGCCACCGCTCTGTTGCGCTTCGCAAAAGATATGGCGCTTAAGAATGGGAAGGTACTTTACGGTTCGTTCTTCGCGGCAGATGAGAACGAGCCGATATACAGGCTTTTTAAAACGATGCCGGCGTATGCGGTACAAAGCACAGGAAGAGGAGTGTACCGGGTGCCGGCTGCTTTGCTTTTAAAAGTCAGGGACCGCCTGCCGGCGCTCAAAAGCTCTTTAGAGACAGAGGAATTCGAGAGCCTCGGTCAAGAGGAAAGAAACGCGGTATTTAAGAAGCTGAAAGAGGAAGGCGTATATTATTTTGATCCGACAGAAGAGAACTATATTTCCCCTCTGTGTCTGGTAGTAAAAAAGGAAAATGAAGTAAAAGGAGTTCTTTTAACCAGGGTAGGAGAGGAGCCGGGTGAAGTGGTGGTGAATTACATTTACGGCGCGGATCCGAAGTCGACAACACAGATGTTTCTTTCGGCAGCAGAAAAGGCCGGGGAGCTTTTCGGGCAGATCAATGCGTTTCGTTTTATCTGCGTGAATGAGGAGTCAGAGTCCCTTGTGCAAAAGATTTTTCCCGAGGCGGAGTGCCGGGGGCTTTTCTACGAGTTTTCAGTGGACATTTGACGTAACTATTCACAGCCTTTGAAGAACGTGAATAGTAACCATATGACCGGGGCTTTTGAGGAGGTAAGAAAATGAGTGATGTATTCGGGCAGGACTACAGGCGTGAGAATAAACTGCTGATCGATGAGACGAAGAAAAAAGCTGCAGCGGCAAAGCAGGCTTCCGAAACCATGCGCAAAGAGAACCCTGTTTATGTTTCAGGCTTCTTTTCTGAAAAGGTGCAGTGGAAAAGCGTTAAACTGACGCAGATACCGAGACTCTATGACTATACGGCAAGATCCGAAGCAGTGAATACGGCCGCTTCCCGGACGGGATTGCAGGCAGTGCCGAAGGGAACCTTAAAGGGTCGGAAGACAACGCTTAAAACGGTGCAGGATCTTCCGAAGGAGCAGCAGAAAACCATTGAAATGGAGAGGAAGATCCTGATCCATGAGGCGAAGCTTAAAGACGCCAGAGCTAAGCTTGTTGCTTCTGATAAAGGGGTGATGAGCTATCAGGATTATGAGGAAGAAGAAAGGCTTCTGGAGGAAAAGTTCGAAGCCATTGAGCAGGGTCTGAAGGCGGCGCTCGAAGAAAAAGGTCTTTCCGAAGTGGATATCATGGACAGAAAGATCAGGGCGCTGGAGGATAAGATCAAAGCGCAGGACAGCTTTGCCCATCTTCTCATTGTGAAGAGCAAAAGGCGCGCAGAGGCCATGGCAAAAAAGGAAGAGATGGGCCTGGAACTCAGAGACCTGAAGAAGGAAAGAGATATCGCGAAGCTCCGCCAGGAGGGGAATTCGGCAGAGGCGGACCGGGAAACAAATACCAGCTACTGGCACGCGTTTTATGAATGGTGCCGGTCCAGGCTTCCCCGGCGGTATAAACCGGACATCTCGCTTTCCAAAGAAGACGCCGTTTATGTAAATCCTCTGACGAATAAAACGATGGTCAACACAGGCCGCGCCTTTTTCGGCGGGACGAAGCCGATGTATACGTTTAAGGAAGGGGGAGAAGGCGGAAAGGAATGGCTCTATAAGGAGGCAGTGACCTGCGTCGGGATCCAGCTTCCGGAGCGCGCGCATATTACCGCAGCGGCTTCCAAGCTGCAGAGATATCTTTGCGGGGAGCATAATTATGTTCCCGTGTTTGTCGCAAAAAACAAAAAGGGCGCGCCGATCGGAACGTTTCAGGAAAAGGTGGAGACGCTGGCACAGTCAACGGGAGCGATAAAGAAGGTCGATCTTTTTAAATGGCAGGCACAGCCGGAGGCGCCGATCGATCCTGTAGTTACAGCCCAGATCCTCAGGGAGCACACGCTGGACTGGGTGCTGGGTAACTTTGACACCAAGGGAGAAAACTTCTTACAGAAGACGGATGGTTCACTTGTATCGATCGATAAGGAAGCATCGTTTTCGCATATGGATGATGAGAGATCTCTTCACATGAGCAGAACCGAGATCCTCCATAAAAACGATACGATCTATAACGTCCTTTTTACCCGCTTTGTGGGGAGGAGGAAGAATGATCCGGAGGTGGAGCTGGATTTTGATTCGGTGGAAGAGCATATCCTGAAAATGGAGAGGCTGACGGATGAGGAGTATTTAGCGCTTTTTAACGATTTTCTCACCGCGAAGTATGGACCGAAAAACACGCTCAGCGAGAAAGCGAAAGCGAAACGCGATAAAGCGGAAAGCTATATCCTGGAAAGAAAGAATGGACTGCGGAAAGAGTACAGCGAATTCTTTGGAAAGCTTTTGGGCGAACGCTTCAGGATGATCGAGAAAGATCAGGTAGAGAGGGACCAATTTCTTCAGAAATACCGGAAATGCATGGATGTTTCGGAGGGACCCGATAAAATTCGTTATCTTTTCCCGACCGAGCGCCTGCGGATCGAGAAGGATAGAGCGGAACGGGAAGCACAAAGAGACCGGGAGGATTTAGAAGAGCGGGAAGACCCGGAAGAACAGGAAGTCATGGAAGAGGAGGAAGACCAGGAAGACGAGGATGCGCCCGTCGTGCCCATGCAGCAGGCGCCGTTGCAGCCTGTGGAGATCACGAAGACAGAAAGCATGATCGCGGAGAGAGTGCGCAGGTTTTCGCATGCGGATACCGTGGATCCGAGGAACCTTTTCCAGACTGAGGAAACCGAGCTGATCCCGATGGTGCTGCACGAGATGAGTAAAGAGCAGAAGGAATGGATCGATGGGTCGGAGAAGGATCTGGTGAAAGCCGCGGATCAGAGAATGATCGAAAACGCCGAACAGATCCGGGATGCTTATTCCCTGACCGGAACGGACGGGAACGGGGTGGATCATGTCTATGCCACCTATTACGATTCGCTGGTCGGCCTGGCGAAAAGCATCGAAAGAAAGGATGTGGACGGAAGCGACCGCGCCTCCCATGCAAAGAAATACGCGGAGAAAACGGATCAGCCGAAGGCGCAGGCACTCATTAACCAGGATGTGGACCAGCTGGTGGCGAATACGACAAGAGACTTAGCGCAGCTTTTTGCCAACGCGCCGGTGGCAGTGGGGGATAAAAAAGGCGGCGGCATCGAGGATCCCCGCACAGTAGAGGAACAGCAGAAGATACTGAATGAGAAAGCCGCTTTAAAATACTTGGGGACGGTTTACCTTGCGCCCATGCAGGCCGCGTATATGTCAGCATCGAGTGATTACAATGAAGCCGCCCAGATGGCTCAATCGGCGGAATGCAAAAAAGCCGCCCGGGTTTTCGGCGCGTATACGCAGCTCTTTAAGACCGGGTTTCTCGACATGGGCGTATATGCGGAGCAGAAAGCCAGGTTTCGCGGGCTCACTTACTCGAAAGAGATGCTGGCCAAGGAAAATAACGACTGGAAGCAGCAGAAGGGGACAGACAATGCCTATCTTCTCGCAATGATCGCCGAGATCGATCGCAGGCTGGCAGAGCAAGGGCCGGATCAGAAGGACATGCTGGGCAGATACCTTTCGGTGCGCGCCGGGGTCTTTGAAGATCCTTTTGACAGAAAGGATAAACCTGCGGTCAGAAGGATGAATATGGAGGCCGTGCTGACGGCATCGATCCATGAAAGAATGCTGGCGAAGAGGGACAGGCTCCTTACTCTTTCCAAGGAACTGCAGGAACAGGATAAGATCCTTCTGAAGACCACGGATCAGAGGAATAAGTATCAGCAGAAGATTGCTGAACTACGTGCCCTTGTGCTCGGAAACGACGAGGGGGGGCTTGCAGCAGGCAACCAGGATCTGGAGTATGGGAACGAGATTGAAGTCATTCGGGAGAGAATGCAGATCGGGCTCAGCCTGGAAACAAACATTGCTTCGCTGAATGAGGAAAAAGCAGGGGAACTGAAGGCAAACATTCTATTCTATCTGAAAAACAAAGTTCCCGGGATCGATGCGTCGATGCCTTCGGAAGAAATGCTTAGAACGGCTTATGCATGGATGGACGGGGAACTGGACAAGCTACCTGAGGGCACGATAAAGCTCAATGATCAACTCACGGCGGTGGCATTAAACCTGGATTACCTGGTCCAGCTGCTGGAACATATACCGGCCGCACCGCAACAACAGCCGCAGCCGCAGCCGCAGCCACAGCCGCAGCCACAGCCGCAGCCACAGCCGCAGCCGCAGGAATAGGATAGATAAGACGGAGGTAAGTCTATGAAATTTACGGGGATCACGGAAGCAAACGCAGCCTGTTTTGAATCGGTCATCGGCGCATATTGGCGGGAGCAGAGAACGGACTGCTTATTTGTCGGGGTCGTGGATGAGGAAGAGGCAGCAGTGGGAGCAGCCGCATGGGCGGCCACTTCAAAGACGTTGTCTCTCCTTGCCATCGGCGTGGACGAAAAGAAAAGACGGAAGGGCTTTGGAACGGGGCTGATCAGGGAAAGTAAAAGAATTGCGGACCGCCATGGGATCATGACGCTTGAAGCCGCGTTTTTCGGAGAGGAGGATCTTTCTGAAAATGAATTGGCGTTATTTTTGACCCATTGCGGTTTTGAGATCAAAAAGGCGCCCGTGGAGCGGCAGATCTATCTCCTGGAAGACCTTAGATCAGAAGATCCCTTTCCGGAGATCAGAACCGGGGAATTGGGGGTCTTTTGTGAAGGAAAGGACCTCGGAGAAGATAAAAAAGCGGAACTCATCCGGCTTTCTTTGGATGACAAAAGCATGATCCCGTATCTGGACACGGAACTTTTCTTCTCAGAGGAAAATCAGTTCGGAGGGGTTCTGCTGAACGGGGATAAGATCCTTTCGGCGGCAACGATCGTGCCGTTTGAAGACGGGGTGCGGCTGGATCAGCTGTATGGAACGCTCTTTGACCTGCCCGCCACAAGGACGCTCTTAAAGCATTGCCTGGAACGTGTCAGAAAGGATCCGAAGTGTAAACGCCTGTATCTGGATGTTGGCGGAGAAAAGCTTTTGGA
>JAEEGL012771993.1_pt1 | contig 12029 bp, 4 predicted proteins | sample 9134231 | NCBI WGS metagenome assembly JAEEGL01 (sample SAMN16246548, study PRJNA631951) | gut metagenome | biome: gut microbiome; feature: rumen; material: fiber-attached | host: Bos | place: Iran: Karaj | collected 2018-10
CATTTTGTCTTCGCCCTTGGTTAATTGGTAACTGCTTTCGGGATGATTTGTCAATATTGTTGCTTTACGGGTATTCAGTGCAAGATGGCGCAATTCGCGCTTATCGGCGGCAATCAACAACTTTTTGTCGATCTCATTGGAGGCCTTCTTCGAGAAGATGCCGTCATTGGTCACCAAGCCATACTCACTGAGGGTTTCCATCGGGGCCACCATGTAATACACGGTGTTGATGGCAGCGTCCTGTTGAAGGATGGTAGCCTGCTGTTCGGCATTGTGCGCATTCAAGTTCTCAATGTTGGCATTCAGGCTATCGACATTCTGGTTGAGGTCGTTGACCTGCTCGGTAAGACTAGCCACCTGAACCTTGCTTGCTTCGAGTTCGCCACGAAGGTTATTGATATAGGTGTCTTTCTCATTGAGTTCGTTTTTCAGACGATTGATGGTGGCATTCAACTGTTTCGATTGGGAACCGGCATCGGCCAACTGCTTCTCAAGATCAGCGATTTTAGCCTTGTTCTGTTGGATGGTCCGGTCAATGGCCTCAATCTGGGCTTGAGCATAGTTGGTATTGCCTTCCTGGTTCTCAAGCATGATGATGTTCTCCGCCTCACGGATGGTCTGCAATGCCGTCTCAATTTCGTTGATGGTTTGCAAGGACGATTCAAAATCAGTTGTGACATTGGCGGCCACCACGGCAAGCGAGTCGCGTTCCGCCTGCAAAGCCTCATATTTTGAAGTGCTCACCATGCAAGAGGTGAAGGCCACTGCCAATAACCCAATTACCGATAAACTGTGAATCTTTTTCATGCTGAAAATTTTGTTCGCCTTAAAGCTAATTCCATGCCAAAATTGATTTAAAAATCTATTTAACTAATATTCAATGAATTAAAAATAATTGATACATTTTATAAACTGTGCAAAGTTGTGCAAAAGAATGCACACCATTACACATGCACACTATTTTGTGCACAACTATTTAGGGTGGTAGAAAATTGCGTATGGTATTGAACGAATGTTGGGTTTTTGTATCTTTGCGAAAAGATTCGAAAACAAATGGAAAACACTTTTGACCCCAATGCGGCAGCAGTTGCCGACTCTGGCATCTATGGACTGCCTTGTACTTCCGATGAAGCGCAGATCATCATCATTCCCGTGGAATGGGAACTGACAACAAGTTACAACCGAGGCACCGTCGACGGTCCTGCCACCGTGATGGAGGCTTCCTTGCAAGTGGACCTCTGCCACCACGACTATCCCGACCTTTGGCAAAAAGGCATTTGGATGGACGAATTCCCTGCGGAGTTGCGCGCCTTGCACGATGAGTTGGCTCCTTTGAGCGAAGCAATCATCAACGCCTTGTACGAAGGCACCCTGGATGACGAACCCGAGAAATATGCTGCCTTGTACGCTCGCATCGAGGCGGCCACTGAAAAGAAAAATGCCTGGTTGCGCGAGCGGATCGCCTATTGGCGCAACCAAGGCAAGGTGGTAGGATTGCTGGGGGGCGACCACAGCTGTCCCCTCGCCTATCACCAATACCTTAATAAAGAAGGTGTGGAATACGGCATCCTTCATGCCGATGCCCACTGCGACCTGCGCGACGCCTTTGAGGGGTTCAAATACTCACATGCCTCAATCTTCTTCAACACCTTGAAATTCAGCAATGTAAAGAAGCTTGTACAGGTGGGTATTCGAGACTATTGCCATCAAGAGAAGGATTTGGCGCTCAGTCAACCCGAACGCATCAAGATCTTCTTCGACCGCGACTGCCGTCGGCGTATGTACGAAGGCACCACTTGGAAAACCATTGTTGACGAAATGGTCGCTTTCCTCCCCGACAAGGTCTACCTTTCCATCGATATCGACGCCTTGGATCCGAAACTCTGTCCCAACACCGGCACACCCGTTCCCGGGGGATTAGAATACGAAGAGCTGATGTACCTGTTGAACCGCATCCGTGAATCGGGCAAAACCATCATCGGCTTCGACCTCTGCGAGGTCTCCCCCGCCCCCGACGGCGGCGACTGGGACGGCAATGTCGGAGCAAGGGTGCTGTTCCACCTTTGCGGGGTAGCCAGTATTTAAGAAAGTGTCCTTGTTTCCAAGCTTCTAAAAAACAGGAGGGTGAGTTCTAGCTCACCCTCCTTGGTCAAATCCGATTCACAATTGTTTATTGCTTCACGAATCGTCTCGTTTGGACCATTTGATCCGATGTGAGTCGGATGATGTAGGTACCTGAGGCCAGGCCGTCCAAACCAATCTCGAATTTCGACGGGCAGTCCTTCACCGAAAGCACCAACGAGCCGGCAACATTATAAACATCACATTGATTCACAGGTGCTTCGCACTCCACGAACAACCGCTCCGTTGCAGGATTGGGATAGACCGTGATCAGCATCTCATCCTGCTCTCCGACACCAACCGTACTGGCGAAATGTGCCACCAAATGGCGGTCCTGTGTTGCCTCGAAGGTGAATGTGGCTTCTTCCGATACGATTTCATCATCCTCGGTCCAGTTCAAGAAACGGAATTCCGGATTCGAAACTGCCGTCATCGTCACGGTTTCACCATGGGTGTAGGTGCCGGCTCCCGTGACCGTACCGCCTTCTTCAGGATCGGCTTCAGCCGTAATCTCATAAGAATCTATGACGAAGTTGGCGACAAAGTGGGCCGATTCGGAAATCATGAATTCATAAATGCAGTCTGTCGAGACCACTTCGCCGTCTCTAGTCCAGTTCACGAACGAATAGCCCTCATTGGCCTGTGCAATCAATTGGCACATGGTGTTGTTGGTGAACGTATTGCCCGTTCCGCTTATCGTTCCGCCTTCCTCTGGATTGGCCTCAGCGGAGATGGTGTACTGAATACGAGCGAAGTGAGCCCTGTATGTAGCTGCTTCGGTCACTTCGAAAGTGTACTCGGCATCGGTGGACACGACTTCAGTGCCTTTCGACCATTTCACGAAATAGAACCCTTCGTAAGGCAATGCCGTCAATGTACACATGGACCCGATCAAATGCGGGCCAGCGCCGCTCACCGTTCCAAAGTCAAACGGGAAGCCGTAGGCCACAATATCGACATATCCCAGGGCAAAGTTGGCAACATAATCACCTGCTTCGGTTACCGTGAACGTATAGGTAGGATCCGTCGACACCACCAAACCGTCCTTCGTCCAGTTCAAGAAGATATAGGTCTCAATGGGCGTCGCAGTCAGCGTGCAGCTCTCAAAGTGGTTGTAGGTTCCTGCCCCGGTAACCGTACCACCCTCAACAGGATTGGCGGTTACCGTGATAGCATAACTGTTCAACTGGAAGTTGGCCACGTATGCTGATGAACCGTTCACCTCGAAACTATAGGTCACCGAAGTGGAAACCACAACGCCTTCCTGTGTCCAATTCACAAAGGTGTAGCCCGTGTTGGCCACAGCTGTCAATGTGCAGGTTTCGAAATGGCTGTAAGTGCCCACACCGGTAACTGTACCGCCTGCGGTCGGGTTGGCAGTCGCCGTGATCTCATAGCTGTTCAACTCAAAGTTCGCTACGTATGCGGCAGCTCCCGACACCTCGAAACTGTAGGTGGCCGAGGTGGAAACCTCCGTGCCATTCAGCGTCCAGTTCACGAAATGGTAGCCTGTGACAGGCGTGGCCGTAATCTCGCAAGGCGTAAAGTGGTCGTAATTGCCACCGCCAGTCACCGTACCGCCCGCTGTCGGGTTGGCCGTCACAGTAATCGTGTAGTTGTTGATGGCAAAATGGGCCACATAACTGGCTGGACCGTTCACCTCAAAACTATAGGAAGCCGAGGTGGAGATTTCCGTGCCCTCCAAGGTCCAGTTGACAAAATGGTAACCTGTAGAAGGCATGGCCGTCAAGGTGCAGGTCTCGAAATGGTTGTAAGTACCCGCACCGGTGACCGTACCGCCTACCAAAGGATCAACCGTAGCAGTAATCTCGTAGCTGTTCAGGTTGAAATGGGCCACGTAGGAAGCGGCTGCCTCGACCATGAAGCTGATGCTCAGGTCGGTCGACACCTCTACTCCATCTTTCGTCCAATTGACGAAGGTATAACCCATATTAGGCGAAGCCGTCAAGGTGCAAGTCTCAAAGTGGTTATAAGTACCCGCACCAGTAACCGTACCGCCCACAGTCGGGTTGGCCGTTGCCGAGATGACATAACTGTTCAACTCAAAATTGGCCACGTAGGTTGCCGGACCGCTCACCACAAAACTATAGGTGACCGAAGTGGAAACCTCCGTGCCATTCAGCGTCCAGTTCACAAAGTGGTAACCTGTGGAAGGCGTGGCCGTGATCTCGCAAGTCGCGAAATGGTCGTAGTTGCCACCGCCAGTCACTGTGCCGCCCGCTGTCGGGTTGGCTGAGACCGAAATCACATAATTGTTGATTTCAAAATGGGCCACATAAACTGCAGCACCCTCAACCGTAAAGCTGATACTCAGGTCGGTTGACACCACCACACCGTCCTTCGTCCAATTGACAAAGGTGTAGCCCGTGTTGGCCGAAGCGGTCAAGGTGCAGGTTTCAAAGTGGTTGTAGGTACCCGCACCGGTAATCGTACCGCCTGCGGTCGGGTTGGCTGTTGCCGTGATAACATAGCTGTTCAGCTCAAAATTGGCCACGTAGGTTGCCGGACCACTGACCTCGAAACTGTAGGTAGCCGAAGTAGAAACCTCCGCACCATTCAGCGTCCAGTTCACGAAATGATAGCCTGTGGAAGACGTGGCCGTAACCTCACAAGTCGCAAAATGGTCGTAGTTGCCCGCTCCTGTGACCGTACCGCCCGCTGTCGGGTTGGCCGTGACCAAAATCGCATAGTTGTTGATTTCAAAATTAGCCATGTAACTTGCATCACCCTCAACCGTAAAGCTGATGCTCAAATCGGTCGACACCTCGGCACCATCTTTTATCCAGTTGACAAAATGATAGCCTGTTGAAGGCAAAGCTGTCAAAGTGCAGGTTTCGAAATGGCTGTAAGTGCCCGCACCGGTAAACGTACCACCTACGGTCGGGTTGGCAGTCGCCTTGATCTCATAGCTGTTCAACTCAAAGTTCGCTACGTATGCAGCCGCTCCTGACACCTCGAAACTGTAGGTGGCCGAAGTGGAAACCTCCGTCCCATTCAGCGTCCAATTCACGAAATGATAGCCCGTAGAAGGCGTGGCCGTAATCTCGCAAGTTGCAAAGTGGTCGTAATTGCCCCCACCAGTCACCGTACCGCCCGTTGTCGGGTTGGCCGTCACAGTAATCGTGTAATTGTTGATGGCAAAATGGGCCACGTAACTGGCTGGACCGCTCACCTCGAAGGCATAGGACGCCGAGGTGGAGACTTCCGTGCCCTCCAAAGTCCAGTTGACAAAATGGTAACCTATAGAAGGCGTGGCCGTCAAGGTGCAGGTCTCAAAGTGATTGTAAGTGCCCGCACCAGTAACCGTACCGCCCACCAAAGGATCAACCGTAGCAGTGATCTCATAGCTGTTCAGGTTGAAGTGAGCCACGTAGGAGGCGGCTCCCTCGACCATGAAGTTGATGCTCAGGTCGGTCGACACCTCCACACCGTCTTTCGTCCAATTGACAAAAGTGTAACCTGTGTTGGCCGAAGCAGTCAAGGTGCAGGTTTCAAAGTGGTTGTAGGTACCCGCACCGGTAACCGTACCGCCTGCGGTCGGATCGGCAGTCGCCGTAATCCCGTAACTGTTCAAGGCGAAATTGGCCACATAGGTTGCCGTACCACTGACCTCGAAACTGTAGGTCGCTGAAGTAGAGACCTCAACGCCTTCCAAAGTCCAGTTCACGAAGTGGTAGCCAGTCGAAGACGTGGCAGTAACCTCGCAAGTTGAGAAATGATAGTAAGTACCTGTGCCAGAAACCGCACCACCCACAGCTGGATCAGCCACAACGGTAATCTCATAGCTGTTCAGGCTGAAATGAGCCACGTAGGAAGCTGCACCCTCAACCATGAAAGTGATGCTCAAATCTGTTGAGACTTCCACACCGTCTTTCGTCCAATTGACGAAGGTGTAACCCGTATTGGCCGATGCCGTCAAAGTGCAGTTCTCGAAGTGGTTGTAAATACCTGCACCGGTGATGGTACCACCCGTGATGGTGTCGGCAACAGCCGTGATTTCATAGCTGTTCAACTCAAAGTTGCCTACATAATTGGCCGCTCCTGTCACTTCGAAACTATAAGTGGCCGAGGTAGAGACCTCAACGCCTTCCAAGGTCCAGTTCACGAAGTGATAGCCTGTAACAGGTGTGGCCGTAATCTCGCAAGTTGCGAAATGGTCGTAGTTGCCTGTACCGGTGACCGTGCCACCCACTGTCGGGTTGGCCGTAACCGCAATCGCATAATTGTTGATGGCGAAAATGGCTAGGTAAGCCGCCGGACCATTCACCTCAAATTCAAGGGTGACCGAAGTGGAGACTTCCGCCCCGTCTTTCGTCCATTTGACGAAATGGTAACCTGTGGCAGGAACAGCTGTCAAAGTACAGGTCTCAAAATGGTTGTAGGTGCCGGTTCCATTCACCGTACCGCCTACAGCCGGATCAACAGTCGCTGTAATCTCATAACTGTTCAGCTCGAAGTTGGCCACATAGTCTACAGGTCCACTCACCTCGAACGCAAGGGTATCTTGGGTTGAAGCCACTGTACCCTCCACGGTCCAGTTCACAAAGTGATAGCCTGTGGCAGGCGTGGCCGTAATCTCGCAAGTTGCAAAGTGGTCGTAATTGCCCCCGCCAGTCACCATACCGCCCGCTGTCGGGTTGGCCGTCACAGTAATCGTGTAATTGTTGATGGCAAAATGGGCCACGTAACTGGCTGGACCATTCACCTCAAAACTATAGGAAGCCGATGTGGAGACTTCCGTGCCCCCCAAGGTCCAGCTGACAAAATGGTAACCTGTAGAAGGCGTGGCCGTCAAGGTGCTGGTCTCGAAATGATTGTAAGTGCCTGCACCGGTAACCGTACCGCCCACCAAAGGATCAACCGTAGCAGTGATCTCATAGCTGTTCAGGTTGAAGTGAGCCACGTAAGAGGCGGCTCCCTCGACCATGAAGTTGATGCTCATGTCCGTTGATACTTCCATACCGTCTTTCGTCCAATTGACGAAGGTGTAACCCGTGTTGGCCGTTGCCGTCAGGGTGCAAGTCTCAAAGTGGTTGTAAGTACCTGCACCGGTAACCGTACCGCCCGCCGTCGGGTCGGCCGTCGCCGTAATCTCGTAACTGTTCAACTCAAAATGGGCTACGTATGCGCCACCGCCGCTGACTTCAAACTCGTATGTGGCCGAGGTGGAAACCTCCTCCCCGTCCTTCGTCCAGTTGACGAAATGATAGCCCGTGGAAGGAACAGCCATCAAAGTGCAGGTCTCAAAATGATTGTACGTTCCGCCACCGTCCACTGTGCCGCCAGCATTTGGATCGGCCGACACTGTAATGGCATAACTGTTCAACTTAAAATGGGCCACGTATGTGGCAGGACCGCTCACTTCAAAACTGTAAGCGGGTGATGTAGTGACCGTATCGCCTGCCAACGTCCAGTTCACGAAATGGTAGCCTGTATTGACCGTTGCCGACAGTTCGCAAGTTGCGAAATGGTTGTAGGTACCAGCACCCTCGATGGTGCCGCCTGCAGCAGGATCGGGGGTTGCTCCAATCTCGTAGCTGTTCAGCTCGAAATTGGCCACATAGTCCCCAGCACCGACAACCTCAAACGGATAGGTGGCTTCCGTTGACAACACCGTCCCGTTCTTCGTCCAGTTGAGGAAATGGTAGCCTGTCGAAGGCATGGCCGTCAAGGTGCAGTTGGCGAAATGGTTGTATGTACCGCCACCGCTCACTGTGCCGCCTGCGGGCGGATTGGCCGACACCGTAATGGCATAGCTGTTCAATTCGAAGTTGGCCACGTATGTAGCATCACCACTCACCACAAAACTGTATGAGGCACTCGTGGAAACCTCAGTGCCGTCTTTCGTCCAATTAACAAAATGGTAGCCCGTTGCCGGTGTAGCGGCGAGTGTAACGCTGGTGCCAAAATCATGAGTGCCCCCTCCCGTCACCGTACCCCCCATAGTCGGATTGGCCGTAGCGGTAATCTCGTATGGAATTGGTGCGAAGTGGGCGACATAATCACCCATCGAAGCCATCGTAGCAGTAAAGCCATAGGTCGCCAAGGTCGATACCTGGACACCATCCTTGGTCCATTCGGTGAACGAATAGCCCTCGTTCGCCGCAGCAACCAATGTGACGGTAGCGTCGCGGTCGTAGGTTCCCGAGCCTGTCACCGTACCACCCGTTTCAGGATCGGCTGAGGCATTGATTTCAAAATGATTGTAAACGAAACTGAAGACGTATGGGTCGGGAATCGAACCGATGATGTCGTCATCATGGTACGTGTAGGTCTGGTTACAAGTCATGTCCAGTTCTGTTCCCGTCGCATGGTCATAAACCTTGAAAATGTCCTCTTCTCCATTGTTTCCATAAACGGTCAGAAACACCAGGTATCTTCCCAATGCCGGGACTGACGACAGGCTTGCTCCCCTACAGACATCGCCATGGAATACGCCGATCTCCAGTTGGTTTGACTGTTGTTCCGTACCCTCAAAATCGATGACACCGATGATGGTGGCCGTTTGGGAACTTGTGCCGTATGAGACAGGTTGCCAATGGGTGCCGGCGCGTGAGTCTCGATACTCAAAAGCCCTGTCCTGTGCGTTCAACACGAACGCAAACAGCATCGTTAAAACAAATAAAAACGTTTTTTTCATCTCAAAGAATTATTTTATTCGACAATTAATTTTCCGAAATAAACAACACCACGCTTATCAATGATTTTTACCATATAGATTCCCGAGGTCTCAGGAGCCTTGAGTTCCACGGTATTCCCCTTTACGGTGGTCTTCTGCCATTCCACGCCCAGCGAGGTGACAACCGTTATCTCCGTTCCTGCGGAAAGCTCATCGCTCAGACGAATTCTGACTTTGTCACCCTTCTTGACGGGATTCGGGAATAATGCCAGCTGGGTAAAACCGAATTCGTCTACACCCATGGTGTTGAAGTTGATGACAAATGGATTGTCAACCGTGCCCAACATGGAATTCGCCTCAAAGAGCACAGTAGTCTCCGAATCGCCATATTCCATGTCGTTGGCTTCGTCGTACATCCTGAAGGTGATCTCGTCGTCTTCATCGCCGAAATACGTGAGGAACACCAGGTATCTGTCGAGGGCCTCCACATACAGTGCGTTGGTCTGTCCCACGCAGCGGTCGCCAATAAAGGCACCCACCACAAGATTCTCGTCACGCTGTTCCTGACCATCAATTTCGAGCACACCAATGATGGTGGCATTCACCTCATATTCACCCACCGAAACCTCCCAATGGTTGGTCCTACGGATTTCTTTGGGCGTTTGGCCAGACTTGGACGATCCGTAGTAGAAATCTATCGCATCAGCGCGAGTTGAATTGTACATGTAGCCTTCGCCTGGAGTCAACTCCGTCAACGTACCGACCCAACCAAGAGCCGAATAGTAGGAAGCGAATGCGTTACGCGACTTCAACATATCGTTGTCCTTGGCGGTCAAGTTAGCCAAAGCAGCATTAATTTCATTGGTCTTGTTGGTCGGGTAGCCAATCCAGTTCCAACTGGGATTGAGGGTAATCGCAATCTCCGAGGGATTGGCAAGGACACCCGTGATGGAGATTTCCTGCTCGGAGTTCATGTTGATCATATACATGTCCTTATTGGTCAGGAGGCTGAGGGTTCCGTACCAGTCGCCATAGTACGATACAAAGCCGTCATTTCTCGACTTGATCATCGTGGCGTTGTCAGCGAGGGCGTTCTTCAACAAATTGAAGTCTTCCTCCGTGTTCATCTGCACATAACTCGACCACCAGTTCCAACCAGGTGTCAGGCAAATCTGCTGGGTCACCACCGAACTGCCGGTGTAGACAAAGTTCGCCACCAGGTCGCGGCTGCCTTCCATCGTAAAAGTATAGGTGGGGCTTGTCGACAAGGTGTTGCCATTGTAGCTCCAATGGTCGAAACTGAACCCGGCGTTGGCTTGGGCCGTCACTGTGACTTCAGCACCGAAAGCAAACTGGCCTCCACCGGTGACCGAACCGCCTTCCTCCGGCGATGCGGCCACGGTGAGGGTAAGGTTAAAGCTGCCGTATTCATATTCAGCCTCCTCTTTCATGGCCTCGATGTTGCCTACGTTGTCCTCGCCGAGACAGAAGAAGCGATAGCAGTGTCCGAACTCGGGGGTATAGGTTGCCTCCTCCCCTGCCGGATAAGTGCCATACAACTGATAGGCACCATAGTTGTCGGACACATAGAGCTTGTATTGCTTCAAGCCGCAGCCGCCGGTGTCATCGTTGCCGCTGAACTGGAGCAACAGGGTGTTGTCTCTTTGCTCCTGGCCGGTGAGTTGTGTGGTCGGCGGCAGGGCATCCACGGTGTTCCACCATTTGTTGGTGGGAATGGCTTCGTTGATGTCGAACACGATGGACGCCATGGCCGTGATGGTATCACCCGTGACACACTGGCGATCGTTGGGCTTGATGGTAAAGCTCACGAAGCCCTCGCCGCTATGCTCATCGTCGTTGACAGGCAGGAAGCCCATATCGGGGCTGATGGGAGCGACTCCCGTGGCGGGGTCGATGGTCTGGAGAATCCAGAAAGCCTCGTTGGTCACCACGTCATAGCCGGCCACTACATCCACATAAATACCCATGTCCTCAATCAGGTCGAGGCGGGTTTGATAACTGGAGACTTCCCCGTCCACGGCAAACACGTGGCTTCCAAAGCCAAACGAGCCCACGCAGAAAGTCGACTTGCTCACTTTTTGATGAAGCTTATGTCTCACCTCCACTTTTTGAGCCGCAGCCGTGGCAAAGTCAGGGTCGTTCTCGAAATAGATGGTGTAAGGCAGCGAAGCCGTCGCCGACACCCATTGCAATGTGTCCCCCGGAGCGTCGTAACCCTTGGTACCGATGATTTCGTTGGGGTCAAGGGAGGCGAGTGCCGTGATATCCTTTGAGTCTTCAGGGGTATTAGAGGCCTGAGCAGTAGGTGGCTTTTGTTGATTTTGGTCGCCTTGGTTGCAGTTTTGTGCGAGACCCGAAAAAACAACCATTAAAAACAAAACCAATAATGCTGATATTTTTAGTATTTTATTCATAGCAATATCATTTTTTTGTTATTGTTTAATACCCATATTTTCTCTTATGATTCCACATGTATACTTTTTCCACAGCGGAATCCAATCTCAAGAAATTCCACATTTTTTCTCCTATATGAGTTTTCTCTTCTAGCCATGTTCCAATATCCCATCCTAATCCAAATGTAGCAGCATAGATATTAAAATCTTGGAAAACCACCCAACCTGCCTTCAGAGTTTCCTTAGAGAAAAAACCATGTTTTGCCGCAGCACAAACTGCATTAGTAGTATGTACTCCTTTAGATGCCAAGTCAATCTTTCTATATAAAGTAGATAGTTTTTTAAACTTAGCTCTTGAACCTGTAAACAGTTTGCCATTACTTTTCCTTGTATGGAAATAATTTTTTCCCTTTTTATATGACAAATAGCGCGTTCTAACAGAAATATTATCCATTCCACCTAATTCTTGAGTAAAGAACGGAACCGGTGGGCCATTTAATTTACCAGAGAAAGCAATATCTGTTATCAAAGCAAAAGGACCAATCCCATCAACAAAATTTTCTAGTCCGCGATAAATAGCATTATCAGTAATCTTATCACAAAGATCTGAGATAAAGTTTGGCGAACACTCCGATTGGCCTAAGGGATCAACCATAACAATTGGCTTATTCCCAACCTAAGCATACATATTCAACCCATCCACGTACATCTTGGGGTCATGCTGCATAAAGCGACCCAATCCTGGATGCATGGTACGGGCACGGTAATAATACAAACCTGTTTCGGCTTCGTAGTCACGACCAGTGTATAGGATGGCGTTGCCTACCGAGGATTGGCTCAACACATTATCGGCA